>Ga0255426_10001_pt1 | contig 89248 bp, 88 predicted proteins | sample ANMaggSeSYBR02J9_FD_182666 | JGI IMG/M metagenome (GOLD analysis project Ga0255426, IMG submission 182666) | Sediment cell enrichment communities from methane seep in Santa Monica Basin, California, United Staets - ANME aggregate JGI... | ecosystem: Environmental > Aquatic > Marine > Cold seeps >...
GACTATACCGCCACCGACTACGACCATACCGCCACCAACTACGACTATACCGCCACCGACTACGACTATACCGCCACCAACTACGACCATACCGCCACCGACTACGACCATACCGCCACCAACTACGACCATACCGCCACCAACTACGACTATACCGCCACCAACTACGACTATACCGCCAACAACAACAACTGTACCACCAACCACAACAACTACCACAACAACTACTACTACTACTACTACCAGTACTACAATTTATGGTGGCTAAATAAGAAAAATTGCAGGCCGAATAGGGAGTTATGTCCGGTTTGGCCTGCTAAAAAATGGCAATTAAAAAGGAATATGGAAATGCTTAAAAGAAAATACTACTCAATAAAAAGAGGGTTGTTGGTATTAGGGATTGTTTTCTCTTTTTTTGCCTCCCAGGTATTTGCTCAGGGGAATATCCACATTGGCAGATTTAAGATAGAGCCCGGAATAGCGTACAAGGGCGAATTTAATGACAACATTTACTCCGCACAAGATAATGAAGAAGATGACTATATTAATACTGTGACCCCCAGCATAGATTTGAGCTATATAGAGAGCACTCCTGGCAATTTTTTTAATATAGGATACAGCGTCGACCTGATAGCATATTCAGGTAATAGTGATAATAATTATCAGGCTCATAGACCATATATAGCAATGGGCATAAAAACACCTGTCGGACTTTATCTTCAGGCAAGAGACAATTTTTTGCACACTAAAGATCCTTACGGAACTGAAAATCAGTATAAAATTGGTGAGAAAACCGAGAGATGGAATAACGCTGCTGAAGTTACTGCCGGCTATGATTTTTTTGAAAAATATACCCTGGAATTAATGTATAAAAATTATATGGAGCGTTTTGATCTGCCTGCAGATGAATGGCAGGATAGGACAGATGATGTATTTGGTGCATCTTTTTTTGTAAAATTAACAGGCAAGACATCCGTGTTTGTCCAATACCGCCAGACCAAGGGTGAGTATGACAGCCAGAACGATGGAGTTTATGATGAAAATTATAACCAATCCTGGAGTAGTAATACCTCGCAGGACTATAATCTTAACGATTATTTTTTAGGTGCCAGATTTGAGCCTGGTGGAAAATTAAGTGGAGAGATTAAGCTTGGTTATGGAAATAAGAAATTTGACAACAAGCTTGATATAGATGGGAGAAAATACGAAGATGAGAGTTCCTGGATAGCTGAGACCACGGTAAGCTATCAAATGAAGAAGAGGACTCTGCTTTCTCTGAACCTGCAAAGATCTCAAAAAGGCTCTCCTGATGCTGATGCTTCATCGTATATAGATACTCTGGTGGGATTGAGTTTAAATCAAGATCTCGCAAACAGGCTTTCTTTTAATCTGGGAGCTGAATGGGTCAACAATGATTATTTAAATGAAGAATCAGGCAAAGCCAACAAGGCCTTCAATATTTATACTGTCAAAGGCGGTCTTGGTTACAAAATACAGGACTGGCTTAAAGCAGGGCTAAATTACGAATATAAGAGCAAGAAAGCGAGCGATTCTGATTATGAGAGCTCAGAATTTAATACAAACATTTTATCACTCAGCTTGAGGGCTATGTTTTAATTCAGGGTAAGGAACGTGGGATAGTTTATTCGAATATTCTTTTGGGTAAAAAATTGGGGGATGCATATGCGTTCCCCAATTTTTACTTTTTGCACCCTTGATTTAATAAATGACTTGTATTGATTTTTGTAAAGATGTACTTGATGCTTGTATGTTTTGGCAGTCTGAAGCAATAAAAAACTTAATCTCAGCGTTCTTCGCGCTTTTGCAGTGAACTATTACAAAAATTCTTATGGAGTGTAAAAAAACAGTATGAAATTGGCGCTTTCACAATTTATTGTTATCGTCCTCTTATTCTTTATTAGCGCATGCGGTACCGGTGAAAATGTAGTACATATAACTGTCTCGGAAGGCAAGCTTGAAGGCCTCAAAGAAAGCGAACTTGCCAGGCTTGCCGAAATCAAAGAGGCTAAAAAAAGTGATGAGAGAGATAGTGGTCTGAAAACAGTGATTCAACATACCCCAAACTATACCATCGTCGAATACCTCGCCCTTCATCCTGATGCCAACAATCCGACAGCTCAGGATTACAGGGTGGGAGGATATGATGTTCTTGATATCATAGTATATGAAGAGCCGGATCTTTCGCGTGAAAAGGTACGCATCAGCGCAGACGGGTATCTCTCCTTTCCCTTAATCAACAGGCTGAAAGTGGACGGGCTTGCCACTTCTGAAATCGAAAGCCTCATATCATTTAAGCTCGCGGATGGCCGGTTTGTCCTGGATGCTCATGTTTCTGTTACAGTAAGTGACTACAAGAGCAAACAGTTTATGGTGCTGGGTTCTATAAAGGCACCTGGATCTTATCCTCTTCAGGCCAGAGAGAGGGTTCTGGACGCCATTTCCAGGGCAGGAGGAATCGACTTTGAACAGGGTGGCAAGCAGGGAATGATCATCCGCACCGAGTATCCCAACACAGACTATGAAAAAAAAGTTGTGATCCGTATCAACATTCCGGGTTTGCTTAAAGGGGGAGATCAATTGTCAAACCTCCTTCTATCTGAAAAAGATCTCCTTTATATTCCAAAAGCAGAAAATTTTTATATAATCGGCCAGGTGAAAAAACCCGGTTCATATCTCTACCAGGAAAAGGATATTACCATAGTTGAGGCTATCAGCATGGCAGGCGGTTTTACCCGGATAGCCGCTCGAAACAGGACTCGTATCATACGTATGGAAAATGATGACATGGAAAAGATTATTCACGTCAAGGTGGACGCAATCACTAAAGCCGGGAAAAAAGGACAGGATGTCAGTATTTTGCCGGGCGATGTGATTGTGGTTCCGGAGAGTTTGTTTTAATGGAAGAATATAAAGAAGAACAGATAGATCTTCGAGACTACCTTCGTGTTTTAATAAAAAGAAGGTGGAGCATCATCACCTTTTTTACGATAACAGTTCTCGTCGTAGCCATTCATACATTTACGGCCACACCGATTTATCAGGCCGGCTCACGCATTGTGATCGAAAAGGAGAATCCAAACCTGGTTTCCATCCAGGAAGTTATGTCTGTGGATGCCACTGGATCCGACTATTACCAGACCCAGTACAAAATTATCGAAAGCCGTACCGTGGCACGGGAAGTAATTCGACGGATGGATCTGGAAAACAGCACGGAATTTTTTCCTAAACCCAAAGAGAACCTTCTTTCAAACATCAAAGCCTGGTTTCGTGACACTGCAGGTTTATGGAAGGATTGGATTATATCTCTATTGAATCCTGGAGATGATAAAAAAACAAAGAGCTTGTCGCCGGATTTAGATCTTGACTCCGGCCTGGTTTCAGCGTTTATCGGGCGAATTAATGTGAGCCCGATCCGGAACAGCCGGCTTGTGGATGTAAGCTTTGAGGCAAAAAATCCTGTTTTTGCTGCCCGCATAGCAAACGAACTGGTTCGGACTTACATTGACAAGAATATGGAGACCAAGCTCATGGCAACCAAGGATGCGGTCAAGTGGCTGAATGACCGGATCGGGGAGGAACGGAAAAAAGTAGAAGCCGCAGAAAACGCTCTTTTGCAATATAAGGAAGAGCAGAAGATTATCACAGATTTTTCCAGCGATGCTGAAAAGATCACCGCCCAAAAGCTGGCACAGATCAATGCCAAGGTCGTTGAGGCCGAGTCTTTGCGGGTGGAGGCTGAGACGCGGTATATGCAGGCAATGGCTATTGAGAACAATCCTGATATGATCGACTCGATTCCCAGGATCTTAAGCAACGAATTAATCCAGCAGATCAAAAATATGGAGGTCAAACTTTACAACCGCATGTCCGAACTTTCTGATAAATATGGTCAAAATCACCCAAAGATGGTAGCAATAGAATCTGAACTGACGGATCTGAAAAAGCGTAAGGTAATAGAGTGCGGACGAGTTGTTAATTCTCTTCAAAATGAATATAAACTTGCTGTTGCCAGGGAGGAATCCCTGAAAAAAGCTCTGGCAAGGCAAAAAACAGAAAGCCTTTCAATGAACAAGAAGGCGGTACAGTACGGGGTACTCCAACGCCAGGCAGAAAGCTCAAGACACATGTATGAACTCTTAATCAAACGGTTCAAAGAAACATCGCTGACCGAAGAGATGAGAACAGGAAATATCAGGGTTATTGACAGGGCTGAGACTCCCAACTCTCCAATAAAACCAAAGAAAAAACTTAACCTTCTTCTTTCCATTATAGTAGGCCTTGCTCTGGGAACTGGGCTGGCCTTCTTTTTAGAATATCTTGACAATACCATCAAGCTTCCAGAGGAGATCAAGGAGTATCTTAATATTCCATACCTTGGACCGGTTCCGGCTTTTGCTTCTGATGAAAGCCATGATGGGGTATCTTCAGATCTGGTTGTTCAGCGTTTTCCCAAGTCCATGGCAAGTGAGTCATTCCGGGGGATCAGAACGGGAATCCTCTTTTCTTCTGCCGACAACGCGCCACAGGCAATTCTTATTTCAAGTGCCGGGCCTTCTGAAGGAAAAACAGTTTGCGCCGCAAATCTGGCCATAACCATGGCTCAGGCCGGTTCCAGTGTGATTCTTGTCGACTGCGATATGAGACGTCCCCGTCTTCACAAGCTTTTTGATACAAGCAGGGATACAGGGATATCAAGCGTACTTGTTGGATCGAGTGAACTAAATGACGTTGTGGTTAAGACCGGTATAGCAAACCTGGATATGATCCCCAGCGGGCCGATTCCTCCCAACCCGTCTGAAATCCTGGGTTCCAAAAAGATGGAGTATCTTGTTGAAGCCTTGAGAAAAAAGTATACCAGAATTATTATTGATTCACCTCCGCTGACCGCAGTGACCGATTCTGCATTGCTTTCCAAAACAGCGGACGGTACAATACTGGTAATTCGCGCCGGTGAAACTCCCCGCCAGGTTGTACAAAACGGCTTAAGCCAGCTCCATGGCATAGGCGGCTCTCACATCCTTGGCGCTGTCCTGAATGGTGTTATTATCGGAAAAGACAGCTATTATTATTATCAATACTACTATTATTACTATGGCGACGATGGCCAGAGAGAAAAGAAGAATAAGAAAAAGAAGAGGGGCAAAAGCGCCTATTGATCGATCTCCACTCTCATATCCTTCCGGCTATTGACGACGGTTCTTCCAGCGTGGAGGAGAGCATTGCCATGGCAAAACAGGCTGTAGACGACGGGATCCGAACGGTAGTGGCTACTCCTCATACACTAAACGGAGTCTATTACAACTCCCGGGATGAGGTGATCGATCATGTTGCCAATCTATGCGAAATTTTACAGGAAAACCGGATCGAGTTGAATTTATGCCCCGGATCAGAGGTACATATCTGCGTGGGACTGGCAAAAAAGATATTGTCAGGGGAAGTTGCCACAATTAATAACAACAGGCAATATGCTCTGATAGAATTTCCGGTTCAGGCTATTCCATCCGGATCAAAGAACGAGCTTTTCCAGTTGAAGCTAAAAGGCATTACCTCAATCATTGCCCACCCGGAAAGAAATATGGTATTCCAGCACCAACTGGAACTTCTTTACGATCTGGTTGCTATGGGGTCTATTGTTCAGGTCACGGCCATGAGTATTACAGGTGGATTAGGTGAAGAAGCCATGGAGTGCGCTCACAGATTGCTGGAGCTGCGACTGGTTCATATAATCGCCACAGATTCCCATTCTCCTGAAAACCGGCCGCCGGTCCTGTCGCAGGCAGTAGAAGTTGCTGCCGAGATTTTGGGAGACATAAAGGAGGCCGAAGAGATGGTTACCATCAGACCGGGTGCCATACTTACAGGAAAACCCGTGAACCTCCCCGAGCCGAAACACCCGCGTAAAAAGGGGTGGTTTTCAACGATTTTTAGCTGAAAAAATGCCCAAGATAAAAAAATGCCTGATTCTGTTTCGATTGTTATTCCTGCATATAATGAAGAAAAGCGCATTCTTCCTTCTTTAAAAGTCCTGACGGAATTTTGTGAAAGCCATTTCCGCAATTATGAAATTATTTGTGTTGATGATGGAAGTATTGATAGAACCTGGGACCTGATTTCACAGGTAAGAAATGATCCTTTTCTAAGAATCTTGCGCCTTCCAAAAAACCGGGGTAAAGGGTATGCAGTTAAACATGGTATGCTCCATGCTGGCGGACGGTTCCGTTTTTTTACTGATGCTGATCTTCCCTATTCTTTGGATGCCTTCATTATTGCACTGAAGACCTTTAACACAAAAGGATGCGATCTGGTCACAGGCACACGGAAACTTGCAGGCTCTTCATACGGACTGAAATCCGGTGTCGTCCGAAGGGTCGCAGGATGGATCTTTTTCGCCATAGCCACTCGTCTTGTAAAGATGGATGTGAGCGATTCCCAGTGTGGCTTCAAGGGGTTCACAGATTATGCGGCACAAAAGATCTTTTCCGAATTGCAAATCCCGGGATATGCCTTTGATGTGGAGATATTTGCCTTAGCCCATGCATGGAATATGAAAACTTGCAAGATCCCGGTCACCCTGGTCAAGAATGATGGTTCCGGAATTCGACTGGCCAGAGATTCTTTTTATATGTTTTTCGACCTGTTAAAGATCGCCAGAAGAAATTTCAGGACTTAATCTTGGGAACGTGGACGAAATAACTTCCCCAAGTAGGCGCAAAGATTTGGGTCGAATTTGTTTGATCTCAAATCACAAAAGCCGTCACAAAGTAGTTTATACTTTTAAGGGTAATGAAGGATGCCGTGAACTGTTACCTTATTTTATTACTCCTTGTTTTTAGTTATCTCTTCTATAATTTTCTGCGATATCTGAGCAGGGACTTCGTCATAATGTGATAATTCCATTGAAAATGTTCCACGACCGCCTGTCATAGAATTAAGATCCGGCGCATAGGTTAAAAATTCAGCCATAGGCACGTGGGCATTTATGACCTGATTTTTGCCTTTGGTATCCATTCCCAGCACCCTTCCTCGCCTGCTGTTCAGATCACCCATAATATCTCCCATAAATTCATCGGGTGTAATTATTGAAACCTTCATCACAGGCTCCAGAAGAACCGGCTTTGCTTCTTCGGCAGCCTTTTTAAAAGCAAGAGAACCCGCGATCTTAAAAGCCATTTCAGAAGAATCTACCGCATGATATGATCCATCATCAAGCGTAACCTTGAAATCAACACATGGGAACCCCGCAAGAACTCCCTTCTGACAGACTTCCAGTATTCCCTTTTCCACAGCAGGAATGTAAGTTTTAGGTATTGCGCCGCCAACAATAGCATCCACAAATTCAAATCCCTTGCTTCGTTCTAAGGGTTCTATCTGAATCCAGCAATCGCCATACTGACCATGTCCGCCTGACTGTTTTTTGTGTTTTCCCTGAACACGCACCTTTTTTTTGATTGTCTCTTTATAGGGAATTTTCGGAATATTTAAGAGGACTTCAACATTAAACTTCCTTTTAAGCTTTTCAATAGTAGCCTCAACATGTACCTGGCCTCTTCCGGATAAGAGGATTTCCTTTGTTTCAGAATTTCTAGTAAGTTTTAAAGCCGTGTCTTCCTCTAACAACTTTGAAAGAGAAATAAAAACTTTATCTTCATCTCCTTTTGTTTTGGATTCAAGAGAAAACGAAATAAGTGTTGGAAGTGGTTCCACGCATTTGAATTTTACTTTATTACTTTCACTGCAAATCGTATCACCGGTAACGGTATCTTTAAGTTTGGCTACAGCAACAATGGCTCCCGGACCTGCTTCGTTAATTGGTTTTTGTTCTTTGCCTGTAACCATTAAAAGCTGGTTGAATCTTTCTTTTGAGTCTTTGTTTGAATTATAGAAAGTGCCGTCTGATCCTAGCGAACCTGAAACAATCCTGAATATTGAAAGACGGCCGGCATATGGATCCGCCACAGTTTTAAATACAAATGCGGAAAAAGGCGCATCAGGATCAGGATGACATTTGATTTCATTTTCGCCCGACGGATCAGTACCGATTATGGGACCCCTGTCAAGGGGCGAAGGCATACAATTGACAATAAAATCTGAAACAAGATTTATTCCTATATTTTTTGTTGCAGAACCGCAAAGCACAGGTGCAAATGCTCTTGATAATATTCCCTTTCTTAAAGCAGCTTCAATATCATCATCAGATAATGTTTCGCCCTCAAGATACCTTTCGAGAAGTTCATCATCAGTCTCGGCAATATTTTCGACAAGTGCTTCGCGTTCACTCTCAACCAACTCCTGCATATCTGATGGTATATCAACCTGTTTTGACTTACCTTCAGTATCATATATATAAGCTTTCATGCCGATAAGATCGACAACTCCTTTAAATTCGGATTCAGCACCTATTGGAAGTTGAAGAATAATCGGCTTTGGTTCAAAAGTATCTACAGCATCTTTAAAAGTGCGAAAAAAATCCGACCGTTCCCTGTCCAGTTTATTTATAAAAATAGCGCAAGGCAGATTTAATTCACCAGCAAAATCCCATGTCATCTCGGTCTGAACTTTCAAACCATCAACGGCATCTATAACAACAACAACCCCATCAGCCGCCTGCATACAGTTTCTGGTATCTGAAAAAAAGTTCTGATCACCCGGGGTATCAATTATACTTACTATCTGTTTTTTACAGTTGTATTGATGAAATCCAGTGCTTAAACTCATTGTTCGTTTAAGCTCTTCCGGCTCAAAGTCCATTACAGTATTGCCGTCTTCAACACGTCCCAGTCGTTTGATAACTCCAGCATTATATAGCATGACTTCCGCCAGAGAAGTTTTCCCTGCGCCTCCATGTGCAACAAGAGCAATATTTCTTAATTGTTCAACCATTTCACTCACTTGAAACTCCTCTCTGATAGTTTTTTAACTCGCCAAAAAATTGCCCAAAAAAATATCTTTTATATGGTTAAGTATAATAAATCAAGATTAAAAAACATCTGCCAAGTGTCATGCTCAGATTAGTCTCTTTCACCCATTGGGTGAAACATAATATTCGTTCCAATTGATGCGTCATCCTTTTGTTAACAACTGGACAAACAACAGATTAACCTTGAGACACTGCGAAATAAATCGAAAAAACTCATGCTTGCATTTCCTGATTACAAACCTGAGTGGCTTGCACTTGGGATCGAAAACATTCATTCTTAGGAACGTGGACGAAATAACTTCCCCAACTATACATCACAGCTTCAGGCCGCCTTTGTCCGGTCTCAAATCACAAAAATATTGAAATAGCTCGCTATTCCTTCAACTTTTGTGATCTGAGATCGAACAAATTCGACCCAAATCTGTGCGCCTACTTGAGGAAGTTAATTCGTCCACGTTCCTTATTTAGAATTGCCGGCAGTTTTTTCTTGACATTTAGGCGGTGGGTGGTGTTAATGCACACAAAGTCTTTTGTCATTCCTGCTGGCAGGCAGGTCATGACCAATGACTCTCTGTAAACAGCAATAATGTTTGGTGACGCCATAATGCAAACAACCAGACACATATTAAGCATAACCCTAGTTTTGACGATATTGGCAACCGGCCTGCCAATTTTCAGTCCTGAAGATGTAAACCGGGACAGTACTGTTGACATTAGAGATGCGATCCTGAGTGTTAAGGGTTTTACCCGGACAGCAGACAATCCTGCGGCATTTAGGGCAAACTTTGGAAAGACTGTCTCTGCTTTGCAGGTACTGGCAGGTTTAAAGACAGTTATTAAGCAGGCAGACGATGCAAAATCCGCAGATGCTTCGCTCTGTCTTGACTTACCTTATCTTATTTCCTCAATTGATTTTTCATTTTCATCGCACAATTCATTGCAATTATCTGAAAGAACATTTCTTTATGAATCTTTCATGTCTCTGCTCAATCTACCCCCTCCTCAAAACTGCTCTGTTTGTTAACCTTCTTACTTCCAAGATAAACCAAACAAATGGGGGCACCAATATGATAATGAGACTTTCAAAAAAAAGTCGATACACTATCGTAGCAGCAGGCTTTTTTGCGGCTTTTCTTTTTATACTGAACACGGCCCGAGCTGGTGACAGGCCGGAGGTCAGCTATACAGATGGCCTGCTAAGCGTAAAAGCGGTCAAGGTACCGCTTTTGCCGGTGCTTGAGTCGATTGGCAAAGCTGCAGGTATTGAAATCTTTGTTTCCAGGGATCTTAAATCGGGCAATATCAGCATTCAAGTTATTGATAAACCTCTTGAAGATGTTCTTAAAAGGCTTTTGGCTTCTTTTAATCATGTAGTTGTTTACGAGAAGAAGAGGAAAAACGTGCATATAAGCGCGCTGAAAGTATATCCGCAAGGGAAAAACGCCGGATCTCTGGTAGCGTTAAAAACGCAGGGTCGCTCTGGGAGGAATGAGGTGACTGCAAAGCTTGGGAAAAGGGAAAAAGAATCTGAGCAGGCGTTTTTTCAGACAACATCCTTTCATGGAGGCAAAAGGTCTGTAAAATCAGGACTTTTGATCCCAAATCGCTATGAGGCCGCCAATAAAGAGGGTTTTGCTGCATCAATGAGCAAGCGCCTGGAAATTCAGGAGCAGGGGGCCTATAAGGAAATAAATGTTTTAAAAGCCCAAATAAGCTGTACAAAAAACAAGGAAAAGGAGAATGCCCTGACATTTGTTTTGTTGGACAAGATAGAGAAACTTGAAAAGTTGCAACGTTTAAATCGAAACAAGATGGAAGCGTTTCATCGCATAGAGCTTTTTAATGAAAACAAAAAAAGTTTAATTAAATAGATAATATATAATGAGGAGTTTAATCATGAAAAGTTTAAAAATATTTTCCGTTTTATGTTTGGCGGTGATGATGGTCATTGGAGTTGACTCTGCAGCTCATGCTGCCAAATCATTGGAAGTCGGCACAGACAATGTGTTGAACACTGGTGATGAGTCTGCTCGCACGGCTGATCTGCATATCACCCTGAAAGGCGGATTTAACGATGTAAACGGACTGGCTTTTACACTGTTTTACGATAGGGCTGTGTTTGATTTTGTCGGTCTGACTGCGGATATTATCTCTCTTTATGACGGCGGTACTTATGATCCTGACAATCCACCGGATGAAGAAGCGGTTGCAAGCAGTAATCTCGTTTATATGGCCAACGACAAATCTGATGAAGGTCGTGTTCTGATTGCCGCAGCCGCAGCCAATTTTCTGGCAAATGATACGAATGATGTGGTACCTTTTGTAGCCCAATTCAGGGTAAAAGAAGGACTGGGGAATGGTTTCTATCCCATTAATGTTCAGGCGACAATTATCGGCCCTGATACCGCATACGATGCAGGCTATCACGTCTATAGTCCCATTCCTGTTGCAGTCGGCCTTGATCCTGCTGCCGATCCAACAACAGCGACCGATTTTGAAGTTCAGCTCACTTCTGTAGGTGGCATTACAGTTGGCGGTGGCTATGCCATCAGCGGAAGTGTTCAATATGAGGAAAGATTGTATTTGGTTCAGAGAGATCGGGCACTAAGAGCATCTGAGTAATGGATGCAGAAGGGGCCAATGCAACCAAATTGAGCGATGACACAGGGAATGATAATTATCCGCAACTGTTTAAACCGCTACGCACAATACCTGAGGATAATAACGTGAAAAAGCTTCCAATAGGAATATCAACATTTAAAGATATCATTGAAGAGGGCTACCTTTACGTTGATAAAACTCTTTTTGTAAAAAAACTTGCAGACAAAGGAAGATACTATTTTCTATCTCGTCCCAGAAGATTTGGAAAGAGCCTTTTTCTTGACACGCTAAAGTCTGCTTTTGAAGGAAGAAAAGAGTTGTTTAACGGCTTGTTTCTTCAAAACAACTGGAATTGGGAAGAGAAATATCCTGTATTAAAGATAAGTTTTGGTGCGGGCATGCTTCAAAATCAAAAAGAACTTGATGAAACCTTTCAAGGCATGTTTTTGAGTTTAAAAAGAGAATTTAATCTTGTTTTATCTGATATAAGTTATAAAGAAAATTTTAGAGAAACAATAAATCATTTGTATCAAAAGTTTAATCAAAAAGTAATAATACTTGTGGATGAATATGACAAGCCAATACTTGATAATATAACGGATTCTGATACTGCTGCTTTAATGAGAGACAATTTGAAAAATTTTTATTCTGTGATCAAGGATTCAGACGCATTGATTAAATTTGTTTTTATCACAGGGGTTTCAAAATTCTCAAAGGTCAGCCTTTTTAGCGGACTTAACAATCTTGAAGATATAACCCTTAATAAAGATTATTCAATTATTTGCGGTTATACTCAGGATGATCTTGAAAGAGAATTTAAAAACAGGCTGGAACATGCTGATTTAAATGAAATAAAAAACTGGTATAATGGTTACAACTGGCTTGGTGAATCTGTATATAACCCGTTTGATATTCTTCTGTTTTTTTCCAATCATTGTGAATTCAGAAACTACTGGTTTGAAACAGGCAGCCCTTCTTTTTTAATAAAACTTTTTAAGGAAAATAATTATTTCATACCTGATCTTGAAAAAGTAGAGGTATCAGAGAGTCTTCTTGGAAGCTTTGATGTTGATTTTATTGAGCTTGAAACCCTTCTCTTTCAGACCGGATATCTAACCATCAAAAGACAAAAACGAGTTGGCCCCAGGTTAAAGTATGAACTTGAATATCCCAATATTGAGGTGCAATATTCCCTGAATGATTATATTCTTGATTATTTGACATTGGAGCCGGTTGGAAAATCAAAACATCAGGACGCACTCTATTATGCTCTTGAAGCAGGCGATCCAAAACAACTGCATGAATCTTTAAAACGTTTATTTGCTTCCATTCCATACAATAATTTTTCAAAGAACAGAATATATGAATACGAAGGGTATTATGCCTCGGTTATTTACAGTTATTTTGCAGCTCTTGGCATAGAGCTTATTGCAGAGGATGTAACAAACAAAGGCAGGATTGATTTAACTCTAAAACTTGATGACAAGGTTTATATCATTGAATTCAAGGTTTCTGATGAAGCCTCCAAGGATAGTGGCTTGCCTCTTAAACAAATAAAAGAAAGGGGCTACAGTGAAAAATATACAGATAAACAAACTTCAGTTTACCTTATAGGGATAACCTTCAGCAAAAAAGACAGAAATATCAGCTCCTTTGAATGGAAAAAAGTTTAAGCGATAGGGAATCAAGAATGTAAGTTCAAACTGATTTCAGAGCCCTAAATGGCCTATTAGGCATAACCTATTGAATTCATTAATATATATAAAATATAACCATTGAAGCCGCAGTTTAATTTCGTAATATATACATTCTTAACTCATTGTTTTTACGATAAATAAAATATTCTCTGAAAACAGTTTGGGCTTACCCAAAAATTATGCGTCTCAAAGAGTTTGAAATTCGGACAATTAAAAAGGCGGTCCATTTTCTTGATCCCAATGCTGTAATCTATCTTTTTGGATCTCGTGCAGACAACAGTCAAAAGGAGGGGGAAACATTGACCTGCTGATTTTTTCCGGAAGTTTAACATATAGCGATAAACTCAAAATCAAACAGCGGTTTTTCGAAAAAATGGATGAGCAAAAGATTGATTCGGTAACGGATACAATTATTACACAGATCAAGTTGATAATATTTTCAAAACTGAAAATATCACTATTCAGTTAGATACTAATACTCATGAAGTCACGATCACTGTGACAAGAAATGGCGTAACGGATTCAGACGGTGCTTTTGTGGGGTTTGGAGGTAATAGTACATTCGGTGGAAAAAGTGGAACATTTTTGGGTGTGCTTTTAAAGCAATAATCTATATTCAGACCTCGTGAACCAGTATCAAGGGCAAGGGGGAAGGCTGCCCAGCCCGATGATCAGGTTCTGGTGGCTTCGGGCACCTATTATGAGCATGTAACCATGAAAGATTATGTTGATCTTTTGGGTGGTTATGAGAGTGCCGGCTGGACTCGGGACATTGAGAATAATCCTACTATCATTGACGGAGGAGGGTCAGAAAACATTGTGACATTGGATACCAATACCGAGGGGGCGGGGCATGCCACTTTTGATGGCTTCATAGTGAGAAATGGAGCTTGTGGTTTCATGATAGCCGGCATCCCTTCTGTCTGGGAATTGGTAATCAGCAATAACGAATTCATTGGTAAAGGGTGGTCCCTGCAAAACAGTGCGGGTCAATAATTTCAACGGGTTACACATCGTGGCTTTTATCAGCATATGGCGAAAAATCAGGTGTTTGCAAAGCAAAACATGGCGGTATTTTCAAACCTGCATTGCTTTGCAGGGATTACCGGTAAATGATTTAATGCAAGTGTAAACAAAATACTTTGTAATTATTCAGGTTCAAAGAAAGTAGAGGATGGGAAAATAATGGGTAATATTTTAGGAAGATTAATCAGTTTAGTCTTTATTTGCATTGTAATTTTATGGCCTTCAACTTTACCGGCAGTTGCTCTATCTCTGCCTGAAATTAAAGCAAAATCCGGACAATCTGTTGATATTCCGATTATTATCGACCGTATCAAGAATCTGGCCGGAGTAAAACTGGTTTTAAGATATGATTCAGGCATCCTCAATTTCAAAAAAGGCTCAAAAACAGAGAAAACTAGTTCGATGATGCACATTGTTAACGACAAAAAACCTGGCAAACTGATTATTGTCATGGCGGCTGCAAAAGGAATCAAAGGAGAAAATTTTCCGATCCTTAATCTTACCTTTGAAATCAAAAAAGGTCTTACAGAAAACCAAACCACTATCATAAAAATTGACGAAGTTCAGTTAATGAGTGATCAACTGAAGGAAGTAAAATGTAATACAAAAGTCAATCCTATCATTATTTTGCCTTGAGTAAGGGTTCGCTCAAAAATAACTTGGTAGAATTTGCGCCCGAATTTGCCGTAGATTTAATTGATCTGATTAAGCAAAACCGCAGGAATAGCGAGCTATTTCGAGGACTTTTGCGAATGAAGACCGGTCTTTGATTGGTAATATGACAAAACAATCTATGTTCTATTGGATTCCATTTTGATGCATATGACGAAAATATTGTGTTGATTGTTGTAAATTCAGCATCAGACACTCCTTAGCGTTTATGGGGTCGGTGGTTTAAGAGAAATAAAAAACTCCTTGTTTCCTTTAGGACCAAGTATTGGAGAAGGAATGACTGACTCGCATTTCAGACCTGTTTTAGTAAAAAATTCCGAGAGATCCTTTATAACCTCATTATGAAGAGCAGAATCGCGCACCACACCGCCTTTTCCGACATTGCCTTTACCAACTTCAAACTGTGGTTTTATCAGCGCAATAATTCTGGAATCTTGTTTTAAAAACTTAATTACTGAAGGTACAACAATTTTGAGGGAAATAAAGGAAACGTCTATAGTAATGAGATCCACGAGTTGGGGCAGGGTATCAGCAGACATATTCCGAATATTTGTACGTTCTATGACAACAACTCTTGGATCCTGCCTCAGCTTCCAGTCTATCTGCCCATATCCGACATCTACGGCAAAAACACAAGCCGCGCCATGCTGCAGCAAACAGTCTGTAAACCCGCCGGTAGATGCGCCCACATCAAGACATACAAAACCATCAACTTTTACTTTAAAACATTTCAGTGCTTCTTCAAGCTTTAGACCACCCCTGCCGACATATGGAATATCTGTTGCTTTCAGAATAATATTATCATCTTTAGATGCCAGCACGCCGGGCTTATCTACTCGCTGATCATTTACAAAAACCTTGCCTGCCATTATCAAAGCACGACCGCGTTGACGACTTGATACCAATCCCTTCTCAATAAGCAGCACATCAAGCCTTGCTCTCTTTGAAACCTTTGCAAAATCCCCTTTTTTGCCCAATTTTTGTGTCAGCCTTCCACCTTCAGCCTATATCCATAAGTTCCCTGGCGGCATTTACTATTGAGGGTGCATCTATGTTATATTTAGATCTGAGAAATTCCTGCGGGCCGTGCTCGACAAAAATATCAGGTATGCCTATACGTTTAAGGTGAAATGAAGTTATTCCTTCATCATTCAGGCATTCAAGGACTGCGCTCCCGAATCCGCCCTGTCGCACATTTTCTTCAATAGTTACTATTCTCGGTATTTTTTTTGCCAGAGAAGTTATCAATTCACTATCAAGAGGTTTTACAAAACGACAGTTTACAACAGTAGATGATATATTATGTTCTTCAGCTAACTTTGAATGCGCAGAAAGAGCTTCACAAACAGGTCTGCCGATAGCCAATATAAGTATGTCTTTGCCTTCTTTAAGAACTTCTCCCTTACCAATCGGCAAAGGAACAATGTCCTCTGAAATATTTACGCCTGTCCCTCTTCCACGCGGATAACGAAAGGCAATTGGTCCATTATGGCCAAGAGAAGTTACAAGCATTCGACGCAATTCATTTTCATCCTTTGGGGCCATCACTACCATATTGGGAAGGCTTCTGAGATAAGATAAATCGAATAAACCATTATGCGTAGCTCCATCATCGCCGACAATACCTCCTCGATCAACCGCAAAAATTACAGGGAGCGCTTCTATGCATACATCATGCAATATCTGGTCATATGCTCGCTGTAAAAAAGTAGAATATATTGCCACTACAGGTTTAAATCCTTCTGTAGCTAAACCTGCAGCAAAAGTAACACCATGCTGTTCAGCAATTCCCACATCAAAAAACCTTTCCGGATAGGTCTCCGCAAATTTAGTCAGTCCGGTTCCTTCAGGCATAGCCGCAGTTACAGCAATAATCTTATTATTTTTTCCGGCCAGTTCCACCATGGTATTGCCAAATACTTCTGTATAGGCAGGAATAGGGCCTTTTTCCTTAATACAATTACCCGTTTTAACCTCAAAACTTCCAACACCATGAAAATAAACTGGATTTTTTTCAGCAGGAGGATATCCTTTCCCCTTTTTTGTAGTAACATGAAGAAGTACAGGTTCCTTAAGACATTTGATATTATTAAGTATATCTATAAGGTGATTAAGCTTGTGACCATTTATGGGGCCAAAATATTCAAAGTTGAATGCTTCAAACAGTATTCCAGGAGTTATCAAATTCTTTAAAGATTCCTCTGAACGCTTTGCAAACTGATATACATCGCCACCAATTTTGGGCAATGATTTAAGAAAATCGCCTAGCTCTTTTTTAAAATCTTGCATATATTTTGCAGAAAAAGTTCTACTCAAAAGTGATGATACAGCGCCGACATTACGGGCAATTGACATATCGTTGTCATTAAAAATAACAATAAGATCCTTATGTATGTCTCCAGCCTGATTTAGTCCTTCGTAAGCCAGCCCGGCAGTCATGGAACCATCCCCTATAACTGCTACAACTTTTGATTTATCGTTTTTTAAACGTTTGGCGCACGCCATACCAAGGCTTGCAGATATTGATGTGCTGCTGTGTCCGGTTGAAAATGCATCATAAGGGCTTTCACTCATGCGTGTAAACCCGCATAATCCCTGGTATTGTCTAAGTGTATGGAATTGCTCTCTGCGTCCTGTAATGAGCTTGTGGGCATAAGCCTGGTGCCCTACATCCCAGACAATCTTATCATCAGGAGCATCAAAAACATAATGGATTGCAATAGCAAGCTCAACAGCACCCAGACTTGACGCCAGGTGTCCGCCATTTTTAGACACAACATCAACTATAACATTACGTATTTCCGCAGCAAGAGCTGGAAGATCAGACCGTGAAAGACTCTTTAAGTCTGAGGGAAAATTAATTTTTTCTAGTAAACTCAACTATAACACCTCTTTTATCTCATATGTTTCGATAGTTTTTCTTGTATTCTTTCAATTAAATGCACATATTACAAGTTGCAAGTGCCTAAAGTGAGCTAAAGTGCCTAAAATGCCTAAAGTTATGGTACGCCTTCGGCGAGCTAATTGATACCCCAAAGCTACAGGGAGTTTGCATCCTTTGTGCATTGATAGCATTAAGGAAACTACCTGCTGGCCGGCAGGTACAAAATGGCGGAATTCCTTAACTTTAGGCACTTTAAATATTTTATTTCTTCCTTTCAATTATATAACACGCAATAGCCCGGAGAGAATTAGAATTATTATCAAAATCATCAAGAGCTTGCAAGGCATTATGTACAAGTTTTTTTGCAAATTCTTTGGATTTACCTAATCCCATTATAGACGGATATGTGCTTTTTCCCCGGGCATTATCAGTGCCTACAGCCTTTCCCATAACAGCAGGATCGCCTTCGATATTAAGGATGTCATCAGTAACCTGAAATGCAAGACCTATCTTTTTTGCATAAATTTCAAGCTGATCAATCTGCTTCGGACTTCCACCGCCTAACAGGGCTCCGGAAAATATTGAAGCTTCAATAAGAGCTCCTGTTTTCAGGGAATGTATATCTTCAAGTTTTTTTAAAAAAAGCAAACTGCCTTCTGAGGCCATATCTCTCATCTGCCCCTCTATCATACCGTTGTGCCCGGCAGCAAATGAAATTTTATGTATAATTTTCAACCAGTTTGATGATATGTTTTCATCAATTACATTAATGGATGAAAGAATCCGGAAGGCCAAAGTAAGAAGTGCATCACCTGCGAGAATGGCCGTAGACTCGTCAAATGCTACGTGACACGTGGGCTTTCCTCTTCGCAGATCATCATTATCCATCGCGGGCAGATCATCATGGATTAGAGAATAAGTGTGGAGCATTTCAATAGCGCAGGCTGCTGGCAAAACATCATCTGCATTTCCTCCCACAGCTTCAGATGCGGCAATACACAGGATTGGCCTTACTCGCTTTCCACCGGCCATAAGAGAATAATGCATTGCTTGAACAATACGGCTGGACTTCGCGGTATTATTCAGAATTTCATCAATAAAAGCATTAACATTTTTACGCTTTAAAATAAGGTATGAATTCAGATCAAAACTGGATGCCGGATTTTTAATCATTTTTTGCTTCATTTTCAGACATGAAAGGTTCTTCAGTTATGTCACCATTATTATCATGCAATAAAACACTAATCTTTTTTTCAGTTTCATCCAGTTTTTCAGAACAATATTTTGAAAGTTTAACGCCTTCTTCAAATTTTTTCATGGCTTTCTCAAGGGGCAGATTCCCGGATTCAATCTCCTGAACTATCTGCTCAAGCTGTTTTAAAGATTTTTCAAAACTTATTTTGGCCATTTTATGATTTTCCTTCTACACGACAAATTAAAGAACCTTTAGACAACATTACCTCAAGCTTCTGACCTAAATTAACTATTTTTGGATCTCTTACAACGACTGCATCAGGAATAGTTCTCGTTATACTATAACCACGATCCAGTATAGCAACAGGACTTAAGTCATTCAGCCTTGAAGCAAGCACAATTGTTATAGAACGTCTATTTTGTATATATATATCTATAAATAACAGAAGGTTATGATTTAATCGTTTAAGTGTTATATTAAGGTTGTCGATATGTTTATAAGGACTAGTTGCATATAAACTTTTGGTCATCCATATAAGCTGATCACGCCGTTTATTTGTAATATTATAAATGGATTTTAATAACCTATTTATATAATCATCAATTTTTAGTCTGAAATCTTGAATATTTTTTCTTGGATCAACAAGGCGATTATTCAGTTCGTTTAAACTACTATTTAACTTATCAATGTTATTATATATTCTTGCGATTAAATTTTTAAACATTTCATCGCATCTGTTTGTGAGTTCATACTTAAGCGGAACTACAAGCTCGGCTGCCGCAGAAGGAGTCGGTGCTCTAAGATCAGCAACAAAATCAGATATTGTATAATCGGTCTCATGTCCAACAGCAGAAATGACAGGAATCCTTGATGCAAATATAGCTCTCGCAACTTCTTCAGAATTAAATGCAGCAAGATCTTCTATGGAGCCGCCACCTCTTGCAAGAATTACGACATCTGCTCTTTCTTTAGAATCAGCAAGTGTGTTTATCATATCAAAAGCTGAAACAATTTCCTGAACAGCGCTATCACCTTGAACTTTAACAGGTATAATTTCAATGGGAATATTATAAAAGCGCCTGTGAACAATATCTATAATATCATGAATTACAGATCCTGAAGGAGATGTTATTATACAAATTTTATTTGGCAAAAAGGGAAGGGGGCTTTTATATTTATCGTCAAAAAGGCCCTCCTCGGAAAGACGTATTTTTAGTTTTTCAAATCCAAGCTGTAAAGCGCCAATACCTTTTGGCTCGATATATTCAAATATAATTTGATAATTTCCACGAGGTTCATAAAGATTTATCCTGCCCAATCCAATAATGCTCAAGCCATCATCAAGCGTAAATTTTAGTTTTTTGTTCTGGCCACGAAACATCACGGCTCTTATCTGGGAATTTTCATCTTTTAATGTAAAATAAAAATGCCCGGAAACAGGCGTGCTTAAATTCGATATTTCGCCTGATATCCATACAAAAGGAAAGCTTTCTTCAAGTAATGTTTTAAGTTCTGATGTTAACTCGGAGACCGTATATATTTTTCTTGTATTCTGGCTCATACAGATAATTAGTGTCCGAAAAGTATTTTTTTAATGCTGGCAATAGTTTCAGCTTATTTACCGATGTGAAGATTTGTGAAAAAGCCATTAGCTGTTAGCTGAATGTGTTATCTGTTTGATTTTTTAAGCTAATTGCTAAAAGCTAACTGCTAAAAATCTTCTATTTGAGAACAGGATGATCTGGATATCTTCCTGCCAGCAGGTAAAAAAAGTAAATAAATTCCGTAAACGTTCACGAAACATTTTTCAAGTTTCAAGCCGAGCCGCGAACGGCTACGAAATTCTGTTAATTCTAAAATTTTAAATTACCACAGATAAAAATTTCATTCAATGTTTTTAATCCACAGATTTCACAGATTTTCGTGTTTTCTGTTTGAGGGGGTTTTGAATGGATTTCAACAACGTCTGATAAGGTATATTATGTAAACTTCTAGCAAAAAGCCGAATATGCATGCAGCAATCCATACTTAATGCCCTTCTTGGAATTAATTACAGGTAAAATCATAGTAGCTACTCAGTGGATAGTCCGAAGCTCTCTGACAGCCTTCAGTTTACCACCTTCAGCCTATTCAACCAAGAATATCGCGAACAGCCGGCATGACGTATATATTTTCATGCGGCATTTTGCCTAAGAACTCTGCAAGAATTCTAATTTTTTTCTGCACAGATATATTTTTGTCCATGATAAAAAGATTCTTGCCTTTTACCTTGCAAAACCCGCTTTTCGCCTTAACTCCTGTTTTTCGCAGGTTTTGCTCTGACACCTCAATATCAAGTTTTTCTGCGAGTTCACAAAGGTTTTTATATAATTGGACCGGTTTCATATAGCAGACTTTTTTTTGACAGGATTAACAGGTTGATCAGGATATAAAAATGAAACTTATATACTATTCAATTAGTTATTAGTTTATATTTAATGTTATGCTTCAAATAATCTTACTTCTTGAAAATGACTCAAGATGTGTTATTATATTAAAATTAGTGTAATCGTTCACTGTTAACAATTTTTTTAAACCGTTAACCGTAAGCTGTTAACCGTGTTTAGGAGGTAATATGCAAAATTCAGTTCCATACAGCAAACCGCAAGCCAATATAATGGTTAATGAATTTATCCGCAGCGTTTACAACTGGATGGCCATTGGTCTTGGACTTACCGGCTTTGTTGCATTCTATGTATCAAACAGCCAGACCTTATCTAATCTCATATTCGGAAATAAACTTGTATTTTTTGGCCTGATTATAGCCGAACTTGGCCTTGTTTTTTACCTGAGCGCAAGGGTGGAAAAAATACAGGCTTCAACTGCAACAGCTCTGTTCGTTATATATTCCGCATTAAACGGAGCTACTCTATCTTTTATTTTTCTTGTATATACCAGCTCATCTATAACCTCCACATTCTTTATATGCTCTGCAACTTTTATTACTTGCAGTGTTTATGGAATGATAACCAAACGTGACCTGACCTCACTTGGTGGATTTATGGCCATGGGGCTTATCGGGATTATAATTGCTTCTGTTGTTAACCTTTTTATCCGAAGTTCCGGGATGAGTATGATAATAAGCTATATCGGTGTGTTGGTTTTTGTTGGTTTGACCGCCTATGATACACAAAAGCTGAAACGCATGGCGCTTTCCCAGCCGGCAGGAGTTGACGCCGGGGTTGTTAGAAAAGGTGCAATTTTAGGGGCGCTTTCATTATATCTTGATTTTATCAATCTTTTCCTTATGTTGCTGAGAATACTTGGGGACAGAAAATAATATACCACGGTTACCCTATTTGTTCCTTTATTTTATCAGCTATTTCCTGACAATATTTCTCGGTTATTTTTCGGGTAGGCCCCTCTACCATTACACGGCAGAGGGGCTGTGTACCAGAATATCGAACAAGCACCCTTCCCTTTCCGGCTAAATTTTTTTCGGCCGCCTTTATTGCCTCGGTAATCTGCGGAACAGATGAAATGTCAGGCTTATTTTTAACCTCAACATTAATAAGTATCTGAGGGAACACATCCATAATCCTGGAAAGTTCAGACAGAGGCTTAGACTCATCTTTTAAAGCTTCAACCAATTTCAATGCAGTAAGAATACCGTCACCTGTTGTCTGGTGATCCAAAAAAATCATATGACCTGAATCTTCGCCTCCAAGAACAGCTCCTGAATGAATCATGCTCTCCAAAACATATCGATCTCCGACTTTTGCCTTAATATGTTTAATGCCCATATCTTCTAATACAATACCAAGTCCCATATTGCTCATTACCGTACTGACCACGGTATTGCTTTTAAGCTGGTTTTTCTTTTTCATGTTTTTTGCGCATATAGCAAGAATCTGGTCGCCGGTTATGATATTGCCCTTTTCATCTACAGCAATAAGTCTGTCACCATCTCCATCAAAGGCAAGACCGATATCAGCGCGTTTTTCCAAAACGATTTTTCTTAATTCTGAAGTATTTTCCGAACCACAGTTTTCATTTATATTTTTTCCATCAGGATTATTGAAAAGTGATTCAATTTCTGCCCCGAGCCTGACAAATAATTCAGGAGCAACTTTGTAAGTCGCTCCATTTGAACAATCAATAACTATTTTTATCCCCTGACAGAAATTCTCCGGCACTTTACTCAAAAGGAAATCTATATAATTTTGTCCTGCATCATCTATTTTATACACTCCACCTGTCATCCGTATATTTCTGCAAATTGAAGATATTTCGTCACTCACCAATATTTTTTCAAGTTCAGCCTCTTTTTCATCTGAAAGCTTGAAACCGTCACTCTTAAATATTTTAATCCCATTATCATAAAATGGATTGTGAGATGCAGATATAACGATGCCGGCATCAGCATCAGTTGAAGCTGTTATATATGCAATTCCCGGAGTTGGAAGAACACCTGCAAGGTATGCATCCGCACCCATGGAACAAATTCCCGATACCAGGGCATATTCCAGCATATAACCGGAAATTCTTGTGTCTTTTCCTATAATTATCTTTGGCCTGCCTTTTTCTTTTCTATTAAAAAAATATGCAACTGCCATGCCGACTTTCATAGCCATTTCAGAAGTCATTGGATATTCATTAGCCAGACCCCTTATTCCGTCGGTGCCAAATAAACTACTCATAAATTTCTTCCTATTGTCTCGGTTACGCTATCAACTATCCCCTGAAGCCATTTTGTCCCAAGCTCAGAGCTTTTATTCTCAAGCCCTTTTATTACTGAGATATAATTCACACCTGACTTTTTTATACCTGAATCAATATGTTTTAGAAAAGTATCTCTTAAGCTTCCGTCACCTTCATTTAAACGCATTTTATTGAAAGATTCCTTAATTCCAACAAAATCAGGTTGATTCTTACAGAAGTCCTTTAACTTTCTTATCCTTTCATCAATTGCCATATTAAGTTTTTCTTTAAGGCCTTCAAAAAGGACATCGGGAAAATTATCTGAAATAAACCTTGAACGAACATGTAGATACCACTGCATAAGCGCTATAAGGTTTGCAATATAGATTATATTGTTTGTCATTATCCTTTTTAAACTTCGAAACATGCCTGACGTAAAAGCAATATTTCCGCTCTTCATCAATCCTTCAAAAATTAGACGTCCCTGTCTTAATTCATCTTTCCTGTAAATTGAGCCAGCCGCGACTACAGTACCGAAGGCGAGACGACAAGGTCCTACAAGCCCCCCCTGCCCTCCCAGGAATATCGGCCGCTGGTTAAGCATAACTCCATTGGGCACATCGCCGATAAGAGATGCAGTAGCTTTATCCTGGTTTGGCGTATAATTAAAATGGATATAAGAACTCCCCACTTCACTATGATTCCTCCTGCTTGTTCCTCCAGACATAAAGCAGTCACAAAAATTTATTAAACTGCCCAGGGTAACAAAAGGTAAAAGTATCGTGTGTTTCAACCCAACCATGTGAGCAATGCTTGCTTCTTCTTCAAGGATTGTGCCTTCTCTTATATGTGAGCCATAACCTATGCTCACTTTATCAAGCAAAACAGCTTCTTTTAAAAAGCCCCCTTTAAGGTCAACATTCGTACCAATCTGGCAGTTCTCAATGGTTACAGGGCTTTCATATCCCAGCCTTGTATTCTTTAAAATCAGGGTAGAACCACCAAAAATTTTACACCCCGAATAAATAACAACACCATCCCCGGAAATTCTGTCTGTATCTACTTCTCTGCCGATTTCAATACTATCAGGATTGGGTATGTTAACACCTTTTTTTAAAAGCTTTTCAATTTTCAAAATGCTCTGATTCTTCATGTCAGACCTCAAGGTCAATATCTTCCAGATGAACAGAAAACTGTTTTAAAAACAAATCCTTTGCCTTACAAAACTCCTTAATAGCTTTAAGTTTTTGCGGATCTTTATTATTGAAAGATATCAGCATTCCGCTTATTTTATATTTATCAAGATGAGATTCAATGTCTTTAAACACCCCAAGAATGGGATAACCCTGAAGTGTCTTTCCTGTTTTTAATGTATCATCATCAATAAAACCGACCGGTTTAATTTTAAGTCTTTTGTTATTTAATATTTCACGCAACAGGATCTCCCCTCCCCTGCCCGCGCCGTGAATTAAAACTGTTTTACCGGCAAGGGTTTTTCTCTTCATTGTATCGCTAAAAAGCATGAAAGAAACCCGGCTGCCAAGGAGGACTCCGGTAGTTAAAAACCAGTCTATTACAAAAATTCCTTTAGAAAAAGCTTCAAATCTGTAAATATATGTTACTGTAACCACTGAGAGAATAGTAGCTAAAGAAGAAGCCTTTAAATATACTAAAATATCATTAGTACTCAAATAACCCCAGACCCCCCTGTAAATTCCAATAACAAAAAAAGCCACAAACTTGCACGCGATTACTGCCGGAAGCGAATGCAGGAATACTTTGAAATAAACAGGAAACTCATTGGAATCAAAACGTAAACGGTAAGAAAGATAATATGCAAATGCTATCAGACAGAAATCAAGTATTACCAGCATAAGCTGCCGCTTATAGGTCAGCTCGATTAATACAGGAGTATAAGATTTTCCACGTAAAGCTGAAAATTCCTTTTCAGGATATATGCGAATCTGGGACAGGTAAATTCCCATCAAAATAATTGACAGAACCAGTGGAATAATTACTGCCGGAGATGTTAATGTATCGCTTTTGCTTACAAACAATGCTGCCATTCCTGATATCGCGCCGATTCCATATAAGAACAGTACTGCACCTTTTTCACTTAGCCCCATGATAACCAGACGATGTGATGTATGATCCTTTCCACCCACAGAAGCTTTACGGCCGCTCAAGATTCTAATTAATGTAACCATGGAAGTGTCCAGAACAGGAACCATGAGGATCATTACTGGGACAGCATATAATGACATTGCATTTGCTGCACCTGCTTCCGGATAGTAAAGACACAGCATAGATAATATAAAACCAATAAAAAGACTTCCACAGTCTCCCATAAAAATTGATGCAGGATTAAAGTTGTAAAACAGAAAAGCAGCCAGTGCCCCTGCAATTACCATAGAGACAAGAGCAGCTTCCGGCAGTATCCCTGTATATAATAATGCCAGATAAGAAGCGGCAATAAAGCCAACACCCGCACAAAGGCCGTCCATATTATCAATCAGATTAAAAGCATTTATTATACCAACGATCCACACTATAGTTAAAGTAGTATCCACAGTAAGGGATGAAAACCAGTGAAGACGAAATCCTAAAAAAGTAACCATTGAAGCTACAAGTATCTGTCCCACCAATTTTGTATGAGGTTTAATATGAATAAAATCATCTACTAATCCAAGAAAAAAAAGAAGGGTCATCCCGATCCAGATAACCGCACCTATTGAAGGCAAAGCTATGTGGTCCGATGTTCTCATAATGTGGGGTAGAATTGAGGAAAAATCAGCAATAAAAAAAAGTGGTATTGCTACGCCAAGGTATATGGCAACACCACCCAAAAGAGCGGTCGGCTTCTTATGCCAGCGATCTTTTGTGGGATAAGCAATCCACCCTTTTTTAATCGCAACAAGCCTGACAACCGGTGTTAATGCCAGACATAAAAAAAATGACAAAAAGGTGATAAAATATAATACTGGGATATCGTTAAAAAACATTATATTTGTCCTAACTACTCAGGTTGGTTAGGCTGAAGACTGAAGACTTTTAGGGAAAAGACTCCCAGAAGTCAATATTTTCTTAAAAAAGCCGGAAATTTTGTCCTAAACATAGAGAATAACACTCAGGAATCATCTGTTTCCTTCAGCCTTCAGCCTAACCACCTGATTGGCAATACTTCTGTGATGTACAAAAAATAAGATTGCCTAACTAATTATTATAATATATTACAGATATCGTCAAATAGTTGAGTGGGAAAATGGTTGACTATTTGACTATTCGACTATTTACAGACATTAAGGAGATATATTTATGAGAGTTCTTATCACAGGTGGCGCAGGTTTTATTGGATCTCATCTTGCTGAAGCGTATCTTGAAAGAGGAGATGAAGTATATATTATTGACGACCTTTCAACCGGGTATCTATATAATATAAAAGAACTTAAGGAAAATGAACGTTTCAAAAACAAACTATTCATCCATATTGATACAATTCTAAACCATAATACAATGCTCGAACTGACAGGCACCTGTGATATTGTTTTTCATTTAGCAGCAGCAGTTGGAGTACAGTATATACTTAACAATCCTCTTGAATCAATAAAAACTAATATCCAGGGAACAGAAAAAGTTCTTGAACTATGTGATAAATTTAAGAAAAAGGTTCTTATAGCATCAACATCCGAAGTATATGGCAAGCATCTTCATGCCCCATTAGTTGAAACAGACAATATAATATACGGCCCTTCAAGTAAATTCAGATGGAGTTATGCAGCTACAAAACTTATGGATGAATTTACAGCGCTCGCATACTATAGAACAACTGGATTGCAGGTAATTATAACCCGTCTATTTAATACCGTAGGTCCAAAACAGACCGGTGCATATGGAATGGTTATCCCAAGATTTGTTTCACAGGCTTTAAAAAACGAGCCCTTAACAGTCTATGGTGATGGAAATCAGACTCGAACATTCACATATGTTAAAGATGTAGTTGAAGCACTCATGGCTCTCGTAGAGAACGATGGTGCTGTCGGAGAAGTATTCAATGTGGGTGGAACTGAGGAAACTTCGATCATTGATCTTGCGAAGAGAATAATAAAAGAAACAGGCTCTAAATCAACTATTAAACTGATCCCCTATGATGAGGCATTTGGCAAAGATTTTGAAGATATGCAGCGCAGAGTACCAGGTACTGAAAAAATCAACAAACTTATAGGTCTTGAGCCAAAAACCGATTTTGATACAATGCTAAGAAAAATTATCAGGTATATGAAAAAGAAATAATTCAATCCAAGCTCCCATCTTGGTATAGTTTATATACCCCTAAAATACACCCATCTTTTATACCCTTGACTCTGGAACCACAGTATGGTATTTTAGATAGTGCCTGAACGAAAACTGCTATTTTTTCCAATTTCTGCGTCAGGCTTAAATTTTAATCCTCAAAATACTCAATGTATTCCTGTGGTTAAAATTTTCGCCTTCCTTGAACTTGAAAAAACTATCTATTTTTCGTTCGGGCACTAGATAAAAAGGGGGGTAATATGCTTATTCCAGCCAAAATTCAGATTGACAAAAAAAATTACGAGTTCATGAAGCAGGTCTATAAGGACTTGCATTACAGAAGCCTAAGCGAGTATATGCGAGAAGCAATCAATGCAAAAGTGCAACAAGACCGTAAAAGGCTCCGGGAATTAAAAAGGACGGAAGCCATGGAGATGATCGGTAGAGCGCAGTATGATAACGTTTTTGAATCAATAGAAGGTGAAGATTTTGAGAACCGGTGAAATCTATTGGGTAAATCTTGATCCAAGTATTGGGGATGAAATCAAGAAGAAACGACCGGTAGTCATAGTAAACGGTGGCCATGACAAGCATCTTAAACTTGCTGTTATTGTGCCCGTTACTGCCTGGAGTCCATATTGGAAAAAAAATCCATTTTTTGTTTCTTTGGAACCTAACTCAAGCAATGGCCTGCAGAAAAAATCGGCAATTGACTGTTTTCAGATTAGGGCTATTAGTCATAAAAGATTTGTGGGAAAGATCGGAAACATCTCAGACGATGAAATCTACCTTATAAAGAAGTCAATTGCCCTGATTCTTGATATTGATCCGGAACACTGCGAGTCCACAGAAGTACTTTGAGCCGTAACAGGTAATGTTTTTATATAAAAAACCTACGCATGCCTCGTGGAATCCGAACGAAAACTATAGCCACTGCTCTCTCCACATCTCCCACATCAAAAGTGCCCAGAGCTGATATTGGCGATTAATTCTGCCGGACATGTGTTCTTTAATCTTTTTCTCAACTATCACATGATCAAATAAACCTTCTTTTTTTAAACGCTCAGAAGAAAGATAATCTAAAAGAAGGTCTTTCAGTTCATTACGCAACCAGTGAGCTATCGGAACCCCAAAACCCATCTTTGGCCTTTCAAATAATTCTCCGGGCACATATTTAGCCAAAAGCTTTTTAAGAATATACTTGCCTGTACCATTTCTGTATTTCAAATTTTCCGGCAATGATGCAGCATATTCCATTACCCGATGATCAAGAAGCGGCACACGAATCTCAAGGCTTGCGGCCATGCTGGCTCTGTCAACCTTTGTTAACATCGCATCAGGCAGATATGTTTTTTGATCGACTCTCATAAGCCTCGAAATAGTCTGCCATCCATCGGTTTCTTTAAAAGTATTTTCAAATTGACTCTCTGGAACTTGTTTTCCGATAAGTGACAGCAGTTCTTCTTTTGACCAGTAACAAATGGTCATTCTGTACAGCTCTGAAATTAATGTCTTGCTTATCATGCCCGTCAGTTTTTGCCATTTATCAGGGAAGTTGGCCACTCTAAATGGTTGGGGTAAAATATCCCTAAACGGGAGGTAGCATGACTCTATCCAGTTTAATGGAATAGCCTTTAAAAGATCGGAAATAAATTTCCTGACCGGTACCGGGATATATCGTAATCCTTTTACAGCGGATTTGGTACTCCAGTAACGCACATATCCTGCGAACTGTTCATCCCCGCCATCTCCAGACAGAGCTACAGTTACATGTGAACGTGTAAGTTTGCTGACAAGAAAAGTAGGTATCGCAGAAGAATCAGCAAAAGGTTCGTCATATATTCCTGGAAGCATTGGAATAACCTCAATGGCCTCCTTTGGTGTTACATAAAGCTCTGTGTGATCTGTATTCAGATGTGTTGCGACTTTAGCTGCCCACTTAGCCTCATTGTATCCTTTTTCTTTAAAACCAATGCTGAATGTACGAACAGGTGATGAATTTACTTTTTGCATCAAAGCAACGACAATCGAAGAATCAATTCCTCCGCTAAGCAAAGCGCCCAGAGGCACGTCACTGATCATTCTGTCCGAAACAGCCTGAGTAAGAAGATCATCAAGCTGCTGTAATTTTTCTTCTTCATTAATCTCAAAACTATTTAGTTCACCTTTAACATCAGGGTACTGCCAATAACTATTGGTTTTTATAGTATTGTTCTCATAAATAAGAAAATGGCCGGGCAGCAGCTTAAAAGTGTTTTTAAAAACAGTTCCTGGAGCTGGTATATATAAGTAATGAAGAAAAAGAGGAATGGAATCAGAATCAATATCTTTATTAAATATATTGAAGGCCATAAAAGCCTTTAATTCCGAAGCAAACAAAAAAGTGCCATTGCTGAAATGATAATAAAGCGGTTTGATTCCTATTCTATCTCTTGCTAAAAAAAGGCGTCTTTTTCTGCCATCCCATATTGCAAAAGCAAACATGCCAATAAATTTTTCCAGGCAGTCAACTCCCCATTGCATATATGATTTCAGTACAACCTCAGTATCGGTATTGCTTTTAAATTTATGTCCAAATTCTTCAAGGATTTTTCTTATTTTTTTAAAATTGTATATTTCACCATTATATATAATTGACACATCATCACTTGTCATAGGTTGACGGCCGGCGCTGGAAAGATCGATAATTGATAATCTGCGGTGAGCTAATCCAAGACCTATCTTTTCATCATAAAAAAAGCCCGAATCATCCGGGCCTCGATGATGCAGGCTTAAAACAGCTTGTGGAAGCATTCTCTTAAAATAATTGAAGTTGTCTTTACTTATAAATCCGATGATTCCGCACATATCCTGTTTCCTACTGCATACCAGTCAGTATTTAAAGACAATATTCCCCAACCCACCTCTACGACTCTCTGGTCAATATTTCAAAATAAAAATTTTCATATTTTTCTACCACTTTTGAGATAGAAAATTTTTCCACAATACGTTGTCTTGCTTTCATACCAAGTTCAACTCTTTGTTCAGGCGTCATTACAAGCAAATCAAACCATGCTTTAGCCAATGCTTCAGGATTATTTGGCGGTATAATTATTCCAGTATTACCTATTATATTTGCCGAGTCACCAACATTCGTAGAAACACTAGGAACACCACAAGACATATATTCGCCCAAAACATTAGGGAAACCCTCACTAAAAGATGATAACGTTCCGACATCAAACGATGGAATAATTTTTTGCAAATCATCTCTTTCGCCAAGAAGAAATGTATTGTTATTCAAGCCATGTTTTTGGATCATTTTCATTACATCATAGTTTGTTTTGTTCATTCCTCTTCCGGCAACAACAAAATAGACATTAGGAAAAACAACACTTAACCTACCTGCAGCATTAAAAAAATTTGAATAATCTTTCATTGGATCATAACGGGCCACCATGCCAACAATAAAATTAGATTCACCTAAACTAAGTAACTTTCTGAAGCTCGCTCTGATTTCTTTATTAGGTTTATATTTTTCGGTATCAAATCCATTCGGAATTATCACCCATCGCTTGCAGCGATATCCGGATTGACGATGGGATATGGTCCCGGCGAATGAATTGGCAATTACGGCATCAGGCAAGTGCGATAAGCGAATAAGTAATTTAAAAATTAGTTTTGTTGTCCAAGCATATTGGTCAAAATCGACCAACGAACATCGAATACTCCATAAGATGCTTTGAACACCGACCATTTTACCGATCAAAAGACCAATTAAGTCTGAGTGGTATAGCCAAGTCTGCAAAATATGAGGTCTGTAGTGTCGAAGAATACGATAAAATCTAAATAAAGCAATAACATCAGACGGTCGCCCTTGTAAATAAAGGTAATACGTAGGAATCCCTTTTTGTTTAAGCTTCTGACCAAATACTCCCTGCCCAGTCAGTACAACAACGCCATGTCGAAAATTAGGATTATCCATTGAATGGGAGACCAAATTGAACAACATCATTTCGGCTCCACCGGTGGAGAGGCCGGTGATTAGGTGTAGTATTTTCATGCAACCAGATCTCGCAGGCAAGCACCAAGGCATGGCGCAACCACCTGGATGCTAAAGCGCTCCTCAACAATACTCCTGCCATTTATTCCCATGGCTACCCGTTCTTTCTCGTTCACAAGCAAACCAACCAATGCCTCAATCCACTCATTTTGATTTGACGCACCTAACCCGACAGCACCCAGAGACAACACTTGTAAATTCATACCAACTGGAGATACCACAACTGGCACCCCGCACGCCATGTATTGAAGCATTTTGAAGCTGCACTTACCTCGTGCCCAGGCTGAATCAGTAAGCGGCATAATCCCAATTGACATACTTTGAATCCCTTTGACTTCGTTTTCAGGCGACCATCGAATAAAATTTATCCTTCTTTCCGGAACGCTACGAAAAGTTGGCTTGCTATCAGCAATAACACGCAGGATTACATTAGGGCAAGCTTTGAGTACTGTTGCCAGGGCAGACTCAATTTCATAAAGATATTTGAAATTACCGCTTGTTCCTGTCCATCCAATAACATCACACTTTACATCGTCCGTTGCCTTCTTTGGAAAGTACCGTTGCGTGTCCACCGCTGTCGGAATAATCATAACATTCTTGTTCCATTGACTAAAGATATCCCCAAGATAGTCATTGCCACAAACAATCAAATCGCATTGGTGTGCAAGACGCTTGACAAACTGCCCTCTGCGATGTAAAAAAATAGCGTCATCTACATCCAAAACACGGGGACGTTTGGTAAAGAACTCAAGCGTCAAAAAAGTAGAAACAAGCTCGCGCTGAAGAAATACGACATCATAACCATGTGTAGCCAGTAAAGCGGGAATGCGTGCAGCAAGGGCAGCGCCACCCCAGAGTGGACGTAGCCATTTCGTTGCAGGAGGATACTTGGATACGCGTGGGATAAATTCATGCATATACACGCCATTTTTCTGCAATGCCGGAATCAATTGGCGCACACGAAACCGTGCGGACGGCACGTTCCTTCCGCCAGTAAGCGCCGCTACATTCAATCTATCAGCAGTACTCATAAGAAGGGTTCCAACTCAACACGGGTACCATCATCCCCGTCCCCGTCGCAATGACACGGACACTTGTCCATAATATCCAGATAACGCCTGATATATAAAAAATAAAAATTGAAATATGCCAACAGACCTAAATTTATGAAAATTATGAAACCCATGAAAGTTACTTCATCCTTTGTGTCCATACCGTCATCCGTCCGGTCTGGCCGAAAAGACTTAAAGCATAAGCAAGTGGATATAACAGCACGTTAACGGCAACTCCGCTACTGGAGAAATCTATCAGGTAGTTTGCCAGCCGGTACCGTGGCTTTTTATCTTGCAGGCAATACCCCAAGCTCGCAACCAGATTTGTTAAAATTCGCTGGTGAAACACTTTTTTCACGCACCATCCCGCACGCGCCAAAAGCATTTCCAAGGTACGAGGGGTATAGTGGTAAAGATGGGCCGGTAGGTGCAAAGCATACCAAGCATCCTTGAATAAATGAAATTCTAACGTAGCAGTATTCGGTACGGAAATAACCAGCCATCCGCCAGGTTTGACCCAATTATGCAGTTTTTTCAATGCTAATAATGGATCGTGCACATGTTCCAAAACCATCCATCCAACAACCAGATCATAAAAATGATTGGGATCCGGGGCATCTTCAATTCTACCTGTATAGACCGAATACCCCAGCGAACGCGCTGAATTAGCTGCATCTTTGGAGAATTCAATACCTTCTGCTTCCCACCCCTGGCAGGCCATCCTGTGAAGAAACGCACCGGAAGCACAACCAACCTCAAGCATTCGTCCCTTCGGAAGTGGTGGCAGACACTGTGTGTTAAATTGAAAGATTCTTTTCAATAGACGTTTCCACAATGGCACGAGGCCGCATGCGGCCATGCCGCGTGGCACGAGGGTGCCAATATACGGACCGTAATTATCTGGATAATAGAAACCAATGGTTTCCGGTGTCGGCCGAGGGTTTGTACGCATTAGTCCACAGGTACGGCACTTTACCACGCTAAATTCACCTGGCAGGTTATGGAGCCGATCCCTGCCAACCAAGATAGTCTCATCTTCGGGTGGACAGCCAAAAGGACAAGCCGCATTTTCCAATAGGATCTCTCGTGGTATCATTCCTCGTATCTCCGTGATATAGATTTTCCTATCTTTGAAAAAGACAGAGCGTTCTTGAAAATTGCTGGAATAATGTCCACATGCCCACCTTTCTAATACTGCTTAAACCTGATTAAAGCCCAGCAGAAACCTTTTTAGCAGCCTGCGTTCTTCGGGTGCTAACAGCCAAAGCCATGTAACCGCGATGAAAATTGTTAGTGTTCCGCCAAGAAACAGCACCTTCATAAACAAGCCTACTGTGTATCCAGCCACGATAAAAACACATACGCCCATAATAATTTTCAAAAGAGCATTCCGAATGAGAGCTTTTGTATAGGGTAAGAGCTTCTGCACCATGGCAAACAACATTAAGGTATCAATGCCTACCCTCACCACCCAGGCAATGGCCGCTCCTTTTATACCATAGGCACCAAGCAGCCACCATAATGTCAAAATGTAAAATGGCAGCTCGACAAGATGTATCTTAGCTGTAACATCCGGACGTCCCGCACCCTGGATCAAAGCAGAGGAAATTCGTGCAATACTATTGATAAACACTCCAACGGCCAACAATTGTAGTACAAAAGTACTGTTGTCGGCAAACTGTGTGCCCAGCCATAAGGTCATTCCTTCATGGGCAATGGTGACAATGATAAGGATCAGCGGAAAAAGCATAAGTAAAGTGTAGTTTATCCCTCGACCAAAAAGCAGAGCTGTACGATTTCGATCCTGTACCATTGTGGTGGAAAAGGCAGGAAATAATACACTAACCAGCGCGCCTGAAATAAGCCCGAATTTTGTGATCAACTCATAAGGGGTCACAAAGTAAGCAACAGACGCCATGGAAATCATCGCGCCGATAAAAAATCGGTCGAAATAGACCATGAGCGGACCAATAATATTACTTATCGTCATCCAACTGCCAAAGCTAATTAGCGACCGAACCATGGTATGGTGCAGTCCGATATTGTGGCGCAACGCGGGCACCAGACGCAGGCAAAACAACAGGTGTCCCATCCATGCCAAAAACCTTACCACCACCAGTACTGCTACAATCGGAAACAGGTTGTTCGAAAAAAACAGTACGATAAGCGGCCCCAGGAAGGTAAATATCCCCAGAGGAATACGCACTATGTTCGTCAGGTCAAAGCGTTGATGTGCTTCGAGGACGCCGCGTAAGCCTGTGGTGCTGATCACAACAGGGATGGATAAAGAAAGCAGATAGAAGGCCTTCAGGGTTTCATCTTGTAGCGCATTAGGAATCTTTAGAATATCATGAACCAGCCAAGGAGAAATAACTGCTGCCACCAGCCCACCGAAAATGCCGAGCATTCCCATTAGCGCCAGCGCTGTCCAAATAAGTTCGGAAACATCCTCACAGTGCCCTGCACCCAGTTTTTCCGCCACCAGTTTTGTAAGCGCCCTTCCTATTCCTAGATCAAACAGATTAAAATAACCGACAACCGCCCATGCCAGTGTCAATACTCCAAAACGAGCTGTGCCAAGGCCCTTGATCAATATTGGGACCGCAAAAATAGCCACCACCAATGGTGCGCCAAGACCTATAAGATTGAGTACTGTATTACGCGCAAGTCTTCTTCCGCGCGTAAGCTCATATTTCGCATTCTCAACATTAACAGACAATGATTGTTCTACCTCTCATAACTTCATTCATAGCATAAAAAAGGAAGCCGGCTACCGCACATGTTCGGTATCCCTTTCAGCGCCCTGCTCTTTTCGCGAAAAACGCAACGCCTCCCAAGCCGCAAAAATACCTGCAACCCCTATTCCGACCAAAGTCATTAAGTAGCCATAACGTACCCTGTATAAGGTACCGACATTGCAAATACCTATGGCATATATCAACATCATGCCGCTGCAAAAGGACAAGATCAGCCATATCTCTATTCGCCGACGCCAATGCCAAATGGCATAAGGCAAAAAGATAAACGCAAGGTAAACCCCAACCATTTCTATGGCAGAAATGCGGCGCATCATTGTATTTGCAGGAATAGTGCCATGTTTAAACCACTGACTTGGAAATGGGGAAAGAAAGGCAATTTCTGCCGCACGTGGAAAATAAACAATAATTTCCCAAACACTGTGAAAACTAACATTAATATCAATATTGCTTCCGGCATTAGGATAAGTGGAATTAAACCCTTTCCGAACCTCCGCAAGAGCATAAAATTTATTTTCCAAAAACGATGGTACCACATCAGACTCTTTCCATAGCGATGGTACCACATCAGACTCTTTCCATAAAAATGTAGATTTTGAGACCTTTTCGTGCGCACTTGCTGGCACTACTGCTGAAATACCACCTTCAGTCAACGGCATCATCACAATAACCACAGCCCAGGCCACGAATATCTCTACTATGGTTTTTTGCCATGCAATTTGTCCGCGCGCGCCTGAAATTACGAAAAACACGGTCAGCAAAAGCGCGAGAACTACGCTCACACCTTGCATCATTTGCACTCCATAAGGACGCACGATCCAAACCAATACAACACCCAAAAGCACGGAAAACACGGCGGTGAGCAGCCGCCACCATACATTCCGCCAAGCCTCCGGCTGCGCTAACAAGATCCAGCCATAAATAAACATAAATGAGCCCAAAATAAAGTACCCGTCCTTGTGGTTTTGCGTGTACCAAGTCATCGCTGAGGGATAAAGCAAAAACGGCAAGACGCACCAAAGCGCCTTGCGCCAATTCGACAAGAAAATCTGAACTATGCGCAACAACAACAGTGTGGCGGTAGCATGTAGTGCAGCATTGATCGGAATAACGATCCATGGTTTTGGCACAGTCAGGGCATATACAGCCCCTGCAATGCCTGCTGAAGCTTGACCATCCGGTCGTAACTCCCATGCACTCCAGCCCTGCGCGTGTATTTTTTTGGCAAGATCAACTGCAATATTGTGAAAAGAATAGCAATCAATACCAATTAAAAGTCCATCACCAGCATGCCAGGCAGGAAATATCTTAGGCAGCAAAATCAGTTGCACCATCAACGCTATACTGGCTGTGTAGACAAAAAAAATACACCATAGCCTCCATAAAGGAGTTTGCTTTTCAATATCCATAACTGATGGCTTTTATCATTTAATACCTCATACCGTGCAACTGAGCTGATGAAAATCATGCAGCAATTCCCGAGTGGGAAAGCATAAGATCTTAAATATCCTTTTCGTTGAGCTCAGTCGTGGTGATAAGCCGTTGGCTGCATAACTTTTCCTTCCAAGCGCATTTGCAAAAGGAACCAGAGAAATGATTACTTCTTTACCAAAACAGGGGTAGTTCCTTTTATCAACCCATAGCAATTACAGGCACCGAAATAATCTCCCGGGGAACTAACGTATCTTCCTTCCGCATCATTTCCCCTATTTTTTCGGCCCATTTCCCTGAGATATATTGCTCTCCACATTGATGGCATTGGTTTAAAGGAATACCTTTAAAAATTATCAGACTGCCGTCCTTTTTTGTCATTCTAACAGAGCCAAGTGTTTGAATAACCTCGCCCCCACACTCAAAGCACCTCATTTAATTACCCTCCTCTTTCTTGTAATGTTCTGTCCACTTTTCAGGCCGCTTAGACGGGTCATAAACAGTAATGAGCAATAACTCTTCGGGATCAGTTTTTATTGTGCACACGGCATGAACAGATTTTGCCCCGCAAAATCCAAGAACCAGACAGCTTGCGCCTCGGGAGTCATCATGATAATTCTCAATAATTTCACAGTTGTTCAGAGCATCCTCCAACTCCCAGACATAAATCATGTCAAGTTCCCGTTCTCTTTCCGCATGTTTCGAAAACTCATACTTCCCCCTGAAAAACAAGCTTTCTTATGTAGCGCCAAATAGCAATACGCTTTTTGTGGGCGTGTCAAAGAAAACTCAGCAACTCGGTATAAAGCAATTCCATCTCTCTAACAAGACGCTCTTTTGAAAAGTTTTGCACCACAAATGATTTGGCTGCACTTGCCCTCTCTTCCCTCAATCGCTTATTATTAACAAGATATTTCATACCACCGGCAAATCCTTTGGCATCATTGTCCCTGCATAGTATGCCCCGCTCACAAATTTTAAAGCCATCTGATACAACATCTAATTGTGAATTGCCCAAAAGATCCCGCACACCGCCGGCGTCGGTTGCAATAACCGGCACCGAACATGCCATGGCCTCTATGAGAGAAACAGGCGTCCCTTCGTTGTTTGAAGTCAGGGCAACTATATCAAGATTACTGTAAATCTCCGGCAATTTTTTTTGCCAGCCGCAAAATTGTATGTGATCAGACAATCCTTGTTGCTTGCAATAGGCAATCAGCTCTTCTCTGAGTTCGCCATCTCCTATAATCAGAAAAAATGCTTTAATTGATGGATTCTGTTCGAGAAAAATTTTTGCCGATTCTAAAAACATCTTGTGATTCTTTATTGGAACTAACCTGCCAACAATACCGATTTTCCATTCAGGGGAGGCCATTTTGTTGCTGAGCGGCGTTCTCCGCGGGATTTGGTCATCTACTACGCCTGCGGTCAAATCCCTTGTGCGGCCTTGCTCAGTAACAAAATTACTCTCCCCTGAATGGAAAATTTGTGTCAAGTTTTTTACTTTCGGTTTGTCTTTACTTAAAAGAAAGGGCTCAAGATCAAAGCCGAGTTTTACCACCCTGACTTTGCTCGCTCGTACAATCCGATACTTGTTTACAAGTTCGTTCTTCTGGCTTTCACTTATGGCAATGACGAGATCAGTAATTTTTGCCAGGATACGCTCAATCAATATAAATATTGTTGACATTATCATGCCAAAATAGCCGTGGAATACATGTCCATGAAAGGTATGAACAACGCGAATTTTGCCACCATAAATTAAGTTGTGAATAAAAGCCGCTATTCTGCCGACTGTACCAGCCTTTGCTGTATGTGTATGGACGATATCCGGTTTTTCTTGATTTATGATCCGCAAAATGCTGAAGAAACACATAACATCATTAACAATACTTATTTCTCTCTGGAGGTCGGAAATGATGATCGGCTTTATGCCATACGTATCAGCGAGATAGCTCATATCCCCTTCTTTAGCAGATACTTTTCCAGCAACAAGGACTGATTGGAATCGATCAGGATCAAGTCCTTGTGTCAAAAGCGCTGTATGAATAGCCGGTCCGCCTATATTCAGACGGGCTATAATTCGTAATATTTTTATTTTTCGATTTCTCACACTACATGGTAAAACAACGGAAAATGAGTAAAAATCCGACCCCGGAGGGCCGGATTTTTTACTTAGGAACGTGGACGAATTAACTTCCTCAAGTAGGCGCACAGATTTGGGTCGAATTTGTTCGATCTCAGATCACAAAAGTTGAAGGAATAGCGAGCTATTTCAATATTTTTGTGATTTGAGACCGGACAAAGGCGGCCTGAAGCTGTGATGTATAGTTGGGGAAGTTATTTCGTCCACGTTCCTTATCAATATCTTCTTCATCTATCTTTGCCCATGCCAAACCTCTAAATATTCGTGAAAAATGTTCTCCAGCATGACAAACCCACCAGTGTCAGGAAAAAAGGAATTTAAACTGATTTCATTTTGACCCTTTTTTAAAAGGGTTTTCAATTAGAATACCTTCAATTATCTGACCATGGTTCAAATCTTCAGTGAAAATTTTATCGGCTTTTGCATTATAAGCAGCAGCAATGATTAAAGAATCCCAAAATGATAAATGGTGCCTTTCTTCAATCTCGGAAGCAAATAATATTGTTTTGATTCCATTCAACTCAACATGCCAGACCAGATAACTCTCAATAATTCCCCTTGCCTTTGATTTTGACAAAGGATTTAAAATCTTGCGTGTAACATTCACGTAAAATTCCTGCAATACTTGAGTACTGATAATTCCCATTCTATTTTCCCAGAGATTTAGCATAAGGTCAGCGGAGATTTCATTTTTACCACCTGCATCCAGAGTCATGTGCGTATATCAAAATGTTAGTGTCTATAAAGATTTTACCTTTCATGAAGTTCCTCTCTTGAAACCGCAATTTTTCCACCCAAATGAAATCCCTGATTGATATTGATTAAAGCCTTTCGTTTAAACAATTCATATTTTTCCGAATCATCTATAATTTTTTGTAATTCCCGGCTAAGCATTCCGCTGATAGATGTTTGCTTTTGAGCAGCTAATATTTTTGCTTTTCTGATTAGATCTTTGTTAAGGCTCAATGTAATATTTTGTTTCATGGGTCAGACTCCTTTCTCAGATCACCTGTTTTACGCATCTTTAAACAATTGTTGATGAGGAAATCGAAAAAGATCAGCACCACTGACAGCAATTAAACAATCATAGCTACCATCAAACTTCCTATATTTATCGCACAGCAGTACCAACTCCCGCTTTCTTTCTTCCCAATCGACATTACGTGGTATTCCTCTATCAATATCTTTTGTCGCCTTTTTTCATAGCCCTTTTGGTTTCGGCGACAAGGGCGCGCATTTCATCCGGTTCCATGGAAAAGGCCGAGTCCACGCCGCCGTCTGTGCGGCTTAAGGTGAAATGTTTTTCGATCATTGTTGCGCCAAAAGCGACAGAGGCCACGGCTACGCCAATGCCCAATAACTACCGATGCGGCCCAATGACCAGCCCAATTGAAAAGAAAAACTATAAGTTTTTGAAAAATTCTCTGCCTTTATCAAGCGGTTTTTCTTTTCGGATACACATTACATTAATAGCAGATTTATCTGGCTCAACATCAAATAAATTACAAAAGGCTTTATATGTCCTGGGAAACCAGGAGCCTCTGATTGGATGTTTTAGTATTTGCCTTATAGCTTCTCGGCTATATAGTTGAAATACCTGCTTGATTATTTTCACTGAACCGTAATTTATGGCCTGTGTAATAATGAGTTTGTAATGATGTTTTATGTCCAACTTATTCGTGTCGATATCCCAAAAAAATTCAGGGAAGCTTTCCTGAATTTTTTTCTGAATAATTGTTGTCGTGGGAATAGTATTAAATATTTGCATGGTAGTATTTTGCAACTTCTATTTTGAGCAGATCAATGTAATATGCGATATCCTTGTTGTTTAAAAACATAATCGGTTCGTCAATGGCATTATCTAATATATCGTCAATGTTAAGACAAGACTCCAGGATTTCTTTGCCCGAAATGTCATAACCGAATTGTCGCTCAGCCACGTCAATAATCTCCTGTAAAGAGATACCATGCGTTAGTATTTCCCCAATGTCCACAAGGTCTTTCATTTTTGAACGGTGGCAGCGGGCGAAAGCCTTCATTCCTGCTAAATCTTTAAGGCTGAGAGTGTCAAAACCGAAAGCAGTTTTTTCTGGAGGGTAAAGCGGGACTTTGTAAAATTCACTTTCCTGATCTGCGGTGAAGTTTTGAAACACAGCAAACAAAACCATGACATCGTTGATTTGATAATGCAACTGCCCGGCAATTGGAACGATGTCCTTTCGGTGATAAATATCATGTTTTCGTAAAACCTTGTCAAGAATTTCGACCTCTGCATCATAAGTACTTTTGAATGGAAAGGAAAAAAAATCCAGATCAATGCTTTGTCGGTGGCCAAAACGTAAGGCCAAAGCTGTTCCTCCAACCAGAAAAAAATGATTTTCGGGAAGCTCTGGGAAAATATGTTCTTGCAGAAATTTAGCAGCTTCCCTTTGTTCAACAGGAAATACCCGTTCAAGATTTATAGACATTTTTTGCGTTACCTCAGGCTTAGGACTCGCCCAAAAATAACTTCACATTTTCGCATCTTAATCTTCAAAACCATCTTTGGTCGATCTTCTATCGCAAACTATTCGAAATAGCTCGCTATTACTCAAACTTTGCTCAATCAGATCAACCAAACCTGACTCAAATCTTAAGCGCGAAAACGCAAACTTTTTTTGGGCGAGCCCTTAGCTTATTTATTGAAACCACGAATAACAACGCGGTACGTTCAATATGATTATACACATTCTGAAAGTCAGCTTTCGTTAATTTAATCCTGACTGTCATCAAATTAAATCCCATTGAAGAGGTGTTCCGATTTTTACTTCTTTTTTAACCCGCTTGCCAAGCAGGATGTCGTAATATTTTGGGGGAGGCCCAGGCTCGGCCGGATTGCTCTCAGATTTTTTTTGGTTAATAGGCATAATGCCTTCGTTTTAAGCCTTGCTGCCATTTCAGCACACGTGCCAAGTCGGTCCCCATACTTGCGTGATCTGCCACGTTGTCCCGATGTGCGCTTTGGCGCAATAGCGTAAAGCACAGTATTGCAACGTAACCGGGAGAGCAAATGAAATGAGAGTCCGTCGGTTCACGCTCAGGCCGAAGAGAGTGTTCATGCATCGAAGAATGTTCGAAGAGATCGAACTGGTAAAAGGAACGATGAATGCTATCAGGGCATAGACGAACCAGCGGCTCCGTTGCCTGCCGAGGAGGGTAGAAGAAAATTCGTTTTGAAGAGGGGTAAGGATATCGCGTAGAATAAACATGTTCAGTTGTCCTTTCGTGATGGCTATCAAGCCATGTTATGCTTGTTTACATCCTATCACGAAAGCGGGCGTAGCGCAACATAAAAACGTCCTAACTACTTAATATTACAGCATAAAAGGTGCAAAGCATTTTTTATGCCAACTATTTCGGCGAGGTTCCTTAAATTCGGAAAAAATGTGGCCGCCCTCCCTCAAAAACTGTGAAACTTCAGGTCCCAAAAGATTTTTCTACGTTCAATCCCCCGTATCTTGATATTCCGGTGCAAACTGCGGAGGCACACTATGCCATAAAGCATCAGGCATTGTGAACGTTTTTCGCATACCATTTATATGTTTCTGCTATCCCTTGTTCCAGGCCGATTCTTGCCCTCCAGCCAATAGAATTTATTTTAGAGACATCGAGACGTTTCACAGGAGTGCCGTCAGGCTTGCCGGTGTCAAAGCGAATACTTCCTTTAAATCCCGTAAGCCCTGCAATTATCTCAGCCAACTCACAGATAGTTTGGTCTTTGCCAACACCAATATTAACGATTTTACTACCGTTATAATTGTTCATAAGAAACAAACATGCATCAGCAAGGTCATCTACATGTAAAAATTCCCGCCTGGGTGATCCTGTACCCCAAATTACCACCTCTGATAGACCTTTTATTTTGGCCTCGTGAAACTTTCTAATGAGTGCAGGTAGCACGTGACTTGTTTTTAGATCAAAATTATCATTTGGCCCATAGAGGTTCGTCGGCATGACAGATAAAAAATTGGTTCCATATTGCCGGTTATGAGCCTGGCACATCTTTATTCCAGCGATTTTGGCTACAGCGTAAGGTTCGTTGGTTGGTTCCAAAGGCCCGCTAAGAAGGTATTCTTCTTTCATGGGCTGAGGGCAGTTTTTAGGATAAATGCATGAGCTGCCCAGGAAAAGCATTTTTTTGACTTTAAAAACATAAGAAGCATGTATGATGTTGGTTTGGATAGTAAGATTGCTATAAATAAATTCAGCCGGATAGGTGTTATTGGCATAAATACCCCCTACCCTTGCAGCAGCAAGAAACACATAGTCAGGTCTTTCTTCATGAAAGAATTCTTCTACTCTCTCCTGTCTTGTGAGGTCCAGTTCTGCATGTGTACGAGTAATGAGGTTTTTGTAACACTCAGCTTTAAGTCTTCGCATAATTGCCGAGCCAACAAGACCGCGGTGCCCGGCTATATATATCTTTGAGTTTTTATCCATAACCCTCACCTATTCAAACTGATTTAACATACGGAAGCCAGCGGTTTGACAAAACCTGTCTTTCTCTGCATCTTTAAGGTCTTCTCGAACCATAATCTTTACCAATTCATCAAATAATACTTTAGGTTCCCAACCCAGTTTTGTGCGGGCCTTTGTAGAATCACCCTGAAGGAAGCCCACATCCGTGGGCCTGAAATAACGCGGATCTATCTGTACAAGGATTTTTCCAGTCTCTTTATCTTTACCTGCTTCTTCCACGCCGGTTCCTTCCCAGACAATTTTTATCTCAACCTCCTTAAAAGCTTTTTCCACAAACTCTCTTACTGAATGGGCTTCTCCTGTGGCAACAACATAGTCTTCCGGTTGTTCCTGCTGTAGCATCAGCCACATAGCCTTTACGTAATCGTCGGCATAACCCCAATCTCTCTTGGCATCCAGATATCCCAGATACAACTTTTCCTGCAATCCCAGTTTTATTCTTGCCACTGCCCTTGTAATCTTACGGGTCACAAAGGTTTCACCTCTCACGGGTGATTCATGGTTGAAAAGAATCCCGTTGCAGGCAAAAATATTATATGCTTCACGATAGTTGACCGTAATCCAGTACGCATAGAGCTTTGCAGCCGCGTACGGACTTCGCGGATAAAAAGGTGTTGTTTCAGACTGAGGGGTCTCCTGAACCTTACCATAGAGCTCACTGGTAGAGGCCTGATAAAATCGTGTTTTATCTTCCAGATGCAGGATTCTTATTGCTTCCAAAAGGCGTAATGTTCCGAGTGCGTCGGCATTAGCAGTATACTCCGCTGTTTCAAAAGAAACCTGGACATGACTCTGAGCAGCCATATTATATATTTCGTCAGGCTGCACATCCTGGATTATGCGTATAAGATTTGTGGCGTCTGTTAAATCTCCATAATGCATGAAGAAACGAATATCTTCCTCATGCGGATCTTTATATAAGTGGTCTATCCGCCCTGTATTAAATGATGATGATCTACGTTTAATACCATGTACTTCATAATCCTTTTTCAATAGAAGCTCAGCCAAGTAAACTCCATCCTGACCTGTGATTCCTGTTATAAGTGCTTTTTTCATAAAGAAACACCATCCTTTCTTTATCTATTTTATCAAGAATATTATCTCATTTAGAGGCATCAGGTTTCTTGGCCTGTTCAAGCGCAATCTCGCTTACCGCAGAAAGTGTCTTTGAACCAGAGGCACCTTCAATGGCCTTCACTGCAATATTCTGTACTTTTTCATTAGCTTCAGCCAGTTCTTCCGTCAACCGTTGAAGCCTTTTTTCCTGGTCTTTTGCTGTAGTCTCCAGAGTTTTAATCTTAAGCTCAGCGACACGACTTTCTGTCTCGACGTCTTTAGCGATCAATTGTGCCTGGATTTTGGCCTCTTCAGATACCTTCTTGCAGGTGGCTATCTCCGCCTCTTTGACTGCCTTTGAAAGCTCTGCGGGGAAGAACTCCATTTTCTTGGCCATCTCGGCGAACTGTTTCTCCTTTTCAGCAATTGCTTCCTCCCGCTCCGCAAATTCCTTTTCCTGATTGATTCTCATTTCTTCCAGGTTTGTCATTAAGGCTTTCTTCTCTTCCTCATATACATCTTTTTCCTTCTTTCTCTGAAGGGCTAAGTTATACTTATATTCCTCCTCTTCGCGTTGCCGGAGCTTCTTTAACTCGGCATCTCTTTCCTTCCTGGCCTGCTCATGCTCATCTTTTTCTCTAATCCATTCCGCCCGCTTTTGTTCAATCCCCAAGCCAAATTTCTCTTCCTGGTCTTTCATTTCAGCCTCAAAGGCCCGGCATTTTTCTTCATGTTCTTGAACCAGAGCTGACAGGGTATCCGCAGCCAAATGGATATCATGAACTTCTTCCAGATTGGCTTTTTCTATTTCAATTGCCTGTTGAATTTCTTTTAGTTTATTTGCTTCCCCAACCAGTTCTTCAGAAACCTCTGAGAGCGCTTTGCCCACATTAAGATGGAGATCGGCCAAATCCTTTACAATCGATTCCACCGTGCTGGTAGAAGCCTTTGCCACTACCTCTTTTTCGGCTTTTTTCTTCTGTTCCTGCTTTTTCTCAGGCAAGCCGGACTCAGCCTTTGCTTCCAGTTTCTTCAATAGCTCATCGTAGGCTCTGAGCATCTCGGCCTTGGTTTGTTTCATCGTTAATTGCTCGTATTTAGATGGCATAAAAACCTCCTGTAAATAAACCCTCAATTGATCTATATCAAATCTTCTATTTTATTCAATACCTAAATTAAGCGATTAGCTGTTAGTCATTAGCGTTTAGCTTTGAAAAATCAAGTTATTAGGTTAATTAGAAGTTGCACCCAATGGGTGAAAGTTTGTAATAGCAAAACATTCTGTAATCATTAAACTAATAGCTAACCACTAAAGGCTAATAGCTCAACTTAGGCAATAGTAACTATCTTGCTTTGTGAAATACATTCTTTTAGAATATCTTTCATAATATTCTGTTGGGAGTCAATTGAGGTTATTAGAATTTTATCAAACGAGAATGAGTTAATCATAGCTGGATCTGCGATCATATAACCCAGGAATTCCTTACCTGCTTTTAAAACATCAAAGACTGCAACCATTTCAATGGATGTCTCCTGTAAAGATATATATGCAATTTCAGCAAAGTCACTTGCTCCGCAAAAAACAATTTTACTGACCCCCTCTGCCTCAAGTTTTTGAAAAAGTTTACGGAATTTGTGGCGGGCATCCTTATAAAACTTATAAGAATGCTGGATATACTTATATGCCAGCCTTGTTTTTTCAACAGCTCCTTCGGGCGTAAGAATATACTTTACCCTATTCTTAGGAATAGTTGTGATCTTGAAAAAACCTTTGTGAGCAAGACGTTTGATAAACGAATTAACAAGCCCCAGAGAAATATTCAGCTTTTTTGCAAGCTCCCGCTGGCTCTGAACGTGGTTTTCCTCAATTTCTTCAAGGAGTTTTAATGTTCGTATGTCTTTATGATCCATGATAAAATGAAAAAGATTAAGAGAAGGATTTCGGCAAAGGTCTCGAAGCGTATAGCTCCGCTTGGTGGGTTACAGAGCGCTTATTGAAATCCACTTAAGAGATTTGATTCAGGTTGTTCAGGAATTGAACAAATTTATATATTACTGTCAAGCATAAATTATGTTTTGGGTCGGATCAATAATGCCTGCTTCTTTAAAGCCCTGCTTTCTTATAATGCAACTGTCACACTCACCGCATGCCAGGCCATCTGAAGAAGGATCATAGCAGCTATGCGTCAGAGAAAAATCAACACCAAGGTCAACTCCTTTTTTAATAATTTCCGCCTTGGTCATATGGATAAGCGGAGTCCTGATTTTTAGTTTTGTTTTGCCTTCTACGGCCGCCTTTGTTGCAAGATTTGCCATTTGCTCAAAAGCTTCTATATATTCAGGCCTGCAGTCAGGATAGCCGCTGTAGTCAATCGCATTAACTCCGATAAATATGTCGGATGACTGAAGAACCTCTGCCCAGGCAAGTGCATAAGAAAGAAAGATTGTATTTCTTGCCGGAACATATGTTACCGGTATTTCATCCACCATACTCTGCATCATCCTATGTTTTGGCACATTTAGATTATTATCTGTAAGTGCTGAACCGCCAATTTTTCTTAGATCTATATCTATTATAAGATGTTTTTTTACACCCATGACATCTGCCACTTTCCTGGCTGCTTCTATCTCAACGGAGTGACGTTGTTTATAAAAAAAACTTAAACTGTATATTTCAAAGCCCTCTTGTTTTGCAATAGCCATAACTGTTGTAGAATCAATTCCCCCGCTTGAAAGTACAACTGCTTTTTTTTTCGAAACCATAATATATAACCTCAGCCAAATAGTTAAACCTAAGTTGAGCGATTTTTTGCGAAGATATGTGTTGGGATCTTGATGCATAAGGATTTGCAAAAACCACAGGCATACCCGTGGATATGTCGAGGATTTTTGCGAAGCCTTTATGCGCAAGAGAACGACGCAGATCAAGTAAAAAATCGCTCAATTTAGGTTAAAGCTATAATTTAAGTAATTAAATTTAACCTACTAAAATAGCATAGTATTTGAGATTTTTTCACCGCAAAGAGAACGAAGAACCCAAATGAATTATACCCCCTTCTCTTTCTCTGGCCATATAATCTTGTGCAACTGAATTTGAAGTCTTACCCTAAGGCCGTCTTCAAGTATCCACTCTGCAAGTTGTGATGGATGCATTTGCTCAATCAGAGGAGAAAAAAGTACATTTCTCATGGGAAATCCGGGAGATATTAATTTTGTCGTTTCTTTAGCAAATTCATAATCTTTGCGGCTTCCCAGTACAAACTTTATCTGGTCGTTCTGATTAAGTCTTTTAAAATTTTCCAAATCATTTTTATCATTCTCGCCGCTTGAAGGACATTTTATATCAACTATTTTTATACAACGGCTATGGACCATGCTTATATCAATACTACCGTTTGTTTCTAATAAAACTTCATATTTTTTTTCCAGAAGCCTGTCAATCAATAGAGGCGTGTCGCCCTGAAGCAGAGGCTCTCCCCCAGTGATTTCAATAAGCGGGCATTTATAATTATCAACTCTGGACAGGATTTCTTCGATTCTCAATTCAACCCCTTCATAATAAGCATAGGCGGTGTCACAGTATGAGCATCTTAAATTGCAGCCTGTAAGTCTGACAAAAATGCAGGGGACTCCGCTATATATTGATTCGCCCTGAATGCTGTAGAATATTTCGTTTACTATAAGAGACATGGTAACCACTCAGCAGGGCTACGTCATTTAAGCTGATAACCTGCTGACTTAACTATAATTGTTTACTTATGGGATTTTCTATAAATTCGAAGCACGAAGCACGAAACACGAAATCCGAAACAAATACGAATGACCAAAATCCAAAATTCTAAACGTGCCGAGCCCAGAAGATATTGGATAACTGTCTGAAATGTTTTAGTCATTTGATATTCGAAATTAGATATTGTTTCGAGTTTCGAGTTTCGAGTTTCGAGTTTCGATATTCGGATTTCGAATTTTGAAGTCCCCAGAAACTCCTAATATTAAAGCTTTAGCACCGACTTTGATGTTTCCCTAAACTACTCAGGTTGTTGGTTGCCATATTAGTACATTATATGTTATCCTAAATCAACGTAAACAAAATGTAATTACTCAGGTTCACGGTCCAAGGTTAAAGGTTAAAGAATGATGAAAAAAATATGCCTGATGAAAAATACCATCCAGGAGTATGCATGGGGATCCCATACCGCTATTGCTGATCTTCTGGGCAATCAGTCTCCTTCAACAAAACCCCAGGCGGAACTGTGGATGGGTGCGCACCCAAAGTCACCTTCTTTAGTTCAATATGGCGGCAAGTGGCTATCTTTACTTGAATTGATAAAACAATCCCCTGCAGATATTCTCGGAAAAGAAATAGCTGCAAAATTTGACAACAAACTTCCATATCTCTTCAAAGTCCTTGCTGCATCAAAACCTCTTTCCATACAAGCTCATCCAGACATTAAACAGGCAGAACAAGGCTTTGAAAGAGAAAATAGGCTGAAAATATCGTTAGATTCTCCAAACAGAAACTATAAAGATGAAAACCACAAGCCCGAGTGTATTTGTGCTTTGACTCCTTTTGTGGCTCTATGTGGTTTTCGCAAAATTACAGAAATCATTTCTCTTATGGAGAAAATCTGCCTGAAAGTTTTGTACAAAGAACTTAATAATTTTAAAAGACAACCAAATTCAGAAGGCCTAAAAAGTTTTTTTCGCTCTATTTTAACAATAAACGGCCGGATAAAAAAACAAATCGTAGAACATGCAATTACAAATGCACAAAAACTATCCGAAGATAATCCCGGCTTTAAATGGATGATAAATCTTTACAAAGAGTATCCTGATGATATGGGAGTTTTTGCACCGATTCTTTTGAACTTAATTTCTCTTAAACCAGGCCAGGCACTTTTTCTCCATTCTGGAGAGCTTCACGCATATCTCGATGGCCTTGGGATAGAATTGATGGCAAATTCAGACAACGTACTTAGGGGCGGGCTGACAAAAAAACACATCGATGTTCCGGAACTTTTAAACGTACTTAACTTTGAAGAAACGGATGTTAATATTCTTTTATCGCAAAAGAATAAAAATTGTGAAAAAGTTTACCACAGTATGGCCGAAGAATTTGTTCTGTCTGTAATTTCTGATAAAAAAAACATATCATATACAAGCCCTGAAAAAAGAAGTGTTGAAATAATTCTTTGTACTGACGGAAAGGCCTCCATTACAGATATCAGTTTAAATGAAAATATACTTCTGAAAATGGGGACATCGGTTATTATCCCCTCTTCGGTTAACAAGTATAGAATCGAAGGTAAAGCCACACTTTACAAAGCCTCAGTACCTGTTTAAATTAAAAAAACTCTTGACATACAAATTTTGATAATATAAATACGAGCGGTCAAAGTGAAAAAGTAATTATAATTTAGGAGATTTTAGTGGTGTACAAGCATTCAGGCAACTGTTATCGGTATTTTTTTTATTGCTATTTTTTTAGTACCGGTCTGCCTGCCTGGATGCGCTGAGACAAAATAAATTTAATAAGCGCAACAAGCCGTGGGTAGACTTTAAAACCCACGGTTTTTTAGAGGCCGTGGAGAAAACTTCGCGGCCTTTTTTGGTTTAAAAGGGGGTTAAAAAGGAGGAGAATATCATGACAATCTTAGGCAAACATATCCGTATGGAACGTATAATAAACCGGAATACAGGGAAAACCATAATTGTTCCTATGGATCACGGTATCTCTGTGGGCCCTATTGACGGCCTGCAGGATATGAAGAGTATTATACACAAGGTGGCTGAAGGGGGCGCTAACGCCATTGTTGAACACAAAGGGCTTGTTGGTGAAGGCCATCGCGGCAAAGGTAATGATGTAGGCCTCATAATACATCTGTCTGGCTCAACATCCCTATCCCCTTATCCCAATGCAAAAACTCTTGTCTGCTCAGTAGAAGAAGCTGTCAAACTCGGTGCAGATGCTGTTTCCATACATGTAAACCTGGGTGATGCCGGTGAAAAGGAAATGCTGAATGATTTCGGCAAAGTCGCCTATGAGGCACGCACATGGGGCATGCCCCTTCTTGCGATGATCTATCCCAGGGGCGAAAAGATAAAGGACGAGTATGACGTTAAAGTCATCAAACACGCTGCCAGAGTAGGAAATGAGATGGGAGCGGATATCGTTAAGGTTTCGTACACAGGTTCAACAGATAGTTTCAAAGAAGTTGTTGAAGGATGTTCTGTACCTGTGGTAATTGCAGGTGGAGCCAAAATGGACTCGGATCAGGAAATACTGGAAATGGTAAAAGGTTCAATTGATGCCGGAGGCTCCGGTGTTTCCATAGGTCGAAATGTTTTTCAGCATAGAGATCCAAAACAAATGGTGCAAGCTATTTCAGCCATTGTAAATGATAAGAGCAGCGTGGAAGATGCCTTGAAAATTTTGGAATAGTTGTAAGACTTTAGCTTTATGAAAATATATTCGCTTCAGGTGTAATCAAATTCAAACCATGAAAAACTCACGCATAAGATATCGTAAAGAAAGAACTTGCCATGAATAAAAATAATAGTAACAATTCAACAAGTCATTAATAAATAATGAACAATATCCCACACAGTTCTTTCTTAACGATCTCTAATGCACTCAAACAGTTTCCTGTTTTGAATTCGATCACACCTGAAGCTCACGCACGACCGGTTTGTTTCATAAAGCTAAAGTGTTACAAATAGTTAAGTAGTCAACTACTCGACTAATATCAACTTGAGGGGGAAGATAATGCGAAAAATATGGGTAAAAGTGGATCCCTGGGATAAAAAAATGGTAACAACCGCCCTTGAGGGCGGGGCTGACGGCATAATGGTACCAAAGGGATTTACCGATAAAGTAAAAGAACTGGGCAGAATTCAGACAATTTCAGAGGACGGCGACTTAAAGACAGGCGAAGATGTAATATTTTTTACAATTAAAAGCGGAAAAGACGAAGAAGAAATAGTAAAGCTCAGTCAGAATAAAAAAGTTATTCTTCAATGCAGTGACTGGACAATAATACCTCTGGAAAACTTAATAGCAAAAGGAGCTGAGGTTATTGCTCAGGTTAACAGTTTCGAAGATGCCCAAACCGCCTTCGGCATTCTGGAAAAAGGTGTAAATCATATCCTTTTTCATACAAAAGACCCGCTTGAATTGAAAAAGGCCCTTTCTCAATTGAGATCACTGGAAGACAAAACTCCTCTTGAAACAGCCAGAATTGCGGAAGTAATTTCTGTCGGAATGGGTGACAGAGTATGTGTTGACACATGCACATCAATGACTTCCGGGCAGGGAATGCTGATTGGAAACAGCAGCAGTGCATTGTTTCTGGTACATTCGGAAAGCATTTCTAATCCCTATGTATCCCCCAGGCCTTTCAGGGTAAATGCAGGGCCGGTTCATGCATATACAAGGGTTCCTGGCGACAAAACCAAGTATCTTTCGGATCTTTCAGCAGGAGATCAGGTAATAATCGTCGATTTCAAGGGCAACACGACAGTTGGTATTGTGGGTCGCCTGAAAATTGAGAAACGTCCATTAATGCTGGTTAAGGCGGTTGTTGGCGACAAGCAGATATCTACTATTCTTCAGAATGCGGAAACAATTCGCTTGACTGATCCTGAAGGAAAAGCAGTATCAGTTGTAGCCCTGAAACCAGGAGATGAAGTTCTTGTAGCGATCGAGGAAGGCGGCAGGCATTTCGGACATAAAATTGAAGAAACAATTACGGAAAAGTAATATCATGGCAAATTCCGAAAATACTAAAAACAATGACTCGACTCCAAAAATTGATACACTGCGGAAATCCATAGATGATATTGACGACAATATTCTTGATCTTATCAACAAAAGGCTTCTGCTTGCAAAGGCCATTGGACAAATCAAGGGACTAAGCAATGAGCCGATTTTAGACAGCGCACGTGAAACAACAATTATCAAGAGGCTTTCAAGTATCAACAAAGGCCCCCTGATTAATAGTACACTCAGGCATATATTTACCGAAATATTTGCGTCGGCCCGTGAAATTCAAAAGCCGCAGATAGTAACATATCTTGGGCCTGAAGCCACATTCACCCATATTGCCGCTATTAAGCATTTCGGACACAGTGTGTCATTTGTTCCACAGCCGAGTATCCGGGACATATTTTCCGAAGTTGAAAAAGGTGCATGCAATTACGGTGTTACACCTGTTGAAAACTCCATAGAAGGGGCTGTCAATTATACCCTGGATCTCTTCTTTGAATCCAATCTAAAAATATGTGCTGAATTATATCTTAATATATCTTTGGATCTTTTATCTAAAACAGGGAACTTGGATGATATCAAGGTAATATATTCACACCCTCAACCAATTGGGCAGTGTCGAGGATGGCTCAGAAAAAATTTGCCTGAAATTGCATCGGAAGAATGTAGCAGCACGGCTTATGCAGCTCAAAAAGCCGCTGAAAATTCAGAAGCAGCCGCAATTGCAAGTAGTGAAGCCGCAAGATTGTATAATTTGCAAATAGTTGCATCTAAAATTGAGGATTTTTCAAGAAATATAACCAGATTTCTTGTAATTGGGCGAGATGAAATTCACATGACCGGAAACGATAAAACATCAATTATGTTCGCAATTTCTCACGTTCCAGGAGCTCTATACAGACTCCTGGAGCCAATTGCAAAATCTGGAATAAACATGCTTAAGCTTGAATCAAGACCGACCAAACACGAAAACTGGAGCTACTTTTTCTTTGTTGATTTAGAGGGACATATCGAAGATCCAAAAGTTCAAGATACAGTATCAAAAATGAAAAATCTCTGCCAATACCTTAAATGTCTTGGTTCGTATCCAAAGTTTCAGGATTAATTACATGATACAAGACTCGCCCACTGATAATAAAATGTAAGAATATCTGAAACTCGCATCTAAGTGAGCTTAAAGAAAAAACAGTGGCAATCCTTTTAATACGTATTGGTTAAGCGATAGATCATATGCTTTAAAGATAAATTTTCTTATGCGCTGTTTTTTATCAAAGCTCACTAAGATACTCAAACAGTCAGCTATTTTACATTTCATCACCAGCGGACTCGTCTTTTTTATCTTTAGCCGAACTTTTTGAGAAGTTACAGAGAAAGGAAATAATTATATGGATATTAATGCGAGCACTTCACTTTTTTGCGTTATTGGAGATCCCATATCTCACAGCCTTAGTCCTGTTATGCATAATAGTGCATTTGCCGATATAGGATATAAAGGAGTTTATCTTGCATTTAATGTTAAAGATGTGGCTTCAGCTATTGCCGGAATAAGGGGACTTGGCATTAAAGGCGTTAGTGTTACCATACCGCACAAGCTGACTGTAATGGAATTTTTAGATGAAATAGATGAAAACGCTGTAAAGATTGGAGCTGTTAATACTATAATTAATAGACAGGGTAAACTTTTTGGCAGTAATACAGACTATCTTGGAGCAACAAACGCTCTGCTGGAAAAAACAAGCATCAAAGATAAAAATGTTATAATGATAGGAGCCGGCGGAGCTGCGCGTGCAATTGGGTATGGAATATTATCAGAAAGCGGCAGATTAACTATTGTAAATATATTAGAAGATGAAGGGAAACAACTGGCAAGAGATCTTGGCGTGGAATATTATCCATTGCAGGAGTATAAAAATTATGACTGTCAAATACTTATTAATGCGACCCCTATTGGGATGGATCCAAATATTGACGAAATGCCAATAAAAAAAGAGTATCTGCAAAAAGATATGGTTGTAATGGATGTTGTTTACAATCCCCTGAAAACCCGGCTTTTAAAAGAGGCTGAAGATATCGGCTGCATTACAATAGGCGGAGTTTCAATGTTTGTTCACCAGGGTGTCGCCCAGTTTGAATTATGGACAGGAAAGAAAGCTCCTGTTGATGTTATGAGAAAAACCGTGCTGGATGCTCTCGTGATTTATGATTGAAATTAAGACACAAAAAATAAAAAACAGTGAAGTTAACGTTCCAGGCTCAAAGAGTTACACCCACAGGATTCTTATAGCAGCAGGTCTTTCCGATGGAGTCTGCAATATAATAAACTGCTTAAAAAGTGAAGACACCCTGCTCACCCTGAACGCTCTGAAGCAATTAGGCATAAGAATAGATGAAGACGAAGAGAAAGTTGTAGTACATGGCTCTAAAGGATTGCTAAAACCCTGTAAGGATCCAATCTATCTTGCTAATTCCGGAACGTCGATGCGTCTTTTAACCGGAATTGTTGCAATCGGGGATGGCACATATACACTTACAGGCACAAAACGTATGTTTGAAAGGCCGATACAGGATCTTTTAGACGGTCTTAATCAGGCAGGAGTTGAAGCATTAGCCGTCAATGCCAATGGATGCCCTCCAATAAAAATCAAGGGCGGCAAAATAGATGGCGGTCATGTGGACATTAATTGCAGTATAAGCAGTCAGTATCTTTCTTCACTGCTCTTAATGGCACCATATACTGATAAAGGCCTTGAAATAACTGTAATTAGGGGGCCGGTTTCCAAGCCTTATATTGATATGACTGTCGATATTATGACGAGGCTCGGGGTTAAGGTTGTTCGAGACGGATACAGCAGCTTTAATGTCCCTGGAAATCAAATATACAAGGCAGGCAATTATTATGTTGAACCGGATTGTTCCCAGGCTGGATACTTCTGGGCTGCCGCTGCTATAACAGGTGCAAAGATAAAAGTTAAAGGAATATCAAAAAACTCAAGTCAGGGCGATGTGCGTTTTGCAGATGTTCTGGAAGAAATGGGTTGCAAGGTATTTCATGAAAATGACGGCATTTCCGTGTGCGGGGGTAAACTCTCGGCCATTGAGGTTGATATGGCCAACATGCCGGATATAGTCCCTACCCTTGCTGTTGTGGCGGCTTTTGCCAGAGGAACAACCATTATAAAAAATGTTGCACATTTAAGAGAAAAAGAATGCGATCGTCTAAGTTCTGTGGCAACAGAACTTTCAAAAATGGGAATTGAAGCAAATACAACTGAAAATGGTTTGGTTATAAAAGGCGGAAAGCCGGTTGGAGCAGAAATTAACACATACAATGATCATCGGATAGCTATGAGTTTTGCTGTTGCGGGCCTTGTTGTTCCCGGCATCAAAATAAAAGATGAAAAATGTGTAGAAAAATCTTTTCCTGAATTTTGGAAGGTCTTTGAAGGGCTTTACCCGAATTTCTCATAAGCAACTCATAAAACGATTCAGTTGCTCACCCTTCGGGCAAGCCTATTTTACCGCATCCGCTGTGTTGCAGGCCATTTGCAGTGAACTACCACAGCTTCATGGCCTGTGCGCCTTGCGTATGCGGCAAACTATGCTTGTGAGGAAATACGGGGCACGAATAATGAATATATATTTAATAGGATACAGGTGTACAGGAAAGTCTTCAGCAGGAAAATCTCTTGCTAAAATACTCGGATGGTCTTTTCTGGATGCCGATGTTGAACTTGTTAAAGAATACAAGATAACTATTTCCGAAATTGTGGCTGCAGAGGGCTGGGAATCATTTCGAAAAAAAGAAAAGCATGTATTAAAAAGACTTAGTTCTCTTGACAAACACGTGATAGCAACAGGAGGCGGAGCTATCCTTGATGAAGAAAATGTAAAAAATATGAAAAAAAGCGGGGTCAGTATCTGGTTAAGAGCAACTCCCGAAACTGTCAAGGACAGGATTTTAAAGGATGAAACCACGGAAGATTCACGTCCATCTTTAACATCAAAAGGACTTATGGAAGAGATCGAAGAAACCCTTATATACCGCAATCCCTTTTATAAAAAGGCAATGGACTTTTCTGTGGATACAGATAATATTGATATAGAAAATATTTGTCTTACCATACAAAAAAACTTGATAGAACAGGGATCAGGAAAAAAATGAACATCGAACATCGAACGTCCAACGTTGAACATCGAATGATGAAATCGCTTCGCTCCGCCAGTTTATAAATTGTCAGAATACCTTATTCAAAATTCGATGTTGGATGTTCGATGTTGGACGTTCATCTTTTAATATGTTGGACGTTCATCTTAGCACTTATGAGGAGTACAGATGCCTGGCAACACTTTTGGAAAGATGTTTAAAATAACGACATGGGGTGAATCACATGGAGAAGCTGTTGGCGTTGTAATTGATGGCTGCCCTCCAAAAATTCCTCTTGATGAGAAAATCATTCAGGCAATGCTGAACCGCAGACGTCCGGGCATGTCGGTTGCAAGTACAAGTCGAAAAGAACCTGATTCAGCTATTATCATGTCGGGCGTATTTGACGGCTTTACAACCGGCACTCCTATTATGATTATGGTTAAAAATAAGGATGCTGATTCAAAGGCTTACGAGCCTTATGCGGATCTTTTTCGTCCCGGACATGGAGATATAACATATCTGGCGAAATATGGCATACGAGACTGGCGGGGAGGCGGCCGTGCCTCTGCACGAGAAACTGTTGGAAGGGTAGCAGCAGGAGCAGTTGCAAAAACTCTTCTGGAGAGAGACAATGTCAGGATTCATGCATACACTGTGGAACTTGGCGGGATAAAAGCAGAAAAACGCGATATAAAAGTAATGGATAAAAACATGTTTTTCTGCCCGGATATGGATGCTGCTGAAAATATGGAAAAACGAGTTAAAAGTGTCCGGAAAAAAGGTGATTCACTCGGAGGTATTGTAGAAATAAAGGCCGAAGGCATTCCAAGGGGTTTGGGTGATCCGGTATTTGACAAACTTGATGCAGATCTGGCAAAGGCAATAATGAGTATAGGTGCGGTAAAGGGAGTCGAGATCGGCTCCGGTTTTAAGGCTGCCGCAAAGCTTGGCTCTGAAAATAATGATCCAATAACTCCTGATGGCTTTATAACAAACAATTCCGGAGGAATCCTTGCCGGAATATCTAACGGCGATAATATTGTAATACGCGCAGCAGTTAAACCTATACCTTCAATTGCAATTGAACAAAACACAATTGACCGGTTCGGAAATCAAAAAACAATTTCCACAAAAGGACGTCACGATATATCGGCCATACCACGCATCAATGTTGTATGTGAAGCAATGACATGCATTGTTCTTGCAGACCATTTATTAAGACAAAAAGCAATATCATAGTTTAGGTTTTTTGAAACAAACCGGCTGCGCGAATATATTTTCATATTATCTAAACTATTACTAAACGATATCATGGACAGATTAAACATAGGTATAATTGGCGGGACAGGAGGCATGGGCCGCTGGTTTAAGAATTTTTTCTCTGAAGCCGGCCACAATGTTTTAATTTCCGGCAGAAAAACGGAAATTACATATGAAGATGTTACCAAAAAGTGCGATGTAGTAATCCTAAGCGTGCCTCTTGATGCAGCCATATCTATTTCCGAGGAAATTGGCCCTTTGATGAGTCAAAATCAGCTTCTTATGGATTTTTGCTCCCTTAAAGAAAGTATTCTAAAAAACATGCTTTCTTCTACCTCAGCTCAGGTAACAGGGACACATCCCCTTTTCGGTCCTTTTACTGATTCCATAATGGGGCAAAACATAATTGTATGCCATGGAAGAGGAACCAAATGGCTTGAATGGCTCGAAGATGAATTTACAAAAAAGGGGGCAATTGTTACGCATATGGATCCGGTTACACACGACCGGAATATGGCTGTTGTCCAGGGACTAACCCATCTTTTAACAATCTGTCTCGGCAGAACTCTCCAAAAATTAAACATGGCTCCTTCCGATGCTGTCTTGTATTCAACCCCTGTGTTCAGGTTAAAAATTGATCTGCTGGCACGTCTGTTTGCGCAGGATCTTGGCCTGTATGCAAATCTTATAGGTAACAACACGCATGTTAAAAATGCTGTGGATACTTTTCTATCTGCTATGGATGAAGCAAAGGAATGCCTGTTATCCGGTCAGAACGAAAATGCAATATTTTTTATGGAAAATATTCAAGACTTTCTCGGAGATTATTGTCAGGACGGCCTTGAAGAAAGCAATAAAATATTAACTGCTCTTTACACCTAAGTTGAGCAAAATTGAAGGCTCAAAGTTAACAAATTCGTAAAAAGATAGATTATGCCGTTCTGCGGCTCTTTAACCGAAAATAACTTGTCAATTATATCAAATGGTTATGATTTAGTTGATGGTTATGTATGATCGATTTGCACTCCCATATCCTTCCCTGCCTTGATGATGGCGCCAGGAACATGGATGAGGCGCTTGAGATGTGCCGGATCTCCGAGGCCGACGGAATACATACTATCATCGCATCTCCCCATTCCGGAAACGGTGTTTATAATAACGATGAAAAGACGATTCTGCCTGTACTGAAGAAAATAAAAGAAGCTGTGAAGGAAAAAGGTATATCAATAGAAATTATTCCGGCGGTTGAGATGCACATTGATCCTGAACTTGTTACTTTCTTTCAGCAGAACTCTCAGCTTCTTCTTGGGGGACGTTACGTACTCCTGGAATTTCCCAGTCAGTCAATACCGCCTTATACTGAGGAATTTCTTTTTAAGATGAAATTAAATCGAATATAACTATTCCAAAGTAAATTATGACACCTATGACAACAAAAACAATATGGTCTATATTGGTCTTTCCTTTGATCCGTCGGCAAAGTTGAACGGCTATCTTAAGCTGGGTTGGGCGGAAAAAAATATGATAAGACTGTCTCCGGCAAAGATGACAGCTTCGATAAATTTTCCACTCTTGTAGACATTGGGTACGATATTTCCTTTTATAATCAACTGAGATTAAAGATTATACGTGTCATAGAAGAAGATATCGATACAAATGCACCCTTTACAAAGAATGACGTAAATCTGAATTTCCGCCATGTTTTTGCCAGGAATGAAAAAATTAGTCTCAGTGCAAATGCAGGGTACGGAAAGGACAAATTTGAGAGATCGGCAATTGATGTTGACGATACGAACAAGATCAGAGATGATAAAACATGGTACGGCGGAGTGGGAATCGGTTACGACACGCAGAAATGGCTGAAGTTTGATTTGAATTACGCGTATATCGATAATGACTCCAACTTCAAGAGATACTAAACTCGCAACATAATGACCCCTATGTCTTTTTGGAGAAGCAATTATGGGAAATGAAATAAAACAACAGGAGCAGATAAAACTGCCACAAGATTTTCAGGCTCTTATCGCCGGTTTTTTTCCTAACACAAAATATTTTGACAGCCGGTTTGATCTTTTACAGGTTCAAATTGATGAATCAAGAAGAAACCAGGAACAGATCAAGGATCAGCTTAAGGATTTTAAATACGATACTGATAAGCGCTTTGACCAGGTGGATAAACGTTTTGAGCAGGTGGATAAACGTTTTGAGCAGATGGATAAACGTTTTGAGCAGGTGAATCACAGGTTTCAACGGCTTGAAGATAAAATAGACAATCTCATCGAACGTATTGATGTTAAGGTTGACAGAGGCTTAAAAGAAAACCGGAATCTGACTGTAAGACTCTTTACCTTTGCACTTTCTTTCTCCCTTGTTGCGGTAATCGGGATGTTTGGAAAACTTTTTGGGTTGTTTTAGGCGCTAAGGCTACCGTGTCCCTCCTAAACTATCTGTTCAGATTGAAATCTTTGACATTTCTTCACATCTCTGATAAATTTCCACAACTATGGAAATTTTAATGATATCTTTACTCATTCTGCTTTTTTCAATTAAATTGAATTCTTACCTTGTCATCGAGAACCTGGCCATACGTCAGCTATTGGCTATTATGAAACAATCTGTTCTACAGATTCATTTTTTTTCAAAGAACAAAAACGTTATCAATCACATGCAAGAAGCTAACCGGACATCACTGAAAAAAACTAGTTATATTTTGTTTTACTTAGATAGTTATTGAATATCTGCAAAGTTGTTTGGATAAAACTATAACTATCTGAAATTATATGTTACGAGGTCTGTTATAGTTGATTTTTCAAATATCTTGCTGAAGTTTAGACAATTATTATAATCGAATTTCAAGTCGATCCCTTTTAATTTCGTCAATATGTTAAATTATTTTAATTTGTTATAATAATATTCGAAGTTCTTAACCGGACACTACTGGATTAAATTGGCATAAAACCAGCGCCTAAATCACCTTTTGGTATAGTAGTAACTTTCTTGTAAAAACGTCCATTTTTATCCATTCGGAGATAAGTAATTTCTATAGAGTCACTTCGCGGTGCATTTTTTAAAGCGGATACAAAATCATTCATGTTGCTTATATCTTTCTCCCAATAACTAACTAAAATATCACCAACTTTTAAACCTGCTTGCCTTGCTTTACTTCCTTTATCTATATGATAAATATAAATACCACCTTCAAGGGAAAGCATTCCAAGTTGAATAGTGAATTTTTGGGCTATAGTTGAATAATGATAGGCAGTTGGGTCAGTTTTAGAAAACATTTCACCATATCGTGAAAAAGCTGCAACAGCTTCTGTGATACGTCCAAGCTGTCTTAGTGATATAGCCTTTCCAACGACTTCACTCCAGCTATCTGTGGATTTAATTTTAAGTAATTCATTAATTTCTTTATATTGTTCGAGTTTTGCATTACGCAACTGTTTACCTTCTTCCAATAAAGCTGCTTTTTCTAAACCAAATTTTTCTGATTGATCTACTAACCTGTCTAATAAAGTGTTTGCCTGTGCATCGTTTATTAATTGAATAGGTTCTAAATTTTTAAGTAATTTCAATTTATTAATTGCATTATCTGGTATATATTTATAATTGTCTTTCAAATCTTTTAATATTTGAAGTCCTTGCACATAGGCTATAACTGATCGATTTTTCAAAATATTAAATGCTAAGTTAATTCGTCTATTATTATAATCAGATTGTTTTTTATCATCTTGAACACTTGTAGATGCTACATATGATAACGTATCAAATAATGATTCAGTAGCTCTTTGCACCTCTGCAAGTTGATCATAGAATTTGTTAACTTTTACAGGATCTATTCCGCTCTCTTTCAGGTTTTGAATAAGTGATTGACCAAATTCTATACGCAATGGGCTACTATTCATAGCTTGGCGTAAAGAGGTGATTTGCTGTTCTGCAATTAGTTGATTATAGCCTGTTGCGAATTGTTTTTTTATAGAGGGTGCAATTTTTTCTCGTACTTTATTTAATTCTTTAGCGAAATCATCTGGTTCAAGCGCTTCTTTGACGTATCCCAATCGATTATCAATATTTGAAATGTTTGCTAATACTTCACTATCAACTAATTGCCTTGCTTCATTAATTTTTTTCTCCAATCGTTTAACATCAAAAACATTTTGCAATCCTGCATAAAAAAAGCCCGCTAAAATAGTAATTATTGCTATAATAAAACCATAGCGAAGTAACACTTGAATAGCTTTGCTTCCTTCTCTTTTAGATAGAGTAGGTATAATCCCTGAATTTATTAGAATTTTATGAATTCCAAAAAATAGAAAAAGAACAAAACCCGTTAAAGAAAAAGGATTATTTAAGTAAGGAACGATTTTTTCAAAAAATTTGTATTCTTCCATAACGGGCACTTTCGGGACATTAGTTTATAAGTTACTGTTAAGCTTTTAACGAGTAATTGTGGCGTATAACCAATTGCTCTTAAGCGTTTAACCGATAAACTGACTGCGGGTTGCGAAATCTTCAGCTTTTGCCCTAATTCGCTTTGACTTATTCCCAACTCACTTGTTGCTTAGAAACAGAGCAAACTGCGAGCCGTAACCGTCTTTTTATATTTCCCGACAGCCAATACCTGCTCAGGTTTTAAGTCCAACAATTCTGCAACTCGTCCCCGTTCCTAACCTGGGCAAGTACTTTTTTAACAAAGTCACTGTCTCCTAAAATGCGCTCATCACCCTTTTGGTATGCACCGATTCTTCTCAATGCTTTTATCGCCGACCATCCGCCTGCACTGCGTATGAGACCGCCTCCAACAAGATCGGACCGCTTTCCTTGTTCGATTCCCTTTTTAACAAATTCACGGTACCTGCGGATAGCTACAGCCTTATTGGAAGCAAATAATTTGAGTATATAATCCTTATCTTGCCATGTATTTGTCTTTTTTCCCAAAATGCAACTGTGGCCACAATAGGGATAACTGTTTAATCCCCTTAGATCTTTCACAATGCCGGCTCTTAAGGGATTTAAATGGATATATCGAACCAGTTCCAGGAGATAAGAATCTTCCTGACACAAAATGGATTTGTAACGGTTCTGAAAAAGATGTCCATGCCGGCGATGCCGAAAATTATAGGACACTGCGTAACCGGTCAAAAGCCTGCGCATTACAGTGGAAATTGATGTGGTTCCCGTTCGCAGCAATAAATGAAAATGATTTGGAAGCAGCGCCCAGGAAAAACAGGCTGTTTGGGTTTCCGTAAGGATATTTCCAAGTCGATTTAAAAAATTATCCCTATCGACACTATCCTGAAATATCTTTTTACGTTCTATACCTCTGGCAATAATATGATGAAGCGCACCTGGCGCATCTATTCTTGATTGACGTGGCATACAAACCGGATATCATAGTTCCTTTACCCTGTCAACTTATAAACTAATGTGCGTCCCGCAACTCTACAACGATAATTAAATCCATCCGGTAAGATGTGAAGAGATACGGTTATATTGTGCTTTCCGTCTCCGATTTGCCCGCATAACTTTTCATGAACAAGTGCTAATAATGACTTATAGTCAGCAATCATATTTATCTCCTTTTCTCCTGTTTCGCCCTATTCTTCCCGTTTAAGAGAGCCGCTCCATGATTCGAAGACAGGCAAACCGTGCTGGTTTGGTTTTTCCTCCGGGGTATAGAACATCATATAGGTCATATCCTTCCAGCCGATGAAGCCACTCCCATCCCTGCATTCATGGTATCTTTTACGCCATGTCCCTGTATTAAGGTAAACGTGTTCGAAGATTCTCCCTCCTTCTCTATTCAGGGCAAGCGCTTTTTTTAGTGGGTCATGGGTGTGTCCCATCACTATGTACTGTATGCGGCTGTCAAGCTCAGAGAACAAGTTTGTCGCTCCTTTAAGCAATTCATCTTCACCAAACAGGGCCGCGATCTTATCTGCAATGTCCAACAACCTGCCCGTGGAAAAAATCTTGAATTTCTCAAGGAAGTAAAGGACACCCTGTATCTGGTCAGCAGTGTCGAAGGGGTTGTACCATCGATCATGACGATCGTACCATTTTCTTACAAATGTCAGCTCTTGAAATTCTTTCACCACTTCGTCAACCGTGTCCTCGATAATCTCCTTTAGATCCCGGTTGGCCTCCACCTGATAGAGGAGCCATTTCAAGGTTGCTGAAAATGGACGCACATTCTCAATCTCCTGAAAATTTCTTTTCAGATTCTCCCGCTCTATTGCGTTCAGATTACCGCCGGCTTCAACATTTTTCATGAGTTTATAAGGAAGTTTGGCGATGAGTTCCGTTGTTATGGGGTCGCCGATAGGCACAAGCTTGTAGTCTTTATCTGTGCGGCCCGGGCCTCCCTCATAGTTGAATTTATCAAAGCAATGACCGTGTATTGCATATACCCCATACTCGGTATTGGAAAAGTGGCGCTTGAAATTCTCCGGGTTGCTATCTTTCAAGCCGAGAAGTTCTATAACTTTTCTTTTCAGGTCATCTATCAACCAGCAGAGCCGGTCATGGTTTCCCGGTATATAAACAGTCTCCACTTCAATATTCCCAAAACGTTTTCCAATAGCAGGCGGATCGAAGAGTTTAAATGTACCCCTGTTTTTTTCCTCTATCTCGCTTAAGATTGCCCCGGCTTTTTCCCGCATTTTAGCTGTATTGTTTCCCCATGGCCGGTCAACTTCCTTTTCGTTAAACCATTCTTCGGTTCGAAGGATATCAAATATATCACCAAGAAAGACGATTTTTAACTCCTTAGCTTTAGCCTTATCTGCACGGACTTCAACATTGGCAAGAAAGTTTTCGAAAGCCGAAGCCGGAATATTATGTTTTCCTGCAGTTTCATCCACAAAATGCAAATCACTGATAAAAACTAGCATAATACCCTCCTTTCAAGTATCGTAAGTAACACCTGTCAATTTCCACGAGATTAAGTGTCGATTCTTTCATTAAGAAACCTCAGAATGGTTTCACTTTTCAACATTTCTTCCTCCACCCTATCCCTAATTTTTCATTCCTTCCATAGTTTTTACCTCCTTTTTATTGACATCAAGTGCTTTGGTCGCGTTATTCTCCTGAATTTTGTATTGAAAATAGGGTTCAACTACATAGAAGTGGCCTACTATAGCAAAAAGAATTCCCACGCTAAGGAGCCGATTTACATTCTTTTTGCTTGATCGGAAATCAGTAAAGATTATTTCAAACAACTGTTCCATTGCGCTACCTCACAGGGCTATTTGGGGAGGTACCTCTTTCCTTAGAGTATTTCTACTACTTCACCACCTTAATGCTGTATGCACCTGTTCCGCTCTGACTGTTGTAATGTTCAACTCTGACATAATACGTACCAGTTGAAAGGTCTGCGGTAATTTTTGCATTCCAGCCCGTACCGCTGTCGTCATCACGCGCAATCAGCTTTGTTTCACTGTCTGGGCCATAGAGAGCCATCACTAAATCCGTGCGCCCTTCCGTTTCAACAGTATATTTTCCTTCCTCGGCAACTATGAATTTATAGGAGTCTTTCCGGCCTGGATGAGTGATTTCTGCTTTATGCGGCGCAAAATCAATAACCGGCAACTCAACCGGTCCCTCGACTGGAGGAGCAAAAATCACAGCAAAGGCTTTCTGGGATCGAAAACCATCTGTTAGAGGCCCGTATTCATTGTACTGAGGCTTCTGGCTTGAGCTGATCAACTCGCATATTTTTTCAAGCAGGTCTTTGAAAGTTCCGGCAAAAGCGCCATCCTGCCAGGCTTCACACAAAGCAATAGTGAATGCTCCACCATGCTGGTATCCAGCAGACGTAAAGCCGTCCCGACATCCTCCCAGATGAATAAGTTGAGCCTTAATATCCACGTCCTCTCTCGGCATTCTTGCTACTGGTCTGAATATGGCCTGTTCATTTACCGACACCGTCATTCTTCCCCTGTAATTCGTACCGGAATTGCAACTGTCGCTGATCATTACTATACGTACACCGGCTTTGAATTTTGTCAGTGCATGGTGAATCTTGTCATCTATTACTTCTCTGTCATATGCGACAAGTGTTTCATCCTTGCCATCCACTTCGTCTCCGTTAAGATCCGGCTGTTGCCCCCCATGCCCCGAATAATAGAAAACAAAGATGTCATCAGCGACCAGGTTATCAGCCGCACGATAGAGTGAAGACAGAATTCCGTTCCGGGTGGCATCAGCGGTTTTAAGTATCTTAGTATCATAGTCGAGGGATTTTAGAATTCTCTCCACGTTGTCTGCATCGAGTTCGCATCCCCAACATCCGCCCGTTCCATCCCATCCATTATAAGAGGCGGGATCTACACTTTTCAGTCCAACCAGCAGAGCATGTCCTTTAGCCATTTTCTTCCTCCTTTCTGATCTTTTCCCTTGGTTTATTATTTTGACTGATTTATATGGCAATGCAACGACTTGCTTGTGATATGAAAAGAGTTTTTCAGAGTTTTTCAGTTCTCAGTTCTGGCACGCACCATGTTGAGATCAATATAAACAGACGAGGCACTGACGCAAATGCCGTCCGTTCTCAACGGCGGTCGCATGGTACTGATCCTCACGGAATGTAATGTCGATTCGCTCTTGCCATCAGCGCGCCTACGTACATTGTTCTCATTCTTGGACATCCTTATAGTCAATGAAATCAGGGTGATTCATCGGGGGATTGTTTGGGTCGAATCGGTCGTACCAATCAAAGTACTTCGCAACTCCCTTGACGCCCTCTTTCACGAGATCTTCTTTTTTCTCGTCTCCTATATCGAAGTCGGTAGTGTTGACACCGATCGTGTTGATATACACAGTCCGATGCCAATCATCGCTGTGTAGGTGCTGGTTGTTCTGAGCATTCAGAATCGATTTTACAAGTGCCCATGCGTAGTCGAAGAAATAGTGAATCTTTTGGTGTTGTGGTTCGGCTCCGTCACGGAACATGGAAATCTCGCGACCAGTGTCGAGTCGAAAGCCAAAGGTTTCTTTGTTGTAGATATATTTACTGCTGGTTTTTTTGAGCTTAGCATTCTCGGCTTCATAATACTTGGTCTTGCGCGCAAGTTTAGAAAGTTCGGACTTTTTGACGTACTTCTCCCGGTCAAACAGCTTGATCGGATAGTTGTCAAAAACACCGCCGTCAACATAGACATCCTCTCGCACGTTCCTAACGGCTGCGAAAAAAAGCGGAATAGACATCGAAATACGCACTGCATCCACCACGCGCATTCGGGGCGTGTGTTCGATGGAAAAGACTTCGGCGAATTGCGTTGAGAGATTAGTACCGACAAGAAACAGATCACGAAAGTTCCGGTTACTCAGATCGTTAAAAGTCGAATGCTCACTGCCGGTCTTTTCGCGAATGAGATTTCCCATCCACGACCTGAAGAAATCACCCTTGTACCACCCGTATTTTTCGATCAGGCGCTTGGTGTCTCGAACAACGCCCCACGAATCATCCATAAAGTTATTGAAGTCAAGTCCGGACAGTATTTCCTGCGTTTCTTCCAACGTGTAGTCAAGCGCAAGCAGCACGGCGTTAATCGCGCCGGCCGATGTCCCGCCGACACGCTTGATGTTTTTTAGAATCTTACGTTTCTTAAGCTCCTGAAGGGCTCCGACATAGGCAATGCCCTTCACACCTCCACCCTCAAAGACAAGATTCCTAAAGTGATAATCCATTTTTCTGTTCTCCTTTCTTGTAAGCGTTCACCGTTCAGACTTACCTTATATTCTGTTGGTTCAAGGCTATGCAAAGCTCACTCTATACTTCGGGGCAAGACCGTTTTGTATACTGATTCTCATGGCCATATGACGACTTGCTTGCGACATGAAAGAAACCTTTCTCTGCCGCCTTGACTCTTAAAGATATCTTTTCTTTCGTTTCCCCGGGATTTTTTGACTCTTCCTACGAATCAACTATTTGCCTCCCCCCATCAGACTTATTTAACATGGCCAATAATGTCTACAATATCCCCTGTAATCAATATATTAAAGCATTTACCTATGGTAGATCTCGTATTTCTAATTCAATCTTTATGGATTCTTCTTTCTCGACGAGTTCATAGCGTTCGCCGAAAGTCTTAAATCCAGAAGCCGTCACTTGGACCTTAATTTTTCCACGGGGAATAACCCGCAAAACAGCAACACCTTTGCTGTTTGTTTTAGCTGAAAATTCTTGACCGTCGCCTGATTTCACAAAAACATTGGCACCTTGTATTAGGATAAGCTCTTCATCGCCGCCTTGCGCCTTGACAACCACTTCGATGGTTGTATTCCGCGCAGTTTCAGGGGCCGCGGTATCCTGTGTAACCGTCTCATTTTTTTCTTCCGTCGAGCTATGTTGATCGGCTATTGTGTCATTGGCGCTATGCTGGGATTGTTGGACAGTATGTTCTGTCTCATTGTCAATATTCGCGCTTTCTGCGCTATCGTACCCCGCCAGCCCAATGGACATCAAAACCAAAATGATCATTAAAACCATATGAGTGAACATTTTCAGCATAAATAGTCCGGTTGTGACAAGATGGCCTTATATAAAAAGCACAGTAAACAGATTGAGTAGTTTTTCATTGTGGCTTGCTCAGCATTTTTCGTGTACGTACGAGTTCATGAACAACCTCGTCGTAATAGGGCTTTTCTTTAAGGCTGGCGCGCGAACCCGGAAAGTAAACCAGCGCTAATTCCGCACTTCCGGATTCCCAGCGTCTTAACACGATCGCGACGCGTTGTCCTTTTGAGAGGCGTGTGTTGTCTATTATAGGAAAATCGAAAAATCCGACACGAAAGGTAAAATCGGCTTCGACTTGGTCTTCCATCCAGATTTCTAATCTGACGCGTAGCTCTTTTTTGTTCTGGTCGTAGTCAAGCACCTCGACAATGAAAAGGCGGTTTGGTCCGCTTGAACCTATGTCCGCCGAAGGGAGCCGGAGTGTTTCCTCGAGTAGTTGGATACCTTCAGGTTTGTTTTCCAAGTCTTCAAAGAACACAGTCATAGGCCGAACAACACCAACATCTTCTAATGCGCCAATTTGTTTGTCCGCTACCTCACGGGCGACTTTTTCTAAACGTTTCTGTAAGATTTTACGCTCGTCTTCTGGATTGTTTTGGATATTTTCCTCCACATGTTTAAACAAAGGACCGAGATCGATCACATCGTGGAAGTTATAAGCGATTAACTCCAAAGCTAGGACTTCCTTCCTGTTTTCCGGCTTGTTTTCCGATGACTTGGATTCCAGAAAGGCTTTTATAATAGCATTAAACATCTCCTTTCGGAGGTCACTATCGGCTTTCTCCCGGTTGCTCATCAGTTCGGCATAAAGCCGAATGTTTGTTTCCGTTGCTTGTTGTCCCTCTAAGTATTGTGAGCCGAAGAACCCGACAAGGGCTATCGATACAGCCGCCAGCAATCCGCCTACAGGTCTGAGAACAACATCCCACTTGTCCCAGGCGTCCTTTTTCCTCTCCAGTTTCTTCCCATTGTCCTTTCCGTTCGCCATTGTTATCTCCTGCGCAGGACGTAATCGTCCCCCTGCCTGATCAACTCGAAGTCATAGCGGACTGGGTCCCGGTAGGAATTAATCGGATGTCTGGCTCCGGGAAAGCCAGGAAGCTCAAAAGAACAATTGCCTGTCTCGTTGACGTAGATGCTGTAAGCGCCACGCTCGTTTGTTGTTCCAGGATAGGTTCTTTGAGCACAGGTAATCTGAATGGGTACCCCATGACCGATGGATCGGCCGTCTTGTCTCACAGTTCCATTTATTTTTCCTGCATAGGTTGCCGGCGGGAAAACCAAAATGGTTAACAGGACGAAAGTGCAGAGCTTCATCGCGTCCTCCTTGATGTTTATTAATTGGCTATAGGTTTCACACCCCCCCAGAGTAGCATGTCCACCGGACAAGCCCCATTTGAAATAAAAGATGCCACCGAGAAAACCAAAACCAAGATTATGGTTAATTGCACCCACGATCAGACCTATAAGTCCGACCAGTAGACCGACTCCAGGAGTAATCAAGGTAAAGGGAGCCTTAAGTATCCAGATAAAAAATGAGAGGTAATCCATAACCAGCTCGCTCCAACTGAATGTCCATGATACCAGCATATTGAGTAATGCCGCTCCGATAATAACCGCCGGCCATATTAAGAAAGCAAGCAACCACACATTATCCCACATATTGCCCTCCTTTCTGAATGTTTACAGCAAAAGACTGTGCCTCGTACAAATTTATCCAAGAGCTTTAAAATTTATTTCATTGGTTTTATTTGACTTATTTGGAAAGTACGCCAGTTATGGAGCCAATGAGAATAAAGATGCTCCATATAATAACAACGATCGCAATAATAATACCAATGATAGCATCGGCAATACTGCAAAAGATTCCTGGCACAAATCCAAGACCAAACTCAATGATAAAAAAGGTCACAAATCCAGTGATCAGAAGAAGGGTTGCGCTCTTTATCCTGATCATCTGACTTCCGCCAATCCAAAGAAGAACAGCAGCGACTATTTTGCACAATAGCCCAAGACCGCCTAAGATTAATACGGGACCTTTTGGGAAAGCTCCATAGATAGCCATGTAAATCAAAGGACCAAAGGGCAATGCTAACAGAAGGCCGATCATGATGATTAGTTTAAGAATTGCCTGCACAATCAGGAAGATCGAGATAAATATGACGATAATAGAATTAATGAGACTGATAATCATTCCCACCCTGTGAACAGAGGCTTTAGTAATCAGCATGCCGATGAGGCTGATCAGGATGGAAAAAAAGACCACCCAAAGATAGAGCCCATCGGCTTCCAGACTGTAACCAGGTGGGGCAGGTTCTGATTCTGTAATTTTTTGCCTTGCCTCTTTTTTTGCGTCCAACCGATCAGGGTGATCTTTAGGTTTTCCTTCCTCATCCATTGTTTCATCAATACCATTATTGGCGTCTCTGATCATCTCCAGAGTGGTAGGAAGAAGCTTCTGAAAGAAGGGGAGATTGGGTCCTCCATACTCAATCCCAAATCCAATAAAGAGAAAGATAAGAGCTACGATAACAAAAGATTTCTTCAGGGGTTGTATAATAGGTATTGCTTGAGGATTCATTAGATTTAGTCTCCAATCAGTACAGTGGGTTCACCTTCAGCTACAGGGTCAGGACCACCAGTAGCTTCTTTCACAATATCACCAATCCTGGTTGCAGGAAATTCATTAATAAAAACAGCGTTGCTTCCACCATCGACTACACCACCTCCATGGGGATTAGGTGTAGCCAGTGGACAGATATGGAAATCCTTCTTAGCCCGCCAGGCCGGCTTTTCCCCGATAAAAACATCCGGGCTTCCTGGACCGGGCTGCAAAGGACCACCATGTGCTGTCATATCACCTAAGCGTGCTGCCGGTTTTCTCATCTCTTCCTTTGAAATTCCATCACTGCTTCTTCATCTATTTGCTTTTTAATTACTCCAAGACGTAAAACCTCACGTAGAATCTCACGGTATCCTACGTGGAACCTCAAGTACCTTACGTTGTGGAACCTCAAGTTCAAGTGCCTTACGTGGAAACCCACCAGGTCGTATTCCAGGTGAAACCTTAACCGTAACGTTTCTTGTAACTTTTTTACCTTCTTTGTTCCTTGCCATTAATGTATAGGTAGTGGTTTTATGAGGGCGAACTTCATTTCTACCGGACGGTCTGAACCTTTTTCCTAAAGGCTCAATTATAACTTCCACAGCATTTTTGGTTTTCCAGGTTAAATTTGATCGCTCGCCTTTTTTTATAGTGGAAGGGGCGGCTTTAAAAAAAACAATTTCAGGCGACAGGATTTCAACCTTTTGCCCATTCCCATTCCCATTCCCATTCCCATTCCCAAAAAACTTTGGAATCACAAAGACTCCTACTAATACCAGGGCCAACACAACGACACCAATGCCGGCGCCAATGAGTATTTTGGGCAAGATGGAAGACTTGGGTGTTGAGACAGGCTCTACGGCATTTTCTTCCATAGCAATTTCTACGGGAATAATTTGTTCTGCAATCGTACGAGTGAGAGTTTTGGCCTTAAACCCCTCTTTTTCAGCAGTACAGGTCAGGGTTTCTCCTATATAGTCGGTAGACTCCTCATGTGCAAAATAACCCTTTCCATCCGAATACAGACTTGCCATTTCAGTGGTTCCTACACTTAAGGTAATCTTCGCTTCGCCTAAAAATTCTTTAGTTCTGGCGTTTATTACAGTTCCTGTTATCTTCATCTTTTCATTCCTCCTTAGAATTGATTTTCGTATTATTCCTCAAGAATATATACCTTATACGAAACCTTGGCAGCCACATTAGAAAAATTCTTAAAAAACAGTCGATATTTAACCTGATTGTCAGAAAAACTACTTTCTATTCTCCAACTTATTGCAGTATCCTGCGTGACTGGATAGGCGCTCACCAAATAATATCTATGAGCATTCTCTATGGGCAAACTCTCTAAAAAGACAGAGGTATCTTCACTGTCCGGTGTCTTCTTCTTGCTCTTAGCTACCCTTATTTCACCTTCGCGCTTAACTTTTCCCAAGTCTCTCAATCTTGTTGGTCCTTTAACTACTCCGGCCTTTCTTACATTTCTTAAGTCTATCTCGTTTCTCTTTGGATTGAGTGGATCTTCAGCATCCTTGATCTCTTTAACTCCTTTGGCCAATTCGATACGAGCTAATTCCAGAATGAGGAAGTTGTCTGGCTCCCGAGTACTCACTTCTACCTTAGGTTCCTCTTCGATAAAGGCATATCCGCTAAGAGTTGGATTGGCTACATTTTCTCTTTTATCTATTTTTTGTTCATCGTAGCTAACGGTAATATACACAGTCTGCGGAAGGGTGTAGTCACTAATTCTTATATTTAATTGCTTGGGTTCAGCCAGGAAAAGATCATGTCCTTCTCCGTCAATGGCATACCCGGGGGCTATATAAAGAGAGAATCTGCCTGCCGAGGTAACCTTCAATTCGCCGGAGTAACTGGGCGCTACTCCAGGTATATGCAGTGACTTATTGTGGAGTCTCCGTTTCTCTATATGATATTTCTGACCTGCATTCCAGTCATCTGCTTTAGTGAAGAATCCTTCAAAAAAACTGATCCTTTTAAATATTTCCATCATTATTATCTCCTTTCTGTTCAACCTATAAACTTTCAGATAATTAATTTCACAAGGCCAGAAGGAGGAAGGCGTATTAGTTATACGTCGACGACTGATAACGCAGTGAAATTATTTATCTGAAAGTTTATAGGTAACAATCCCATCCTATGGTTGAGTAAAATTCAATTTGCATAGGAAAAAGCTTGGGTCTTTCCTCAGCAGGTGTCTTAATTTTAAAGTAACACCTTGTGTGGGCCGGCTTCTGGGCATCTATTAATGAGCGAATTTTTTTAATAAGATTATTTCTTCGTTCTTTTTCTATTTTTCTCTCTTTAATTGAAGTGTATTCAAAAACAGGGTCCCATTCAGGGTCCCACTCTACTATAAAAGAATGAGCGGTATCTATCTGCTCCATAATATTGGTATCGATCCCTACGCTTGAGTGTATACCAATTATGAAGCCGGCCGGCCAATTCCATTCCTTGATCTTTACCTCTACCTCGCCGAACCAGTCCAAAAAGTACTTCAAGCCTTTAGCAGTACCTCGCCATTTATAAAGCTCTGTTGCAATTTTGATAAGGTTCCTCTTCTTCTCTTCGCTCCAACTCTCATCCAGAACTAAATCCACCCAGGAGGCTAACCAGGGCAAAAAATCTAAAGGCGCCCGATCAAGATCAAAATAAGTATAGATTTGATCTATTTTGACCTCAAGACCTGAGAATATATGCTGAAAAATTTGCAAGAAGTCTTTTAATAAGTTTCCACCACTTATATCTTCCTGGTGATAGATAGCAGGCAGGTACTGTAAATAACTCCTGCGTGCTACAGTCAGGTCCACTGCCTGTCCCTGATTGAGTAGAAAGCCCGGTTTCGGCTTTTGAGTTAGGACCACCCCTTCCTCTTTCTCATTGTCCTCATGATATGTAACCTGTCCAAGCGTCAGCCCTGATTGAAAAAGTCTTTCTCCGGCTTCTGAGAGTAATAAATCTATAAGTCCGGGCGCCCCAATCTGTAACAAAGTTGTTGACATAAAATTTTCCTAACCCGAGATGATATTTATAATGATCTCACCAGGATAGACTAAGGAATTATCCGGTACAGCCACTTTCTGGAGTCGTGGATTGTCATTTAAGACCAGGTTGGCAACATAGTTTATTCCTTCGATACCCTCAAGAGTTTGGTATATCTCAGAGATATATACATCTCTGCCAAATTCCCAACCTTCTTGTCTCGGGCCTCCTCTAAGAGGATGAAGAAAACCTCTTAACTCTTCCTCCATCTTCTTTTTCAGTTTGGATGAATGTTCCGGTATCCCGATGGCTACATCAATTTTTATTGAAATCTTAGTATAACTCGGTTTAACTATCTTAAGTTTAGTGGTGATCAGGCGCCGCTGCTCCAGATAATCTCTTACCTTCCCCAATAGTTCAGTACTTGGAGATGGTCTGTCTTCTTTACTTTCAGGAACTATAATAACTGTAACTTCTCCGGGTTTTTCCTCAGTTGGCAAACATCTTGCTCTAGCTACATTGTTGGAAGCCTCTTTAGTTAATGCCTCAAAGTCATCTTTTGTCACTGCCCGATACCGATGTTTAAGGGTGCTTGGACCCCGTAATCTTGCTTCTTTCACTGTTTCCTGACCAGCTCCACCACCAGCGGATTCTAAGTTGGTAATAGATTCAATATATGGAATAGAACCCCTGAGCACAGTAATTGTTCCTGCCCCCACATTACCTATTGCTCCACCACCAACCCTGTACCTACTACATTTTATGTTATTTCTATCTATTGGAGGAATCTTGCCATGTCTGCTATCTCCAAAATACACCTTGCCAGCCTGGCAGTCTAAGATATAGTGCCGGCCATCTTCTTTTGATTCGAAGAAGTTAGCTACCTGGCGCCATCTTGTCCAAATAGCTTTTCCGGTTGGAGTCTCTTTCTCTTTGACTAAAATTTCTAAATTCGGAAGGATAGGAGCTTGCGAAAAACTAAATATCTGGTTTGGGTTGCCGTTACTTGAGCCTAAGATTTCATTTTTAAAAGATTTAGCCTGAATCACACTGACGGAGTTAAGATTAATTCCTCGCAACTTAGGTAAATATCCGTATTTGCAGATCTCCCATCTAGCTCTAATCCAATAAGCCTTAGTGTCAAAGACTTCAGTCCCACTAAAATCAGATGGACCTATAAATGCAATATCGCCGGCCCGGGTAAAATTTTTGGTGTTATCTTCAATCATCTTCAAGTTTACCCATTTTTTCTTTTCTTTAGACCAATATTCCCAGACTACTACCTGTTGTCCAGCCTCGGATTTTTTTCTTTGTCGATTTCCTTCATCTGGCGCTTCTTCAGCCACCCAAAAGTAAACTCGATGGAGTTTGTTGCTGAATCGTCGATCAAATCCCAAATAAAAGGCCGGCGATAACTCCGGATGAATCTTAAAAGGCTGAAAAGAAGTAATTTTTTTCTCGCGCATCTCCTTGTTAATATCCCTAAAGATAAAATCATTATAAGCTAAACAATGCTGAGGAGTCATTAACTCTTGACTAAACTTGAGAAAAACAGTCTTGATGGATGGTGGTCTAATGGTTGTAGTTTTCGTGCCATAATCACCGGCTATGATTCTGGCTCGAATCCAGTGGTTTTTTTCTTCCCCTATCTCTGCAGGGCTAATATCAGGAGGACAGTTAAAAGATATGGAACCTGTTTTGGTAAAAGCATCAGTTTCATCCATAAAAGCAAATTTACCCAACTCAACACCGACAGGTGTAGTTATACCCAAAATTTTCCACTCTCTATTTTGCGCCCAATATTCCCAGGCCAATTTTAATTCTTTTAGAGATTCAAAGGGTAAGGGGATATAAAAGTCCGACATTGTTACCTCTAAGGAGATACGAGCATTTTTTCTTGACAAAACCTCTTGGCTTGCAAGGTAGAAAGCAGTATTTAACCTGGGCAATTTGTCCAAAGGATAAAAATTTCTATTAAAATCAATAGGTAAATACTGTGTCTCCTCAACATTTGTGTAGCCGCGCTCCGGCTTTAGTCCCCTGCTTTCTTTAAGTTCCGCAGTTCCTTTGATAGCAACCATATAGGGTAATGCCCGCCCTCTTTCTACCTTGACCAACCGACAACGAAGCCAGAAACTTTCAATTTCATTGACCTTTGTTTTTTCTATTCCTAATATTTCATCAAAAGTCACATAACCACTGTTAGTCAAATTTTTTGTCTCATCAGATAAAGGAATCGTACTCTCCCACCCGGCACCATTCCAGAATTCCCAATCTAAATCTATTCTCTCGGCAGTATGTTCTGCTAAGAGTTGAAAATAAATTTTAAGCGCCATATCTCCACTCAAAGACAGGAGTTCATTATCGCCAAGATAGAGAATACGCTCTATTTCCGTATCACTATGAAAGATATAATATGGTTCCTTTGATAGGGATTCACTTAAAACGCTTTCAGTATGATCCGAAAATCCATAAGGGTCTTTAGAGCAGCATTTTATTATCTTGATAGAAGTCAGATTGACTTCATGCTCGGTCTCAAATACAATTGCCTCAGCGGTTTTAGTCTGAGCAGTAGCCAACTCTATACCCTTATCTCCCGGAATTAAATCTTCTTCCCTTGCCCCTTCAACAATTTTAAAGGTAACAACTCCCCTGGCAGGTTGGGCAGGAAGTAGATTTATCCCTATAAGATTCAGGAATTCAATGTAATTTTTATCAGGAACACGATTGAGTCGGTAGATAATCAGTTCTGTCATCCAGGCAAAAAGTTCAATCAACGTAATGCCTGGATCACCGGGATTATAATTTGTCCATTTGGGACAATATCTAGGAATAAGTTTTATTGCCTCATTAACTATATCCTGAAAGGTGCGATCATCTAAATTTGGCGCTTGTAATTTCGACACTATAACTCTCCTTTTTCGTGTAAATAAAAGGGATAAACCAGGTTAAATATGTTATTGGTGCGAATGACTTTATAGTCTATGTTTATAAGTAACTTGCCAATATCAACCTCATCTTTGGATACATCTACTTTCAGTAGTTCCAGTCTCGGCTCAAACAATATCAAAGCCTCTCTAATATGATGTATGATCAACCCCTCAGTGGAAGTATTGACAGGCGCAAATACTAACTTATGGATTCCGCACCCAAAGTCGGGACGCATTAACCTCTCGCCTTTTGAAGTCCCTAAGATGATTCGGATGGACTCTTTGATATCCTCCTCGTGGCAGGAGAGAGCAATTCCGCCACTAAGATTGGTTTGAAATGGAAATTTTATACCAACGCCCAAGAATTCCTTACTCATTAGTCTTCTCCGACAAAATATTGAGAAATATCAATTAATATGAACCGTATTACCTTTGATAACCATGGTGCCTTTGGCTTCCATGTTGATAGAAGCTTTAGAAATAGCCTGGATTTCTTTTGCCGAAAGGGTTATTTTACCCTTTGGCGCCTCTAATTTGATATTTCCGTTCACACTGGTTATTGTTATTTCATGTGCTCCATAAGCTATATCTATTGTATTTTCCAGGGCAAAATCCGTAATTATTATAGACTTTGACTCATCGTCCAAGACCATCATCTGCCCATCTGTAGTGCAGAATTGTATGCGATGGATCTCATCATTTAAAAATAGTTGATTACCTTTTTTGGTGTTTATTGATATTTCCTTCTTTGCATCGTCTAAGATCGCCCGGTGTCCGCCTCTTGTCGTTATAAGTATCTGACCGGCGCCATCATTCAGGGTTATCTCATAGCCTTTGTTCGTTTTTATAATTATTTTCTCTTTTTTCTCTTCGTTATTATCATCAAAGACGATAACATGACCGCTCCGGGATTTTATGGCGCGGATGTTATTCTTTCCGTCAGCGTTATTAAAAGGCGGTTTTTGCTTCAATGTCCAAAGCGCTCCGAGCACAAAAGGATAATTGATATCACCATGTTCAAAGGCCACCAAAACATGGTCGCCTACTTCGGGCAGAAAAAAAGTCCCTCTATCCGGACCGGCCATAAGGGTAGCTATGCGCGCCCAGTAACTTTCATCACTCTCTTGCAACCATGGGAATTTTACCTTAACTCTTCCCAGATTTTCAGGGTCTTTGTTATTAGTCACAACCCCGACTACAACACCATATAGCTTGGCAGACTTGTCTTCATCCGCAACAGTATCTGAAAGAGCGTCTCGTAAACTCATGCGGCATTCCTTTTCACTTCAAATTTAGTCAAATAACCGGTATCATTTATTGTATGTTTCGAGGATGTAATATAATATAGTCCGCTGAACCGTTTTCCCATGCCTTTTAATTCTATTATTTTACCCGTTCTCACCTCTGGTGTGCCAATGCAAGTTCCACTACCGGTGATATAATCCATAGTTGTTTTATTATACTTTGCCTTAGCCATTTCTTCAGCCTCATGTTGTGAGCGCACAGGTCTATCTACTATGGCAAATTCGGCATCCGAGTCATAAGCGTCTTCCACAGCTTGAGCGCCTGTTCTTTTGCCTCCCATCTTAGTGATTTCATCACCATTTTTGGCTATACCAATGAGCTCCTTTTCTTGTAAATTATAGCCCTTAACTATAACCTTGCTCAGTTGATTGAAGGTATTAAGCCTTGGCGAAAAAGACCTCAAGGTTTTACCCCACTCTAAGACATATAGTTTTCTCTGGTCACTTCCACTCTTCTTAAAATGAAGAGTCCTATCTGTTACCCATACTTCATAATTAATACTTGCAGCTCTATGTTTCAGGAAATGTATATTATTCTGATTGTTTTGATATACATATGAGTATCTTTCATCAGTATGATCTACATCAGGGGTCAAATTCATTTCTCTAGCTATCTGAGCGGCAATTTGACTATCACTCATGTCTAAAAAAGGTCGCCTCCTTCTCTCTCTCCTCAGACGATGATAACGGTTTTGTCCTCTTACAGTCAAAGTAGCGATTCCATCCTGAGAAAATACAGGTTCAAGAGCAGTTATCTCGCCAACTACCATGGTATGCAAGTCATTAGAATAACCTATTTTTATCTCGACTCCACCACCTTCATCAAAAAGTTCAGAATCAATCCTGGTCAATTTATTGCTATGAAAGTATTCAGGCTTTTCGTGCCTGACCCATAAGGTGAAGGAGAATATATCCGCAGCATTCAGTTTGTCTTCATAAGTCACATTGATAATATCCTTAGCTATATCATACTCTAATTTTTTACCGTCAATGCTTATATTGAACAGAGGAACATAATAATCTTTTCTGACTTCATCGGGCATAATTGATATGACCCCCTCCAAAGCATTCTGTTTGATTATGAAAGGCCTGGAATAGTCAGGACCTGACCTGATTTCAGTATTATGGGATTATCAATACCATTGAAATCCGCTATTAGACGCCATTTTCCCGGATCTTTATACTCTTCGCCGGCAATCCCACTTAACGTATCGCCCTCTTTCACGACCCGATAAGTCGTATAATCAGAGGCGTGCAAGGGGCTGCGCCGTGTTTCAATCTCCGGAGCATTATATTCTTTGAAAATAACGCTTAAAGTTGTACGGACCGGTATTCCACTCTCTAAAAACATGGTGAATCTTTGACTAACATTTTCAAGGACACAAGTGAATTGCACCTTGCTCCAGCTAAAAAGGCAGACGGGGGGAGCATGGGTAGAAGGTTCAATATCCAATAGACCTACTATCTTGTTAGTATACTCGCGAACATCGGTTCCTTTTTCATACGTATCAAAGAAAAGTTCCGTGGAAAGTCTTTTAATATCTCCTCTGACAAATTGCAAAAAAGGAGAGCCTGTTCCCGGAATTCCGACTTCAGCGAAGCGATTACTCTTTTCAAAAGTATATTCTGCAGGATTGAAGAGTACCTCTATCTTATCTCCCGTAACGGTATTGACAATAAATGCTTTTTCTAATCCCATTATACTCCTTATTCTCTTTCCTTTTCTATTCTGAGACGATTTTCTATTATATCATAGACCCTGTCGGCTATAAGCTCATAATCTACTAAATGTTGAGCCGGATCGGTTAAGCCGGAGGGCTCAAAACCGATTGGATAACTCTTGACATCCTTTCTTGAGTTTGTATTTTCTTTGACTCTCATAACTTTCAATGACCGACTTGAATTATGATGCCTATCAAGGAAAATAAGCTGCGAGGAAAAGGAAGCATGTTCATCACTCAAAGCATCTTCTTTCATCCTGAGCAAAGACCTTCCAAAGTGAAGAATTGGTAGCGCCTCGGCAGGACGGCCGTGATAGATTCTTGTGTTCCTTTCCCATTTATCCAGGTCATCTTTAGCGCTATTGATAACCATAGTGTCAGAGAAAAACGTTGGTCTTCTACTTTGCGTTTTGAATGATGAGAAAAATATATCGGCTGCAACAGGAAGAGGTTGTGGAGTTACGGCATCGGCCATCTTGCTCTCCTGAAGTGCAGAAAATGGCATATGATCAATAAGAGCAAGCCCTTTGGGTGCAGTAAAGATTTCAGATTTTGCTGCGCCTATCCATCCCGTATGACTGCGTTGCTCGTCGGTTAAATAGCTCGGCGTCTTGTCATACGAGCGTCTCGACACCTGAAAGTGTAAATTTATTTTTGAGCATACCCTAAGTCCTTTATAAAATAATGATTCCATAAATGCAGGAATATACTTGTGCTTGTATATGGGCAAGAAGCTTTTAATTAAGTTTTCTGATCCACCAGAGATTGCTTTTCTTTTTGTTTCAAGAAGTAATCCTTTCACTTGACCTTCAACAGATGGATATGCCGAGGGCTTTTCTTCACTATTTAGATCTTCCTCCATAGATAAGGTGTTCATCACAGGTTGAACAAGATAGATCATCTCAACTTCTGGCAGATTCAACATTTCGGCCCCGGGAGATCTGAACATCCTTGGGCCAAAACAGGACTCCAGGAAACCAAGGGAATTGGCTCCTAAAGGCCTAAGATAGTTTTTTAGAATATCTTTGTGAAAATTTATCAATCTCTCGTTCAGTCTCCCGATACAAGAGAGATATCCTTCATTAAGCATCTTAAACCCTTTCGATTCCTTCATGGGCGATCTCTAGAATTTCGATAGCTACCTCATTGCAATTGGCCTTAAAATTCGGCCCTTTCCATTTGCAAGGCCAACCATCTTTGAAATTCCATCGAGCATTTTCCTCTCCAGTCTCATTAAGGAGTATAATGGAGCCGGATCTGCGCTCAACCTTTCCTGCGACAGCCTTATTTTGCCACTGCCACAGTTCAACTGAATCAGTGACCCCTCGTTTGAGAATGATATTGGAGTATTTTGTTTGGGTTGGTAATTTATGGATATAGGCATTCACTCCTCCTTCCTTGTATTCAAAGACCTCTGTTTCTATGTCCAGACCACTTACTTCAGAAAATCCGGCTTCTATCATTCCATTGATCTCTACCAGGAAGTTAAAGTTTACATAAGGATCACGCCTTTTCCCAGGCACCATTTCCTTGCTCCTTAGCAATTTCAGTTTTTAATTGAGGCATTTATCTTCTTATTAATCTTAGATATCTCCTCTACCCACCTGCACCTTTCTTGATGAGGCAAGTCCATTATCTCCTCATTTCCCCAGTGAAAATGATAGGCAATAAAGGCTATCTCCTCGTAGAGCCGGTCGAGGGGATAGCCAACTATTCCCCCTGGCTCAAACTGACCTCCACTTGACCGTTACAATGGGGACACTTTGTTGTGAGTGTTAATGATCCCCCTCCGTTTATTCTCCGGTAGAACTCCTGAAGATATGTCAGATCTTCCACAAAGAGTCCCTCAATAATCCTTGGATTAATATCCTCTATGGTTCCAAGTTTGGTAATCACCCTTGAAAGGAGAATAATTGTCAAATAGGCCGGGTTGTTCTGAACACGAGGATCTTTCAGGGGCAAAATCTCATCAGCCGCATTAGCCAGACGCAGAATACCCTCTTTGTAAAGATTGCCTTCCTTATCAACATAACCTTTTGGCAGAACAAACTCATATTCTGTCTGGAAAACCATATTACCTCCGGTTAGGAACGGGGACGAATTAACTTCCCCAAGTAGGCGCACAGATTTGGGTCGAATTTGTTTGATCTCAAATCACAAAAGTTGATGGAATAGCGAGCTATTTCAATATTTTTGGGATTTGAGATCGAACAAAGGCGGCCTGAAGCTGTGATGCATAGTTGTGGAAGTTATTTCGTCTCCGTTTCTTATTTTACTGGGTTCTCTTCATCCCTTCGTGAGCAATCTCCAATGTTTCTATAGCAATCTCATTTCCGGTAGCATTAAGGTCCGGAGCATCGTATCTGGTTGGCCATGCTTGTGAAAATTCCCAGCGTGTAACCGAATTAGCTTCATCATTCAGAACTACAACAGCCATATTTTTTCTGGCATCTTTTATTTTTCCATCTTCTACATCCTTTCGCCAGTTATAAAGGTCTAGCGAATCAGTAATTCCCCATTTCAGAGTAACATTTCCATATTTTATAAGACCTGGGAGTTTTCTTACCGTAATCGCTTCGTTACCCTCCCTGTACTCAATGGGATCTTGCGCAGTATCAGGGATTGTCACCTCCCGAAATCCGGCCTGAGTAATCCCATCGATCTCAACCAGAAACCTGAAATTTTGATATGGATCTTTTCTTTTTCCAGCAGGCATAATCAACCTCCCTATTTAATAATTTAAACATTAATTTTATTCAGTTATTTCCGAGCCGCTGCGCCATTGCGCAATTCGGAAGATGACAAATTCCGCCGGTTTGACAGGAGCTATACCGATAAGAATAATCAGCCTTCCATTATCTATGTCATCCGGAGTCATAGTAGTTTCATCGCATTTTACAAAGAAAGCCTCATCAGGTGTAGTCCCCATTAAAGCGCCATCCTTCCATACTCTGGTGAGGAAATCGGTGATGGTTTGCTTTACTCTTGCCCAAAGCCTCTGATCATTAGGCTCAAAGACCACCCACAGGGTTCCTTCTTCAATAGATTCTTCAATATACAAAAACAGCCGCCTGACATTTACATATTTCCATATAGGATCGCTCGAAATTGTCCTCGCTCCCCAAACCCTTATGCCACGTCCACGGAAAGCCCTGATACAATTTACTCCTCTTGGGTTTAGAATATCCTGTTCTCCCTTGGTTAGAGAAAATTGCAACCCAACTGCTCCTCTTACTATTTCATTGGCCGGAGCTTTATACACGCCCCGCTCTGTGTCACTTCTGGCATAGACACCTGCAACATGTCCTCCTGGAGGTATAAGCTTTGGGCTGTTTGTAAGCGGATCCATTACCTTAATCCACGGATAATAAAAAGCGGCATATTTTGAATCCAAAGGCGGCATAAGTTTACTGACAAGACCAGCGTTTTGCCCGGCTTGAAGAACAGCAAAACAATCCTTCTTCAACTCACAATGTTTTACTATCTCATCGGTTAATCCCGTAAAACTATTCTCATTTGGAATACAAACCATAGAAATCTCATCGACCTCGGTAAATGCGCTAAGACCCGTGCGTTCTCCAGGATTAGCTCCGGCTTTCCCTTTATAAGCAGAAAAATCTGTTTTCGCGCCATCTGAACCGCCTTCAAGAAATTTTAATCCTTCTGTGGGGGGAGTAACCGCATCGCTTATTTTACTGACTTCTATAAGAGAAGAAATATTATTGATTCTTTTTTCATAATAGTCACTAGATGATATTTCAGGAGAAAGATTGTCGTAGACTTCGATAAGCGACGGTTCCCTGCGGTTTGAGTCTCGCTGTTTATTCGGATCAGTAGGATCGGCTACAGGCTCTGGAGGGGCGGCTTTCCAATAGATTACGATTAATTTGAAAAGTTTTGGATTAAGGGCGGAGAGACTGGCCTGTTCAATCTTTATTGCCACACGATTTCCCCAGGCTCCATGGCCTATAGTCTTTATACTAAATGCTTGACCGGAATTTCCTTGAGGAGATTCCTCGTCTGGTGCGGTTTCTTTGAGAGATTCACTCGCAGCAGCCTTCGATGATTTTTTGGGCTTTTCCGATTTATCACTATGTGTCGGAATCTCAAGAATTGCAGGGCTGCTGTTTTTTCCGACAATCCTGCAAATAAAACACCTTTTGCCTCCGTTGCTGAAAAATCCTTCCACAGCATACGGAAGATACGAATCAGGAAGAAATCCACCGTAAAGTCTTAGAAACTGTTCCAGGCCGGTAATCAGCCTTGGCATTGCCGGCCCACGATCTGTCTCTCCAATGAATCCTGCCGTGGTTGTGCTCACCCCCTCAATAGGCTTTCCACCTATTTCAATTTCTTCGATATAGACCCCTGGCGCTAAATACTCAGGCATGGCATACCTCCTTTTATGTCTTAAGTTTAATGATTAAAACATTATTATCATATGTTAATTTCTTAATATTACCATTTCTCATCCCTTATGCTTTATAGTAACTATCTTTTCCAGAACTACCGGCCCCTCAACTGTTTTAAACGGCTCTACACCGATGGTCACGCTGTAGTTAAGAGCAACCTTGGGTTTGCCGCCCATGGCTCGCCAGAACTCTCCAAGACTTTGCAATCGACCAGGCTGCAGGCTCAAGACAGGCAGAGGCAGATCCTGACCTTTCAAACTCCCATGAAGCATCCCGGCAGGAATAGTGGGGTGGCGCAAGAACACCTTCATCACCTCACCCAGCAGATGGTGCTCATCCATAACAGGATTGGGAGCGCTATCGCCGGGCCAGGCCGTAATCAGATAAGAGCATTCCACCTGCACTGGTGGACGTTTTTTAGTAGCTGTACCGCTACTGTGCCGTTCAACGGTCCACTCGTTGCTCCGCAGATCCCGATTTTCCCGAACGTCGTAGAGAAAGATATCTATTGTCGGCAGAGTGACCGAGGTAGGCGGAAACTGATCATCGGGCGTGGCAAAGCTTATGGTCACCTGTGAGACCAGCTCTGACGGGAGGCCTTGCTTGAGGAGTTCTTCTATTGTTTTGTCGAGGTCGTTGATCATGGTTTATTTTTTAACCTTATGAGAACCAGATCCAGGCTTATAGTACGTCGCAAATGAATTGATACTCTTATTGTACAATGCAACTGATGTAACACTGTATCGTGTATGCCGATTTGGGACGCACAAACACGGCTTTTTGATTTTTGCGCTAAAATCAAGGGGATATAAATTTTAGCATCAATTCATCTGCGAAGACCTATAGGTCGCTTTTTGGTCAAGTGGTCCTGGAAATAAGCATACAGCCGCTCGTAGCGCATATCGAGTGTCGGAGCCAGGCAGATCAGGATGGTGTCCACATCAAAGGGAGTTAAGTGAAAGAGACGCGCCGGTTCGTTAAGACACAGGGTAATGCCCTGCATGGTGCTTTCGGTCTTGCATTTGCCAATGTCTACGGCCATCCGGTCAAACGCGATCCTAACCTTAGTATAGAACGATGGCGATAGAGCACTTGCCCAGAGGGGTAAGCAGATCAGCAGTTTCAAAAGCGCATCTATCTCTTGCTCAGAGATACAGAGACCCTGGAATTCGCAGTTGCTTTTCTGTACTTCACGCGTTAGCTGCACCTGCCTCTTAATGATCAGATCAATACGCTCTATTTCTGCCAGGATGTGTTGAAGTGATGTGGTATAGTATTCCATTTCAGTCTGACCTCATATTTACGGCTTGCATGAAAAACACTCCGATTGCATGAGCAACATATAAAAGACAAACCTGGAAACTGAAAGGCCTCCATAACCCCATTTTAAATCAAAAAAATCAATGGTGTTATGGAATTAACGAAAGATAAAATCTATTTTGTTCTTAAGTACAAAAATTGTCAAGAACAAAATTAGAGGCTCCTCAATTTCATTCTCTGAAAAAGGGCAAAACAACTCCTTGAATATTAAACAAAATTGGTGATAATCTTTCCATGAAGCTGAAAGAATTAAAAAGATGTTCTGGGAGAAGACTGTCACGAAGTATTTGGCGCTCCTTTTTCTGGCAATTGCTGTTCTTTCAACGGAATTATCAATAAACCCGATAATTATGCATTTGCCTGCCCTGATTTTTTGTACTTTGTGCGAACAGGCGGCGGCAACATGGATCAAGCCTTTCATATTGATCAAGTCCTGTTCCAGATGTACATGAAACACAAAATGCGGCAAACTTGATACTTGCAGGATTTAAGGTTGCGCGCCCAAATAAACTGTGCTAATTTTGAAAAATTATGAAACAATATATTATTGATGAACTAAGGCCCGGAGAATACGAAAAGATTAAGACTTATCTGGATGAGAATGTCGGCTCTTCAAAGATGGATGGAATATACTGGATACAGCTTGATGAAAATATTCTGACTGACATTCAGGCAGAACATAAGGAATGCCGGCCATTTTATTTTGCAATTGATATAGAACATGACCGTGTATCTTGTGAACTTCTTGTAAGATCCAGAAGTACAATAAAATGCAATTGTACAAGCTATGCTACTGAATCCCAGCGCAACTGGATTATTAAATTTGCTGATACAATATTCGAAAAACTGGAAATAACGACTTAGGTGACGGTTCACGTTTTGCAGAGGTCTCGTGAACCGACGACCGTGAACTATTACTATTTATGATACGAACCCTGATTATTGCAATATTTGCTTTTCCTGCTACAGTCTTTTTCAGCAGCCTAACCATACTTGCATCTTTTATAAATAAAAATAGCGATCTGGCTTATAATTGTACAAAAACATGGGCAAAATTTGTACTTGCCGTCAGTCGCATTAAAGTAACCGTCAATGGCCTTTACAATATACGACCTGACAAGTCTTATATATACATGTCTAACCACCAGAGCAACTTTGATATTCCCGTTGCTCTGGCTTATCTTCCTTTTAAGTTCAGATGGGTTGCAAAAGCAGAACTTTTCAAGATACCGATTTTCGGTTATGCGATGCACAGGATTGGGCATATTAATATTGACAGATCAAATCGCAGAGCTGCTTTTAAAAGCTTAAAAAAGGCTGCAAAAAATATTCGGGAAGGAGTTTCGGTATTAATCTATCCTGAGGGTACACGCAGCAAAGACGGTAATATCAGTCCATTTAAAAAAGGTGGGTTTGTTTTAGCGGTGGAATCCGGAGTTCCGATAGTTCCTGTAATAATACATGGAACATGGCCTATCATGTCTAAGGATAAAATCATTATCAAACCAGGTAATGTTACTATAGAAATCAAAGAACCAATTGAAACAAAAAATTATAATAGAAAAAGTAAAGACGAGCTTCTTGAAAAAGTAAGAAATACCATTTGCGAATCTTTTGAGAAGGGAAAAAAAGAGACATTATGAAATTGAAAATTATCCCGTTGGGCGGGTTGGGAGAAATCGGCCTTAATATGATGGCCTTTGAATACGGGGATACTATTTTTGTTGTTGATGCAGGTCTTATGTTCCCTGAAGATTATATGCTTGGCATCGACTATGTAATACCAGATTTTAATTATCTGAAAGAAAACAAGTCCAAAGTTTCAGGAATTGTTTTAACTCATGCTCACGAAGATCATATCGGAGCCCTGCCCTATCTGCTTAAAGAAATAAATGCTCCGGTCTTTGGAACTCGTTTCACGCTTGGAATAGTAAGGCACAAACTTGAAGAACATGGTCTTCTTTCATCAACTTCTCTCAATGAAATTTCTCATAGAAAAAAACTTAAAATAGGAATCTTTGAGCTTGAGTTTATCCGTGTAAGCCACAGCGTTGTGGATGGCATAGGCATTGCGGTTAAAACACCTTATGGGCTTATTGTGCACACAGGGGATTTTAAAATCAGCCATACGCCGGTGGATGGCGTAATGACCGATCTAAACAAGTTTGCCAGGTGTGGCGATGAAGGAGTTCTTGCACTGTTGTCCGATTCCACAAATGTGGAAAAAGAAGGCTATACTATCTCTGACAAGAAAATAGGTGCAACACTGGCAAAAATAATTGAGGAAAGCAAAGGGCGTATCATTGTAGCTCTTTTTGCTTCTAATGTCGCAAGGATAGAGCAAATAATTAATATTGCAAAGTCAAAAGGCAAAAAAATACTAATTAACGGCAGAAGTATAGAGGTTAGCACAACTATTGCGAAAGATCTTGGATACATCCATATTCCTGAAAAAATGGAAATTGATATTAAACAAATTAATAACGTTAAAGACGATGAAATAATAATAATAACAACCGGCAGCCAGGGTGAACCTATGTCAGCCCTGGCCCGTATGTCCAGAGGCATCCATAAACAAATAAAAATCAAGGAAGGTGATTCAGTCATCTTCTCATCAAAATTCATTCCCGGAAATGAAAAAGCTATCTCAAGTATTATAAACAATCTTTACAAAAAGGGCGCTGACGTTATTTATGAAAAAATTTCGGCCATTCATGTATCAGGCCACGCTTTTCAAGAAGAATTAAAACTAATGATAAACCTTACCAAGCCTGAACATTTCATTCCGATACACGGTGAATACCGGCACCTGATTCTGCACACTCGGCTTGCCGAACAAGTTGGCGTCGCAAAAAACAAAATACTTCTCGCTGAAAACGGCCATGTAATTGAATTTGATAAAAATGGAGGAAGAGTCCTTGACAAGATCATGACCGGCAGGGTGCTTATTGACGGGAAAGGAGTCGGTGATGTCGGGAGAAGTGTACTAAAAGAAAGACGTCTGCTGTCAAGAGATGGTTTTGTTGTAGTTAACATGGTTTTTGACGAAGAAACAGGAATAATTATGCATGGCCCGGAAATCGTTTCACATGGTTTTGTATTTGAGATGGAAAAAGGACATCTTCTCGAAGACGCAAAGTGCGTAATACTTGAAATTTTAGAAGAAACAGGCCCTGATGTCCCTGACAGAATTGATAAAATCAGATCTCAGATACAACCGGCTCTAAAGAAGTATTTTTATTTTACAATAGGACGCCGTCCAGTTATACTACCTTTTATTATAG
>Ga0255426_10003_pt1 | contig 58804 bp, 51 predicted proteins | sample ANMaggSeSYBR02J9_FD_182666 | JGI IMG/M metagenome (GOLD analysis project Ga0255426, IMG submission 182666) | Sediment cell enrichment communities from methane seep in Santa Monica Basin, California, United Staets - ANME aggregate JGI... | ecosystem: Environmental > Aquatic > Marine > Cold seeps >...
ATAGGCTTCCTTCATGTAAGTGCCTTATAGTTATAACTCGCTGTGTAAAAGCAAATGGAAACATACTGCTTACCTTTAGAAAAAAAGCCCAATCCTCACCTAGCATATGAGAATCAAATCCCCCTGCTTCTTCAAAAGCTTTTCTTGTTACTGCTACTGAAGAAGGAACCATGGAACACCATCTGGAAAGATCATAGAAACAGTCATAATAACCTCCTGTAACGTTTTCCGGAATCATGAACTCACCGCCGTTAACCTGATCTACTGTTCTGGTAACGCCATATGCTACTTCAAATCCTTTATCAATTAACATTGATAAGGTATTGGCATGACCTGGCAGCCATTCGTCATCTGAATCAAGAAACATAAGTTTATCCCATGACGCTGCCTCAACACCGGCATTCCTTGCAGGTCCCGGACCAAGTCCCTCAGTCTTTACAATCTTAACAAAAGGATAGGCTTTTTTAACCAGTTCAAAAGTATTATCAATCGATCCGTCATCAACAACTACTATCTCAATCTTATCGCAATCTTGATCTATAACACTATCAATAGCTTTTTTTAACAGGTTACATCTGTCTCTGGTTGGAATTATGCAGCTTATCATGTCATTTCAGAATGGAAACACTTGGCAGAGTCCTTTAATCTCCCTTCAAGCCTGCTCTGAATATATTTATTCACAATAGGGATCATATCATCTAAATAAATTCCTATCTCCTTTTCAGTTGCAGTTGTCCGGGTTTGTGAAAAAAGGCATTTTCTCTCCCCTCCACCAGTTGAAGGGAGACCGTGGTCTTCAAGAAAATGTTTTGTAATCATTTCCTCATCAAAATCATTATAAACCGGGAAGCGGGTTATTATGCCAAACGATTCTGAAAAAGAAGAAATCCTTGTCATAAATGCTTTGCCCTGTTCAGGAAAATATGATTGTTTTTTCGCATAACCTGCAAGAAGGAGAGGAATACAATATTCTACGCAATATATAATTGCACGAGCATGCATTGCCAGTTTGCAGGCAACACATACAAGATTTTTACTGTTATACTTAGGCATAAGCTCTTCATACTTATCGAGCCATAACTCCTGAAAAAGCCTTCCCATATCAAGTTCTACAAAATTAGACTCCGTCAAGGGCTCATTTGAAGGTACTTGTGACTTTAATATTTTCTCAGCCATTTTAAATCTATTTATTGTAAATATCGGGAACCGAGTCATGCCATTAAGCATGCAAAGCAGGTGTATCACACGTGGAGAAGGAATATCAGGATGTTTTCTAACTGCAGATAGAGTATAAAGAGAAAGCGAATCAGTCCCTCCGGAAAAAAGAATGGCAAGGTCTTGTTTAATCATGATGTATTTTTCCTCACCCTGTATCTTGCAAATATTTCCCCTGATTTGCCGACTCTGCTGGATAAAAGTTCTAGATTAACTAAAGGTAAGTTTGAATCAACTGGTCCATCAACAAGTAATGCGGAGTTTCTATTACCAGATATATTTGGAGTTATAGTAACAACAATCTCATCAACAACACCCTCTGCAATACTTGAATAATTGAGTTTCCCTCCACCCTCAACTAACACAGATAACGCACCACGCTTTTCAAGTTCTCTTAATAAGGCAACAATTGATAAGCCATAAGGCCCCGATGGGATTGCGACCACCTCTGCGAGACTTCCCACTTTTTTAGAAAGTTTTTGAGCGGCAGAATGACTTGTAAAGATTATTGGAGGATTGCTCTGGTTGAATATAAGTTTCCCCTCTATTGGTATATGACCGGAACCGCTGACAATGGCCCTGATTCGACTCTTTAAATCCGTACCCTCAGGCCCTTTTATTTCAGGATTTTCTTCTCTTAAAGTTCCAGCGCCTATTATACTTGCATCAGTTTCGAGACGCATATTTCTGAGATGCAATAGATCTTCGTGGCTACCGAACTTGGCAGGGCTTATTCTTCCGCACAGTGTGCTTGCTGCAATCAATATTACCCTCAAGGTTTATCTCCGAATAAATCCCAGCTTTTCTGAATTTACCACTGTCGAACACAAGTGACTGATAGCGTAGCCGTTTACGGAACTTTGAAATTAGAAATTAGAAATTAGAAATTTGGCCTTCATGCTTTTGTACTGTTGATAAACGCATTTAATTTTGGACAGAGTTTCATCTCTCCCAAATTTCTATTTTCCAATTTCAAGTTTCAAGCCGTGAACGGCTACCTGATAGCACAATAATAGTTAGCAGTAAACTGTAACCTAAATTGAGCGGTTTTTTACTCAATCTGCGCCGATCTCTTGCGCATAAAGGCTTCGCAAAAATCCTCGACATATCCACGGGTATGCCAGTGGTTTTTGCAAATCCTTATGCATCAAGATTTCAGCACATATCTTCGCAAAAAATCGCTCAACTTAGGTGTAAAACTAAATTGCGCTTTGCTTAAAACCCTTAATAGAATGGTCGAAATTAGTATGCGATGAAGGATGTGGAACTATTTTCAAATGGGCTGGGTGTTGCGTGGATTCCATTCTGTTGCAGAGCTGTGGCTCGCCGAAGAAATTTATCATAATAAAGTCGAGCCGCTTTTGAAGCACGGAATAGGAATAGTGACGAGCGGCTATCTTGTAATTATGATTCACCATTTTTTCTTTTCGTTCAGACGACTTGAGAACTTCCTTTACGCGTTGAATAGTCTTTTTGGTGAGAAATCCGTCCATAGAGACTATATCAAAACCCAGTGGTTCGATGTCTCTAACAAAAATGGCATAACGATTGATCATCATGGGTTTTTTAAAGTAGATGGTTTCAAGAAAAGCATTTCCGAATCCCTCATTAAGGCTGGGATAAGTAACGAAATCAGCATGTGGGTAAATATCCCAAAGAGAATATCTATCAGATTTTGAATTATTGTTCCAGGGATCAGCAACGCGAATATTTACCAGGTGAAGATCGACACTATGTTCCAGAGCAAGATCTTTAAGCCATTCTGCATATTCAAAGCCTTCGTCTCCTGCTTCATGAGATATAACCAGCTTACCTCCGACTTCTTTAAGTTTTTTAACAAGCTCAATAGCATGTTCAATGCCTTTTCTTTTTATAATGCGGGTAGGTTGCAAAAATACTATGTCGTCGGGTTTTAAACCAATGGATTTTCGGAATTCTTTGCTACATTTTTTATCAACTACGGGTGGATTTTGAAAATCCAGAACATTTGGAATGATGGTTGCAGAAATACCTGTGCGCAGCGCCAGCTCTTCCCTGGCAACAGAATTAATAACCACGTGTTCTATATTAGGCGAGTTGGGAGGGAATGCCATGCGAATGTAATCGCTTACCGCATTTACTGAAAAACGTATCCTTTCCCAGTGGAAATCATGATGGTGGGCAATAGCAGGAATCTGCGTTTCCACAATGGTTTCGGTCAATGCCAGCCCTAGTGGAATATGCATCGGAATGGTGAGAGCATTTTCGGCAATCAAAAGATCAATATTGAACTGCTCAATGAAATTATGGAGATGGGATTTCAACATGGATCTTAAAGCGTGAATCAATTCGGTTAAACAAGGTTCTCTCTTTCTTTTTCCCAAAATCCGTTCATTGATCCATATGTTTTGTGCATGATGAAAATGAGCTTCGGCTACTAAGTAGCTCTTTTCAGGCTCCCTATCCAGTTCTCCGGCAAACCAGAAACAGCGGTGTCCATTTTTTTCAAAAACTTCCGCCCACTTGCTTGATTCTAAAGAGACACCGTCTGTACCGGCAAAACGTGTTGAAACGAAACCGATGTTCTTATACATAACCAAAACTAAGCCTCCATGCTGTATTCTGAAAGGATGAATGTTCGGCAGTTTTTTTCATTAGTTATATGGGAAAGCAAAAACCGAGCCAAAACTGCTCTGGCATAGTATAACCACCTAATTTAAAAGAACTAAATCGTTATCAAGGAAGGGGACAGAATCAGTTTAACAAAAAACATCGAGTTTATCTTGAAAATAGTGCATATTATGGAAATTTTTTTTCACATTTTGTCAAAAATTTGACATTTTTTGCCTTGCAAATAACTTTTTTACGCAACCATTATTCCTGGTCGAGCGCCCGCCCTTTAATAGGGCGATACTGTTTGGTTTTGACTTTCATATTCCGTGATAGTATAAAATGAACTGGTCCGCAGCAGTTCGTTAAACTCTTACTGATTTTAGCTTAGGAACGTGGACGAAATAACTTCCCCAACTATAAATCACAGCTTCAGGCCGCCTTTGTCCGGTCTCAAAGCACAAAAATATTGAAATAGCTCGCTATTCCTTCAACTTTTGTGATCTGAGATCGAACAAATTCGACCCAAATCTGTGCCCCTACTTGAGGAAGTTAATTCGTCCACGTTCCTTAGAAATACCGTTCCGTGAAGGCTTACAAATTATTTAATCATAGAGCAAGTATTACACCAGGTAAATTCAATATGAAAAGATGTGTTATAATTATTATGTCGCTATTCATATCAATGCTATTTGCATGTACCGGTAATAATGTAGTAAAAAAATTCGATACAACTATTTCAGGTATTAAAGAAATAAAAAAGGGGACGTATCTGTATAAAAAAGGATGTTACGAGCGATCACTGGAACACTTCTTAAAAGCACATGAGCTGTTTGTCTTTTCCGACGATTTAAGTGGTGTTGCCATGAGTATGAACAACATAGGCAATGTTTACAGAACAACTGGCCGCATTTTTTCCGCCACACAATTTTTTGATGAATCCTGTCGTATATTTTTATATATTAACGACATTGAAGGTGCTGTTCAGTCTCTTTCAAACAAAACTGCCGCATTAATAGAAGGCGGCAGGCTTGAAGAAGCATCTAATGCTTTAAGCCTCGCAGAAAACCTGGCGAAAAATAACAAAAAGCTTTCTGTAACATTGCTTAAAAACAGGGGGATTCTGCTTGTCAGAGAGGAAAAATTCAAAAGCGCTGAAGATATATTAAAAAAAGCTCTTAATAAGGTTGAACCTGTAAACTTTTCAGAAATCGCGGCAATTAACTTTGCCTTAGGCAAACTTATGTTTGAAACAAAGCGCTCTGAAAATGCTGTTGAATATTTTAAAAAAGCTCTATCTGCCGATAAATCTTCAGGATTTATCAAAGGAATTGCAGATGATCTGGCTGCAATTGGGACAGTTTATTACAATCAGGATAAATACGAACCCGCAGTAAACTTTTTTAACCGAAGTATTAAGATTTATGCACTTATTGGAAACGAGGGTAAAGTGCATGAGATAATGGAGCTTCTGAATAAGTCTTCAGAAAAGGCAAAAATTAATATAATCGTAACAAAAAAATTCGTTAAAAGATGGCTGGAAGGCAAGTCACTTAAAGGTTTCTGTGACTAAAAGCCTTAGATTTTTGATATGAAAAAACCCAAGTTTCGCATATTGTTGTGCCAGGTTTGGGCTTAAAAAATGATATCACCGAAAACTATAGCGACAATTCTGTAAAATTAGCTGCACATGGGATGATGTTTGTGGCTTAGATTTAACAGGGCAGGCAAGATTAAACATTTTTCAATGGTTTTATTTTAAAATTACGGTGAACGGTTCTGAATTATCTTTTTATAGAAACATTTTGTATAGGTTCGCATTCACTTTTTGTAAACGGACTATCTGCACATTCCTCGCATAATATTGATATTATAACCATGCCTGGCGAAAACTGGCGCTGGCGTATGCTTGGCGCTGCGCTTCATCTTGTAGATAACATCCCGCGGCTTGAAAAATATGATGGTATTATTGTGACCGATCTTTTCAACCTGGCTGATTTTAAGGCGCTTGTTGGTTCACGGTGCCCGCCTGTTCTGGCATATTTTCATGAAAACCAGTTGACTTATCCGCAGCCGCCTGGAGACAAAGGAGCGTTTCAGTTGGGGATAATAAACATTACTGCTGCGCTTGTGGCTGACATGGTTGTATTTAATTCAAAAATGCATAAGGATGCTTTTTTAAATGCCGTGCCTGAGTTTCTGAAAAGGGGGAGTGACTATAAGCCAAAAGGAATTGCAGATAAAATACGTGAAAAAGCAGAGGTGCTTTATCCTGGTATAATTGTACCGTTTGACAGGGATGTTGATGCTGAAAAACAGACAAATCCTCCTCTTATTATTTGGAACCACAGATGGGGCTTTGACAAGAACTGTGAAATGTTTTTCAGCGCTATTGAAGAGATAGACAACATGGGGCTTGATTTTAATTTGGCTCTTATGGGAGAGAATTTTGGCAAGATCCCTGAAGGGTTTAAAGAAGCGGAAAAGAAGTTTAAGGAGAGAATACTTCAGTTCGGATATGTGCCTTTAAGGGAGGAGTATGAAAAATGGCTTAAACGGGGTGCAATTGTTATAAGCACTGCAATACAGGAGAATTTCGGCATTTCCGTGATAGAAGCAATGCTGATGGGATGTGTGCCACTTTTGCCTGACAGGCTTTCATATCCGGAAATACTTCCTGAAGAGTTTCATGAACACTTCCTGTATAAAAACAGACAGGATCTTATTGAAAAACTTTTACTGATAATTTCAGATTATAAGCGATATGAAGAAATTCAGAGCAGGCTGGCAAAGAAAATGACGTCCTTTTTGTGGGAAAATGTTATCAGCGGGTATGACAGAGCGCTTGAACAGCTTGCGAGATTTTAAAATTAAAAGACAGGATATAAAGGGAGTAAATAAAGAAAAATTTATGGATAGTTTTAATAAAAAAGAGATTAACCGGAGACGAACATTCGGAATTATAAGCCATCCTGATGCAGGCAAAACCACGCTGACGGAAAAGCTTCTCCTTTTTGGCGGGGCGATCCAGCAGGCCGGGGCTGTTAAGGCAAGGAAAGCTGCCAGACATGCTACCAGCGACTGGATGTCGATTGAAAAGGAAAGAGGTATTTCAGTTACAACTTCTGTCATGAAGTTTAACTACAGGGATTTTGAGATTAATCTGCTTGACACACCGGGCCACCAGGACTTTTCAGAAGATACATACAGGGTGTTGACTGCCGTTGACAGCGCTTTGATGGTTATTGACAACGCAAAGGGGGTGGAACCTCAGACCGAAAAGCTCATGGAGGTATGCAGGATGCGCAACACCCCGATCATTACATTCATAAACAAGCTTGATCGTGAAGGCATGGCGACTCTTGATATCCTTGATGACATCGAGAATAAACTGCAGATCGAATGTACGCCGCTTTCCTGGCCTATTGGTATGGGTAACCGCTTTAAAGGTGTATATAATCTCTTTCACAGACAACTGCATATTTTTGATCCAGGCAGAAAAACTCTTGGGCAGGAAGGGATCGTTATTAATGATCTGTCTGATCCTGCTCTGGATGAACTTTTAAAGGAGCAGGCTGATGAATTGCGTGAAGACATCGCGTTGCTTGAAGGCGCCGTCGATCCGTTTGAGCGCCAACATTTTTTAAAAGGAAGTCAGACGCCGGTCTTTTTCGGAAGCGCCATTAATAATTTCGGTGTTAAAGAGATGCTGGATGCATTTGTGGAACTGGCCCCCCATCCGGGTGTGCGACCGGCTGTTTCGCGTGAGGTTTCGCCATACGAAAAAGAGTTTTCAGGCTTTGCTTTTAAAATACAGGCCAATATGGACCCTGCTCACAGGGACAGGATTGCGTTTGTCAGGATCTGTTCAGGAAAATTTAAAAGAGGAATGAGAGTTGTCCACCACAGAATTGGAAAAGAGGTAACTTTTGCTAATGCGACAATCTTCATGGCACAGGACAGGGAGAATGTGGAGGAGGCATTTCCAGGAGATATTATTGGTATCCATAACCACGGAACCATAAAAATCGGCGATACATTTACCGAAAAAGAACCTTTGAAATTCAGCGGGATTCCCAATTTTGCACCTGAGCATTTCAGGCGTGTGCGTCTGAAGAATCCGTTAAAGGCCAAGCACCTTCAGAAAGGATTGAACCAGCTTGCAGAGGAAGGGGCTATCCAGGTTTTTATCCCTGTTACAGGAAGAGACTATATTTTGGGGGCGGTTGGTGTCCTCCAGTTTGATGTGACTATGGCCCGTCTCAAGGCGGAATATGGTGTGGATGCCATATATGAACCTGTGAATTTTAATGTGGCACGCTGGGTCAGGTGTGATGATCGCAAAAAAATGGTTGAATTTGAGAAAAAAAATATAGCCAACATGGCAAGAGATGCTGAAGGCTGCCTCTCCTTTCTGACAACCAGTGAATGGCAGCTCAACTACTGCATGGAAGAGTGGCCGGAGATAGAGTTTTTTAAGACACGGGAGGTTAACTGATGCAGGGCATAACCCTGCAGGATATAACGCCCGTAGTTGAGGTTGACATTGTGTTGAAAAATGACCAGTGCAATGAGCGTCTGACCGGGGAGATTGATTCATGGCGCTGATCGGTATGCGGGAGGTGTGCTGGGGATTTGGTGATCCACTTCTGCTTGAAAAGGTAACATTTCAGATTGCAAAAGGGGAACGTGTCTGCCTGCTGGGTCGCAACGGTGTGGGCAAGTCCACCCTGCTGAAGCTTTTGGCCTACGAAATTTTTCCTGACAGCGGTGATGTCTGGCGTCAGCAGGGAGCTACCGTGGCTGCGCTGGAGCAGGATGTGCCTGCGGGATTCGACGGCACGATTTTTGATGTGGTTGCCGAAGGTCTGGGGCCAAAGGGCAGGGCGCTGGCCGAGCACAACAGAATCAGCAGACAGCTTGAGACTGTAAATACCCCAGGACTTGTAAAAAGGCGGGATGAACTGCAAAGCAGGTTGAACTCCGATAACGGATGGGAATTTTTAAGGCAGGTCGAAAGCGTTCTGTCCAGGACCCGGCTCGACACTGAAAAAAAATTCGCAGACCTTTCAGCGGGCATGAAACGACGTACGCTTTTTGCCCGTGCCCTTGCCAGGCAGCCGGACATTCTTCTGCTGGACGAGCCGACCAACCATCTTGACATTGACTCCATCATATGGATGGAGGAATTTATTCTGCGCAACGTAACAACCCTGCTCTTTATCACCCATGACCGCGCTTTTCTGAAAAAGATCGCCAACCGGATCATAGAGCTGGATCGGGGCAGCCTTGTTTCCTATAACTGTGGCTATGGAACCTATTTGGAACGAAGAGATGCTGCTCTTGAAGCCGAAGAAAGCCGGAACAAGGTTTTTGACAAAAAACTTTCAAAGGAGGAAACCTGGATCAGGCAGGGTATCAAGGCCCGCCGAAGCAGAAATGAAGGGCGTGTCAGAGCCCTGAAAAAGATGCGGGCAACTTTTCGGACGCGCCGCAGGCAAAGCGGTAGTGTCAGAATACAGGTTCAGGAAGCGGAAAGGACCGGAAAGCTCGTTATCGAAGCAAAGAATATCAGTTTCCTGTATGGCGAAACCCCTATTATCCGGGATTTTGCCACTGTAATCATGCGCGGGGACAAGGTAGGTATTATCGGCCCCAACGGCGTTGGCAAGACAACTCTGTTAAAAATCCTTTTAAAAGAAATTTCTCCGCATGAAGGGCGTGTCCGCCACGGCACCCATCTTCATGTGGCCTATTTTGACCAGCTCAGGGCGCAACTGGATATAAACAAAACTGTCCGAGATAATATCGGCGAAGGCAACGATTTTATCATTTTTAATGGCCAAAAGCGCCATGTGATAAATTATCTTCAGGATTTTCTCTTCTCTCCGGAGAGATGCCGTACGCCGGTGCATGTTCTTTCCGGGGGAGAAAAAAACAGACTGCTTCTGGCAAAGCTTTTTACAAGGCCGGCCAATGTTCTTGTGCTGGATGAGCCCACCAACGACCTTGATGCGGAAACCCTGGAACTTTTAGAGAAACTTCTTTTTGAGTCCCAGGGAACACTTTTACTTGTAAGCCATGATCGGGCTTTTTTGAACAATGTGGTTACAAGCACACTGGTCTTTGAGGGTCAAGGCCAGGTGAACGAATATGCTGGTGGTTACGATGACTGGCTGATTCAAAGACCGCAACCCAAACAGGAGCGTTTGCCGGCAAAAAAGTCTTGCAATAAACACGGGCCTGAAACCAGTCGCCCGAAGGAGCGCAAGCTCGGATTTAAGGAAAAGCGGGAACTTAAAGAGCTGCCCCTTAAGATCGAAACCTTTGAAGCTGAGCAAAAGGAACTGTATGCGATCATGTCTGATCCCATGTTTTACAAAAAGGAAAAAGAAGAGATCGCAAATGTCCAGGCACATCTCACTGAAGTGGAAGATGAAATCAAAGCAGCCTACCTTCGCTGGGAAGCGTTTGAAAGTCTCGAAAAGGGTTAATTCTTTTTTGCGGGTCCAAAGGAGTTTTCGAAAAGTTCGTGAATTGCTTTGCGGCCTTCGTCGCTAAGATTTCGGGTTCCTGTTCCGACAAATGTTTTGTCGATGATAACGGGCGTTTCAGCAACCCATTTGTTATCCTTCCATGAGAACCATGTTTTACGTTCCTGGTCATATACGTTGAGTGGACGGTTAAAGAGCTTTGCAAGCTCAACGCCCCAACCGGTTCCTCCTTTGACGGTGTCATCCGGCTGTATCCATCCGACCGCTATCACGTGGTAGCCATTGTTGACCATGTGAAAAATAGACTGTATGACCTTTCGTATTTTTTCAGCCTTTGAATAATTCCGTGCCATGCGGGCGGAGACTATTTCCATGCTGACATCCCCCTTGTCAAGTTCTTCCAGGCTCAGCACCCGGACACCTCTGGTACGTTCGATATTGTGTCCCTCGAACGAAAAGTTAACCTCCTGAATCCCCCAGTGCTCTGCAAGCTTTCCGAACTCGGCCTCGGCTCCCTTATGCCCGCCACTGTAAAGAGTAACATCAAAACAATCAGTCATTATTTTTATCTCCTTTTATTTTTTACCTTTTTGGCATTTCCGTGTCTCGAAGGAATAATCTAAAAATATAAGTTGTTTTTTTCCGATTGCAACCTTGATAAGGGCTTGGTCAAAAACAACTTGGTAGAATTTGCGCCCAAATTTGCCGTAGATTTAATTGATCTGATTGAGCAAAACCGCAGGAATAGCGAGCTATTTCGAGGACTTTTGCGAATGAAGATCGGTTAAAGATATGGTGAAGTAGGGATAAAAAAATAACCAATCAAGAATTGCCGTTCCTTGCTATTTTTAATTTACAGGTCTATATATAATTTTAGGTGTAATAACCAAAAAAGATTGGGAATATAATTTAGGAGGAAATAATGAGCGAAATAAGAATGACGGGAGAAATAAGAACAGATTATGATTGCGAAATCACAGGGCTTCCGGCGGAAAGATGGGGTGAAGCTGTATTTAAGGCTGGAGACGAAGAAATAGTTCTGGAAGTCAGTGTGGAAAAAAACATAATAGTATCAATAATGGCTGGAGATGATGCAGTGTGGAAAGGCACCCTGGAGGGATTAAAGGAACTTCTTAAAAGCCAGGATAAACCCTAATAGTATATAGTAACAGTTCACGGTTAAAATGCTTCAGGCGTTGCATTGTTCATTGAAAAAACCGTGAACTGTTACGTTAAATTAGAGCAGAGAATTACTCAACAGGGTAACCAGCCTTTTCCCAGGGAACCCAGCCGTCTTCAATATTTATAACGTTTTTATATCCCATACGTACCAGAGTGTGGGCGGCAAGTGATCCGCGCCCTCCCACCTTGCAGTAAACGACGATTTGGGCATTTTTATCAGGCAATTGATTATTAATCATAAATTCCAGCAATCCCCTCTCAATATGAATGGCACCTGGGATATGACCCATTTTAAATTCTTTTGCTGTTCTTACATCAAGAAAGATATACCCTCCTTCATCAAGCAACTCCTTTGCAACCGAGACAGGAACGTTGGTTACATGTTCGTTGGCTTCGGCGACCAGATCTTTGGTGGTCATCACTTTTGGAGTGGTTGTACAACCACCTATAATAAGGCTGGCTCCTAATAATAAAGCAATAATAAGTGTCGAATATTTTTTCATAAAATTCTCCTCTGGTATTTGTTGAGTAGTCGAGTGGGAAATTGGTTGAGTGATTGACCGCTCGACTTTTTACATGTTTTTGTGCCTTACTGAACTGTTGTTTCTTTCTATTTGTCTATTTTTTTCGGTATCATTTCCGGCGATACGATAACGTCTTTGTTCGCATTTTTATAATTCGTTTCCACATCCTTTTCAAGCAGGAACAGGTCTGTATTCCCGTGGCAAGAATTGCATGTTTTGTTCTGCGGAGTTTTTCTTCTGATATTATGAGGAGTTGCAGGTTTCCATGTGGGAAGTTCGTCAAAATTGGAAAGGCCGTTATCAACATAATAAGCGAAGGTTCCCTGATCTACAGGGATATGGCGTACGACAACAAACTTTTCCGGTCTTTTTTTACTTTTAAGAGAATTAAGGCCTATTTTAAAATCAATGGTTGAGCGTTTTGTCTTAAAGAACGTAATACCCTGTTTGTCTTTTCCAACATGACAGCCATAACAATTCTTGTACTTTACTGAATGGCAGACATGGCAACTGACTCTGTTTCTGTGTAATATGTGCGGCTCTGCGTTTATTGACTTTGAATCATAAATATTTGCATGGCAGTTCAAACACTTAGGACCGTTTTCAACTTCGTACCGGTTTGCATAGTCCTTGCCGTCTCCATGCATTTCATCTGCCTTATGGCATTTGCTGCATTTAAAGTATTTTTCTTTGTGTATATCAGGAGGCATTCCTTTATTTTTACCAAAATATTCATTTTTTATTCGGCTTCCATGACAGGCAGTGCATACCAGGTTCATTGGGGGCTTTTTTTGAAAAAGATGACCATCCAACAGCCCTCCACCCACAGATTCAGGGCGGCTGATATGGCACTGACCGCAACTGCTGTGGCAGGAATTACAATGAGATTTTCTTGCATCATCGACTTTTGAATGCACAATTTCGTCAACACTTGAACGTTTATCGATAGTTTTTTTGAATGGCCCCAGATTAATATGGAGACTGTTTTTGTAATGCCTGGCAATATCATCGTGGCATGATCCGCACGTGTTTGAAGGATCAGGAAATGAAGGATCTTTTATTACACCTTTGTGCGCTGTTTTCCAGTCAGCATCATCGGGATCTCCTCCATGACATTCATGACATCCAATTTTACCATGATTTTCGTCTTCTGTAAAAAAGGAGTCAACAAACACCCTCTCATGCGGAGCCAACGGCTCCACAAGACCTCCTCAACCTTCACCTGAGGTTTCAGAAGAAATTGCAGGTTTGGACGGACTGGTTTCAGCTATTTCCCGTGTAATTTTTATAAGATTTCTAGCGCTGGTATGGCATTTAAAACATTGGCTTTCATTTTCAGCACACTGGACATCGCAGTTCGCATTACACAAGAATAAAAATACTAAAACCAGAGAAATAATAATTGTTATCTTTGCGAGTTTCATTTTTTATTAATTATATTCTAAGTTAAGCGATTTTTCAGTTTGGGGTATATATAATTGCAACAAATTAGTCAAACATTAAGAACATATGCTCATAAACTTTTTAATATAGCCACTATATCTCTGCCAAATTCTTTTTTCTGCCATTTTTTCATTTCTTTAATCTTTAAAAGATCTGTTAAATACGTTGGGTTTTGTATTGCAATTAAGTTTATAATTGATTTCTTGCAGATTATAGATGGTTCTAATCCTAATTCTTTAGCTTTCGAATCTCTCCATCGGTTAACAGCCTTTGCCCTTAATGGAACTTCAGGTGGTAAAACCGGAGCTTTTCTGAGCGGATAAACAGGCAGCTCTGCTGCAGGCAGCATCAGGGAATTGTTTACAGCCCTGACTATGGCATCGCCATACATTTCAATTTGTTTTTGGCTTAATGCTTTTATTTTTTCTAATCGCCTCAAGTTAGCAGGTTTTTCCTTAACAATTTTCATTAGGGAATTATTACCAATTATCTTGAACAAAGGTTTGTCTTTTTTTTCAGCCACGCTTAACCGAAACCGAAGAACTGCTTCAAGGACAGCAAGAGATTTAGGGTTTAGCTTGCCGGCCCCTTTGAATTTCATAAATAATGGTTCGCTATTGAGTAAGGCGGGTCTGACTTTGCTTAAAATTTTACATTCTTCGTGAACCCATGAAATCCGGTCGATTTCTTTGAGTTCTTTTTCTAGAATTTCTGCAAGTTTAATAAGATATATCGTATCGTTTACAGCATATTCTATCATAGCTTCCGGCAGAGGTCTTTTGGACCAGTCTCTTTTTCTGTATTTTTTATTAAGACTGATTTTGAATCTTTTTTTAAGTACCGCATCCAGACTCGTTTGCCTGATTCCTAAAAACATACAGGCAAGCTGGGTATCAAAAAGATTTTTTATTTTTATATTGAAATCCCTGTAAAGACTGCGTACATCGAAGTCGGCACCGTGAAAAATTTTTTTAATATCGCTGTTTGAGAAAAGGCCTTTAAGCGAAGAGATGTCCTGGATCTGTAAAGGATCAATTACAACATGTTTTTTTTTCGTAGCAAGCTGGACCAGACAGACCTTTTCTTTAAAATGATACATTGAGTCCGCTTCTACGTCGACGGCAATGAACTTTTCCTTCTTTAAATCACTTGTAATTTTTTCAAGATCTGTTTTAGTGTTTATTAGTGTATACTTAGTTGTCATAAATAAAGTTTCTTTTTTCTTGACCGGCAAGACCATTTCGCCTAAATTTTTTGTGGTAGGTATAATTAAAAGAAGATATAAAAACAACTTATAATTTTATTTTCTGGTGAGAATATAATGATAAACATAGCTCTTCCTGATGGAAGTATAAAAAGTTTTGAGAATGCGCCAACCGGCCTGGATGTGGCCAGGAGTATTTCAGAGGGTTTGGCGAGAAATTCAATTGCTGTTGAAGTTGATGGCAGGCTGCTTGATTTGAGTGAAAGAATTATTAATGATTGCCATCTGCGTCTTATCACAAACAAAGACAAGGAAGCTCTGGAAATACTTCGCCACAGCGCTGCGCATGTTATGGCACAGGCAGTCTTGCATCTTTATAAGGATGCCAAGCTGACTATAGGGCCTGTTGTAAAGGATGGCTTCTACTATGATATTGATATGGAGCCGATTTCAAAAGACGATTTTCCTAAAATTGAGGAAGAAATAAAACGAATAATAAAGGCAAAAATTCCTTTTAACCGCAAGATGGTTTCAAAATCCGAAGCACTTCAATTTTACGAAAACGAGCCATACAAACTTGAAATGATTTCAGAGCTTGAAGATGGAACAATATCTTTCTACGAGCAGGGAGATTTTACGGATTTATGCCGCGGCCCGCATCTTCCTCATACAGGATTTATAAAAGCAATAAAATTAATGAAGGTTTCGGGTGCTTACTGGCGTGCTGATCAGACAAAAGCCCAGTTGCAGAGAATTTATGGTACGGCGTTTTTTGACAAGAAACAGCTTAAAGCCTATCTGAATTTCCTTGAAGAGGCCAGAAAAAGGAACCACAGAAAAATTGGTGCGGCTCTCGATCTTTTCAGCTTTCACGAAGAAGCGCCCGGGATGGCTTTTTTCCATCCAAAGGGAATGAATGTCTGGAATGCGCTCTTAGATTACTGGAGATGGGAACACAGGAAAGCAGGGTATGTTGAAACAAAAACACCGATTATGCTTAACCGTTCTTTATGGGAAAAGAGCGGGCACTGGGATAATTATCGGGAGAATATGTATACCTCTGTTATTGATGATATAGAGTACGCAATAAAGCCGATGAACTGTCCCGGCGGAATGCTTCTGTATGGCATGAGGCCTCACTCATACAAGGATTTGCCTGTTCGTGCCGCTGAGATCGGGCTTGTACACCGTCACGAACTGAGCGGAGTGCTGAACGGCCTTTTCAGGGTCAGGGCTTTCCATCAGGATGATGCTCATATTTTCATGACTGAAGAACAGATAGAAGATGAAATCGTTGAAGTTCTGAGGCTGGTTGAAAGGATTTATTCAACCTTTGGCCTTGGTTTTCATCTTGAGCTTTCCACAAGACCTGAAAAGTCAATAGGATCGGATAAGCAGTGGGAATTAACTACAGATGGTTTAAAAGCAGCGCTTGATTCCTACGGCATGGACTATAAAATAAACGAGGGCGATGGTGCATTTTACGGCCCGAAGATAGATATGCACATAAAAGATGCGCTAAGCCGCACATGGCAATGCGGGACTGTGCAGCTTGACATGTCTCTGCCTGAAAGATTTGATCTTTCTTATATAGAAAAGGATAATGAAAAACACCGTCCCATTATGATTCACAGGGTAATTTACGGCTCTATTGAAAGATTTTTCGGGATACTTGTTGAACACTTTGCAGGAAAGTTTCCTTTATGGTTGTCTCCGGTACAGGTTGCTATTCTGGCAATTAATGATGAGCTTGTTTCTTACGCAAATTCTGTAAAAGCAGAATTTGAAGAGCAGGGATTGCGGACAGAGGTTGACAGCAGAACTGAGAGCCTTAACAAAAAAATTCGTGATGCCCAGTTGAACAAAATTCCTCTTATCCTCACAATTGGCGGGAAAGAAAGAGAATCCAACACTCTTTCAGTAAGAACTCTGGATGGCAAAGTCAAATTCGGAGTCACGCATGAAGATTTTTTAAATAGCGTTCTTGCGAATATAAGGGGCAGGGAGCTGGAATTAGATATTTTGTAACGATTTAGCCTTTTGAAAAAGAATCTGACAGGATAACAGGATAAACAAGATTTGTAAGCGTTCACGGAACATTGAAATTAGAAATTAGAAATTTGGCCTTCATGCTTTTGTACTGTTCTTCCCAATTTCCAATTTCAAGTTTCAAGCCGTAAACGGCTACGATATTTTTAAGAAATAGATAATAAGGATTTATGACAAAAGATAATGCAGGTATTACAACCCACAGAATAAAATGGTGCGATCTGAAGTGTAAGCACGCCGACTTTGCTAAGCTGGAGGCAATGGACGGCAGTTGCCGCACTTTTCAGTCTTTATGGTGCAGCAAGCTTAAAAAACATGTTACAAAAAATTCGCCATGTGAAGTATTATTCGGAAAAAGAAGACCGACTACCGGGTGGTAATATGAAGTTGTCAGGCAGTAAAAAATTTATATATTACTGGCTTCCTGTAATAATTTACTGCCTTTTGATTTTTATTCAGTCTTCTTATCATTCCTCTGAAAAGATCCCAAGTCTGCCTCATATTGACAAAGTTATTCATTTTTTTGCCTATGCCATCCTTGGAGTTCTCTTTCTCATGGCATTCAGAACACAACGATTCAAGGAAAATATAAATATGGTGATGGTGCTCAGCATATTGTCATCATCTCTTTATGGCCTGAGTGATGAAGTTCACCAGTATTTTGTGCCATCCAGGAATGCCGATATAATGGATTTTTTTGCGGATGTGATGGGAAGTATTTTCGGAGTATGTGTATTTAAACTCATTTATTCTTTTAAGAGGAGATACAAACATGACCGACCATTCTCAAAAAAATGAAACCAAAAGAAAAAGAGCCGGATTTTTTGAAGAAGATAATGGAAATATTTCATCTATGCGATTAATGAGTTTTATTGCTTTGATAGCAGTAATAATTTTTGGATTTTTAACAATTCTTCTTAAAGATGGTAATGCAAGCAATGGGATTTACATTACATTTGGATTTTTGCTTGCTGCTTTTGCGCCAAAAGCTTTACAAAAATTCGCAGAAACAAAGATAAAATAATAGGTAACTACTCAGGTTGGTTAGGCTGAAGACTGAAGACTTTTAGGGAAAAGACTCCCATAAGCCGATATTTTTTTAAAGCGGCCTGAAACGGGCTGGGCATTTGAAGGCGGGGATATGGACGGCTGTCACCATGGTATTACCATCAGTCTCAAAACAGGGCTCGATATTTACACAGTAGTTGAAGATGCCCGTCGAAAACTTGGGATCGGAGAAGAGCTTGACATCCTTCAGGCCATTTACGGATGAGTGTTTTCCAAGACATCTCCCTGGGCCGGCAAAAACTTCAAAAAAATTGATCAGAAGAGACTGGACGAATTGACAGAAGGCTTTAAAGACAGCAAGGAAATGGCCTGTATTGGAATAAATTCCTTTAGGAAGGAGAAGAGAACAAAAACATTGTAAATAAACTTTCGAACTATCTTTTTTCACCAAAACCCGATATCCTTGGTTCAATCCAGAGGCAGGATGTAACTATTGACGGCAATCTTAACTATCTTTATAAATTTGCTTATATGTCTAAACATCTGCAATTAATGGTCACAGGCGGGGCATGAACAAAGATGAACCCCCACTGATATTTGATATACACCACTTTGCCCTTGATGACGTGCCCGGTATAAGAAGCACCGTATTTATGAAAGGATGCCCTTTTTCCTGTTTGTGGTGCCATAATCCGGAGTCCATGAAGAGCGGCCGGGAAATCGCCTTTTATCCCCAACTTTGTATAAATTGCGGCGACTGTAAAACAGTTTGTCCGGAAGACGCTATAAGCATCGAACAAGCAGACAGGATTATTCGGGACAGGTGCACGGCCTGCGGCGAATGCGCTGAAGAGTGCCCGACAACAGCGCTCAAGATTGTTGGCAACTTGATTGAAATACTACTGAGTGATCATATCTTTTATGAAACCTCAAAAGGAGGTGTAACCTTATTTTATGGTGCAGCAAGCTTAAAAAACAACAATATTAATGGAGAAAGGAGTCTAATGATGCACAGGAAAACATCAATTATTATTTTATCATTATTGTTGATAGTCGGATTTTCGACGTCCGGTTTTACGGCCAAGGTGCCCGCTCCTGAAAAAGGGGGAGACGGCTTCAAAGCGGTAAGCCTGGAAGAAGCTAAAAAACTTCACGAAAATGGTGCGACAATGGTTGCATGCCACAGTCACACAACCGATTTCATGAAGGGTCATCCTTCCGGCACAATCCACATAACATGTTTGGTTCCGAAGGACCACAAACGCATTGATATGCCACTGAGCGAAGTCGATTTTGACATAGCTCAGCTTCCAAAAGACAAGAACACTCCCATTATAACCTATTGCGCATCAAGCACATGATGGAAATCCTATCATGCCGCCAGGTTGGCGGTTTCTAATGGCTACAAGAATGTTTACTGGATGAGCGATGGTATCAATGGGTGGAAAAAGGCAGGGTATGCCACGGAAGGCAACCCGAAACTTCTTGAGGCCCTGATTGCTGTGAACAAGAACGATTTTGCCGCGCTAATCATCACCGAAGGCGATGCCGGAAAGCTAAAAAATTGCACGTTTGTGGATTTTCGCGATGAAGCGAAGTTTAAGAAAGGTCATGTCAAGGGGGCCAACTACGTTGATTACGGCAACATGTTTTCGAAACCCATGATGGAGGAGCTAAGTAAGAGCAACACCCTGATAATTATTCACGATGTCCCGGCAGTTGCAGGTGTCATTGCCGCGACTTTGAAGCTTATGGACTACCCAAATATATATATCCTCAAATAGGCATGACCGTTTACTCAGGACAACCTTATTGGGACTTCGATTTGTACATAAACACCTCATTTGGGCAATCAATAGCTTATTGATATTCCAAAGAAATGGCCTAATCGGGTAGCTGAGGGTTTTTTCCCCTCAGCCCCCACAACATCCAGCATACGGCTCAGCACTGGGCGTTTCACAAAGCCTGCCGGGCCGTAGCCGGATAGTTGAATATTTACCCAAAGTTCCTTAATGGAGATTAACCCCTGTTTTTTCAATCACTGATTCGTCATGTTGGCCTGTGTCGCCAATTTATACATTCTTGATGGCAGCAATGCGCTGGAAGAAGCTCTTTACAAAAAAGAGGAGAAAAAATGCAAGAAACACACATTAAAAATAAAAAGCGTATCGCAATCATTGCTTGCCCATCAATGAAAAAAAGACGCAAAAGTCAATTTTTTGCTTTTCTTGACAGGGTATTGCCTTTTTGGGCAATCACAAATCCAATACTCTACGTCACAAGGAGCACATATTTTGTTTTGGCAGGCGCGGGATTCATTGAATACTATGAAGGCGTGATAGGCGGGGAAATCAGGTTTTTTGCAGATATCCATGATGGTGGAATATCTACAATTGCTTCAATGGTTGCTGAAGAAGAAATAGATGCCGTCTATCAGTTTACCGCCACTGAAGAACAATACAAATTTATTAGTGAAAACTATATGTTAAGAAGACAATGCATTATTCATAAAAAACCTCTCTTAATCAATACTGCTGCATATATTTGGGAAATATTTAGTTGGGTAGCTTCACAGGGGTGTGACAATTCTCATTTTGTTCGGCCGGAAGATATGAAGAAACTCATCAGGAGTATTCCTGAAACGACTTATGACCAGTTTCTGTTTCAAAAGCAAATATTTACGTTGATCGCTCATAACAGGATGAAGGATGAGATGCTGGCATTCGTCGGGAAAAATAGCGAAACAATCAATTGCTTCGGTGAAATAATGGCGACCAAAACAACCGGAACAATCTTAAATGCAGGGGGAACAGGCATAAACACCGTGAAGTTGTATTGTAGTGGGCCAGAGGGTGGAGACGCCCAAATCATAGAAGCGACACATGGAAAAACAGGTTTTATTGTTTTCCTCCAGGATCCGTGGCATACACACCCCCATCAAGCCGATGTCGAGTCCTGTGTCAAGGCCATTTGTAAACCAGAAAGCAAGCTGAGTATATTTCATGATTCCACCTCAGCAATGAACATATTGGAAAATATGAAAAAATTCATAAAACAATCAGGAATCAAAGGCATGAGACCAATCTTGGTGGCAGAGGCTTTGGAAACCATACTCAATATCAAAATTGTCATAAGCGAAAAAAATGGTCAGGACGGATGGAAAGATCTTATTTCAAAAACTGCATGGTATTTTCTGAAATCCATTATGTACAAACAAGAGAAGAACGGTCATGCAGCCGTTGCTGTTCCGTCGGGTTCTCTGAGTGTGGAAATCGCAGAAGCTTTGAAACTCTGCCGCCAGGAGATAAACAAATACCGCGACAAAAGCTGTATCAATTCAAAGGGGAATAGAACTGATTTGAATGTGGAAACAATGGATGACGGGAAGATAAATCTTCCAGACGAATACATTCGTAAAATGAAGATTCCAGGTGCGTTATTCCTGCCTATGACCGGGAGTATAGGATATACTGATCATGGTATGGATGTAAATTTTAATGCTAAGCGATTCGCAGATTTGTTTGGCGGAAGATCGTCAGAAATTGCGAGTTTTGCTTTTGCCGACAAGACGTTTCTTGATAACAACAGGCCTTATCTGGAACATATTGAACAACAATGGGAAAGTCTGGATTATGCGTTATTTTCCTGTCGAAACATGCAGAGTAAAGAAGACAATCTGTTAAGCGATCTTGCTATTCATCATGAAATGAAAGGAACTGATGCAGAAGGAGAAATATGCGGAGGAATCTATCTCAAATCTAATGGCAAGGAAGTATTTTCAAAAAAATACCAGAGAATTGGAATCAGCCTCAAACAATTAAGAAAAGTCAAAGAAGGGTCTTTTTTTATTGTTACTGATTCAAAATTGTTCAATATCGCCAGGGCAGCGTTGAAGAGCGGAGTTGTTACTCATTTTTTCACGACTCAAGAGATCGCCATTGCTTTGTTAGAGTCGGAACTTAAGGCTCGGTAAAAAATAACTTGGCATTTTTGCATCCCGACTTCACCATATCTTCCCCTAAGCCCTCTTTCTCGTTTTTTAGAAGTTCCATATGGGCTACATAAAATTGTTGACATTTATGGCCTATATGGGCTATATTTTTATTATACTTAAGTTGAGCGATTAGCTGCATTAGCGTTTAGCTTTGAAAAATCAAGATATTACATTAATTAGAAATTGCACCCAATGGGTGAAAGTTTGTAATACCAAAACATTCTGTAATCATTAAACTAATAGCTAACCGCTAAAGGCTAATCGCTCAACTTAGGTTATATTAAAGGAGGTAAAAATATGGCAAAAATTTCAACAGTCAGGGCTAGAATCGAACCAGAATTAAAGGCAGAAGTGGAAAAACTTTTCAAACAACTTGGTTTGTCAACTACCGAGGCAATCAATTTATTCTATCGTCAAATTAAAATGAGAAAAGGGTTGCCTTTTGATGTCGTAATTCCCAATAAAACAACGGAGAAAGTCTTTAAAGAGACTGATTTAAAGAGGAATCTCATCCGCTGTAATGGAACTGATGATATGTTTAAAAAGCTGGGAATATAAATGCTTATACTATCTTACACCAAGCAATTCGCGAAAGACCTTAAAAAGATGTTAAAGCGTGGAAAATCAGACGAAAAGATTAAAAGAGTCATCAGAAAGCTCATAACTGAAAAACAGCTCGAAGCACGTTATAAAAATCATCGGCTGCTTGGTAACTATAAGAACAGGCGAGAGTGTCACATCGAACCAGACTGGCTGTTAATCTACAAAATAATGGAAAATGAAATCATTTTTGAAAGAACAGGCACTCACTCTGACCTTTTTGAATAATGAAAACTTCTTGCTAAAGAATTTTGCATTTGTCTAATTTGCCGAAGACGTCCCCAATTCCCTTGCTCTCGAATTATCTCAACAGGCCATGAGTTTAATGGATTTTTCCACATTTGCAGCTCCAATATTCCCGCGTATATTGGAGCTCCAACAAGCTACTGTACCAGATGCAAAAGGCCATGGACCGCAAAGAAATTCAAAAGGAGGACTCCATACATGATTCAGAAACTCGCATGGCTGGCGTTGGCTGGCGCGTTTGGCACGCTGGCTCGCTACGGGCTGGCTGGATTCGTACAACGAATCAACGGTGCGTCTTTTCCCTGGGGGACGGTGGCGGTCAACTTAACAGGATGTTTCCTGGTAGGGCTGCTCTGGACGCTGTTCGAAAACCGATGGCCCGTCTCTGCAGAAACACGCTTGTTTGTTTTGGTCGGTTTCATGGGAGCCTTTACCACCTTCTCGACGCTGATCCTGGAATCCAGCGAGCTGTTACGTTCTGCCGAATGGATTTACGCTGCCACGAACGTAGTTATGCAGAACGGACTCGGACTTGTTGCCTTGTTCGCCGGAGCGGCGTTCGGGCGGATGATTTGAAGGAGGATATAAAAATGAAACTCACATCGGAGGCATCCTTGCTGCGTGTCTTCATCGGCGAAAGTGACAAGGTTGACGACAAACCGCTTTATGAGGTTATCGTGGAGGAAGCCCGCAAGCGTGGCATAGCCGGAGCCATGGTATTGCGGGGATTTCTGGGCTTCGGAGCGAACAGCCGCATACACACCTCCAAGGTGCTGCGTCTTTCCGAAGACCTTCCCGTGGTGGTGGAGATCGTTGATACCGAAGACAAGATCGAGGCGTTTCTGCCGAAATTGGGCAAAATGATAGACGAGGGTCTGGTGACGCTGGAAAAAGTTCGCGTCATAACCTACCGGCATAACTCCAAAGTTTGATGGGACGCTGGATGTCAAGACAGCATCATTTGGTTCTATTTGAAGGCATTAAAATCTTGCAGATTTTCGCTATAACCATATAATTTTTTTAAAGATAATTTGATTTTGTTGTATTGAAGTGGAACTTCGTGTATAAAGTGATTTGAGCAAAATCGTGACAAAAAGAAGATTTCTTTTTAAAAAAATTAATATTCACCAGCATAGATGGAGGTGAGGTTATGAGTCAGATGATAGAAATAGAGCTGTCAGAGGATGTGTTTCTGGCTATGCAGATGGACCTTTTTGACATGCAGACCGGCCGTTGGAGTTCAAAAGCGTGTTCCGGGAATGCCCGCCTGGGCGGCGCAAGATAGCGGTAAAGGTGGTGGATATTTTTGGTAACGGATACCCCATGAAGATAGTGGAAGTGACCATAGGAGGGCAAAAATAATGGAAAGAAATGAAATAATACGTACCCTGCGCGGCTTTATGGATATGTACAAAGATAGATACGAAATCATACGGATCGGTGTTTTTGGTTCAGCGGCGAGAGACAGCATGAATGAGCATAGCGATATTGACGTTGTTGTTGAGCTTGGCAAACAGGACTTATTTAATATTATTGGCATCAAGCAAGACCTGGAAGAACAATTTTCCAAACCTGTGGATGTTATCAGTTACAGAGAAAAAATGAACCAATTTCTTAAGAAAAGAATAGATAAAGAGGCAGTCTATGTATGATAAGGAACTCGCTCTGGAAATTTTATCCCAGATTTATCAGGCAAGTCAGACAATTTTAGAACGCTTTAAACCTGTAAAATCCATAAGCGATTTTACGGATTCACCTGCAGGCATGGAGAAATTTGACAGCATTTGTATGCTGTTGAGCGCAATTGGTGAAGCATTAAAAAATCTGGACAAAACTACAAGCAAAACCCTGTTGCCCCGGTATCCCCAAGTTGATTGGAAAAAAGCAAAGGGATTGCGTGATATCATATCCCATCAATATTTTGATATTAACGTGGAAGCAATCTATAATGTTTGCAAAAAACAATATTCCCGAGCTGGCACAAACCATAAATAAAATGATTAGAGAATTATCATAAATGGAATCTAAAATGTCTTATTGGAATTATAGGGTTATTCGAAAGCACTATAAAGAATCAGATACAAATACATACCAAATTCATGAAGTGTATTATAAGGAAGATGGGGCGATAGAAGGTTGGACAGAATCTGCCGTGGAGCCTTTAGGTGAAACACCAGATGAACTGCGTGAAGACATTCGTTTTTTCATGAAGGCATTTCAAAAGCCTATCTTGGAAGAACAAGTCAAAAATGAAAAGCCAATCTTGGTCGCTGACGATAATTCACAACAAATTAACGAGGGGCATTATTTTGAACTTATGGATCGTGCTTCAGTTGCTGTTGATTATATTTATCAGTTTCTGGGTTGTCATCCATTAATGAGAAGCGAAAGCAGGCTTCATGGACTATATCAACAAGCTGAAAAAGCATTGGCTGAACTTTACCAGGAGGCAGGTCGACTTGAATATGAACATACAGAAAAAAGCAGCTTATCCGTTAAAGGGTCAGATTCATAAGGAAATCAAAGGGAAAATTCCGTATTGGGGCAGATATGGGACGTATTAAGGTCCCTTAAAGCCGCTACGTACAAAAGCCGGCCTGTTGGCCCGGGCATTCGATGAATATGAAAGAAAAAATAACTAAAAAACTCTCAATCATTGAGAAGGAATATAATGTTAAAATCATATATGCATGCGAATCAGGCAGTAGAGCATGGGGATTCGAATCACAAGATAGTGATTATGATGTAAGGTTTATTTATTTCCACGATCTAAATTGGTATCTGAGTGTAGAAGATCGAAGAGATGTAATAGAAAAGCCTGCGGATGGAGTTTTTGATATTAATGGTTGGGATTTACAGAAAACATTAAAATTATTACGCAAATCAAATCCACCATTATTGGAATGGCTCCAATCACCAATTATATATAAAATAGATAACTATACCAAATTGATTAAAGATCTTTTGCCAAAATATTATTCGCCAGGAAATTGCTATTACCATTATCTTCATATGGCAAAGGGTAATTTCCGGGACTATCTAAAAGGTGAAGAGATCTGGATCAAGAAATATTTCTATGTATTGCGGCCTATATTAGCCTGCCGGTGGATCGAAAGATATAATTGCCCTGTGCCGATGGAATTTGAGATTTTGCTGAGAAAAACGGTTGATGACAAGGAACTACGAATCAAAATAGATGAATTGCTTAAAAGAAAAAGATCAGGTGAAGAACTTGATAATGCCCCGAGAATACCGGTTATTAGTAAATTTATTGAGACTGAGCTAAACAGGCTTGCTCAAAACAAACCTGACAAAACGGAGCTTAAAGACTATTCTGAGCTTAATAGAGTATTCCGAAAAATTATATGCAATTGAACATCCGGAAATCATGACGCAAGGAGAAATGCTTAAGAAAGGAGAATATGAAGGAGCAAGAATATGGCGGAGTTAATTTACATTTAATAAGATGCAAAACAATCTATGACGTGATCCGAGTTCGAGTACTTACTCACAAACCTTCTGATTCTCACAGTGAGAAAATGTGAGAAAGGGTATTCAGTGTGAGGAAAAATGAATATACTTGTTAATCACCGCAATAAAATAAACAGAAAAGGGGGAATATTTTCAAAATAGATTGACGAAAAGTTTCAAAATGTCGGATTAAATGGGCTTTCAACTGGAAGCCTTTTTTTATTAATAAAACGGGCGGGGAGAGTTGCTGCTCTCATCCCGCCCTAAACAAAAGACTGCATTATAAATTAGTTTAACACAACAACTTCCTGAAATCAAGGGCAAATTATAGGTAATCCGCCGGTAAAACTTTCACCCAGACCCAGAATTGCGAACATTTTAAGGTTTATTCCAAGTTTGCTCTTCCGCAAAAAACTTGCCATTGATATTATTATGGAAGTAATGTTAAAGCTGATCATTAGATATTAAATGGTTCCATCAATTGTACGCTGATTCATAGAAAAATATACGGAAGAAGTGCACCTGTCTTTTTTTGAAAAATTAAGGAAAGCAATGATGAATTACAAGAAACCGGAACGTATCTTTGAAGACTCTGGGACAGTTGATCCTAAAATGTCATACCATATTGAGTTGAAAAACGTGGTTAATACAAAGAAGCAGGATATCAAAACCATGGTTGATCTGGGAAGATACTTTTCCATATTTGCCCCAAGACAGAGCGGCAAAACTACTTATTTTGAAGACTTTTGCCATGAACTGGAGAAGGATGCTGCCCATGTGGCCATCCTTCTTAGCTTTCAGGATTACAAGAACCTCAATTCACAAAGATTTTATCAATTGATTCAAAAAGATCTTTATCGGCAACTGATAAGCAGGCTGGCGCATGTGGATTGCCCGAGACTTGATGATGTGAGGGCATACCTGGATTCGCATAATATTTCCGACCATACCTGCTTTCGCGAATTATTTGAAGAACTAAATCAAATGGTAAAATTTAAAAAAATCGTTATCTTTATAGACGAATTCGACGGCATCCCCGTAAGTGAATTGGAAAATTTCCTGACCACATTGAGGGAACTCTATCAAAGATACAAAAAACAGACCGACAAAGCTCTTTACTCTGTGGGTCTGGTAGGCATCCGCAACATTACCAAGCTGATTGTCGGCGGTGTCTCCCCTTTTAACATCGCAGACCAGGTCAAACTCCCTCCATTTACCCTGAAAAATGTCCGTGATCTTTATGCTCAATATACAGAAGAGACAAACCAGCTCTTTACGGAAGAAGCTGTAAAAAAAGTATTTGATGAAACATCCGGACAACCCTGGCTAGTAAATCGGATTGGAACTATTCTGACGGTTGACATAAAACCGCAAACTACAGATCCGATTAGCAAAGAAGACGTAGAAAAAGCTGTCGAAATTCTTCTGTATGAAGAAAACAGCCATTTTGATAATATCACGGAAAAGGCCAAACAATACAAAGAAACCTTCATAGACATTGTTTTTGATGGGGTTGAACACATACCCGGCGATGAGGAGCAGTCCCTTCTTTTGACACATGGTTTGATCAAGGCAGAAGGAAAAAAAATTCGGGTCAGCAACCCTATTTATAAGAAAAGATTCACCAGGATGTTTTTTCGGGATATTGCAGGAAAAGTTGATATATCCTTTACGCGTTATTATCTGCCTGATGGAAGTCTTAACATGGAGAGGGTATTGGTTGATTTTGAAAAGTACATTGCCCAGATAGGCGCTGCCGCATTTTATTCGACAAATAAACCAATGGAGGTGACCGGCAAATTTCAGCTCACGGCATGGCTCTACCAGTTTGTCTCTGAGGGAAAAGGAGAATTATATTACGAAAGCAAAACAGGCCTTGGGATCATGGATATCATGCTTATTTACAAGGACAGGAAATATATTATAGAAACAAAGGTGAAGAGGTATCGAGGAACCGTTGACGAAGCATTAGAGCAGCTTGCGGAAAAGTATCTTCTGCCTGAAAGGGTCAGCCATGGTTATATAGTTATGTTTGATCCCAAAACCAGAGTAGGTGAGTTATGCACACCGCAAAAACACATACTTGAGGGAAAAGAAATATTGAGCTTTAACATCGGGATAGGGAGGTAGAAGAGTTAGGGCAACTTGCCTGGCCATCTTTGTTTTCCTGATTTCACTCCCAATATTGTCTGCGCCATTGCCAAGTCAATTGTAATTGTGGTACTTTACCCTATGTCTTTAAAAAAGGCGGTCATATTTGCCTGCTGTCGGCCTTGGTGCGCCTGTTGTGCCGTATCATAAAATTCGCCAAGGCTTATATCGAATATCCAGATTTCAACAAATTTTCTTGACAACCATATTTCTAAGTAATACAAAAAAAATTTAAATCTTTTGGAAAGGAGTTTATAATTGGCTAATCATAAATCAGCATTAAAACGCGCTATGCAGAATGAAATTAGACGTATGCGAAATAAAATTGTAAAAACCAGTGTTAAAAAGGTAACCAAGGAATTACGACTATCTTTAAATGAAGATTCCGGCGAAATGACTTTAAAAAAGCTTAATACAGCCCAGTCACTAATCGACAAAGCAGCAAAAAAAGGTGTGATCCATAAGAAAACAGCCGCCAGAAAAATATCCCGCCTGTCAAAACTTGCAGTTGCAACTGCTACCTAACTATTTTAATCCATAGGAAATATGTAAAAGTCCACCACGGATTTTCACGGAATTACACTGAATTATCAAAATATCCTTCTCAACATTATAACCAGGACCAAGTTTTTTATACTTCCCATGCTGCACCTACTTGAGGAAGTTATTTCGTCCCCGTTCCTTACTCATTGTTTATAATTTTCAGTGAAACTCAGTGCTCTTCCGTGGTAAACTTTTACGGAAATCTATAGGACAGGTCCTAAAAATCGTCCGTTAAGCGATTATAAACTTTTTCTGCAAGTCTTTTAGAAAGAGTTTTAACAGCTTCTCGTCTGTTTCTTTCCGTTGCCTGTTTATCGGATAATACAATATAGTCTTCGTTTGCAGAAAGATCTTTTACCGACCATATTACTCTGCCGGTCGGATCTGTCAATTTCAAGCTTAGTGTGACAATTACGCGCCTTTCAAGCGATGAGTATGAATCCCGGCGGGAAATTGCATGAATGCGCATGGATTTAATGACTCCGGTAAGAATGCCATCGGCATTGTCTCCTTTTGTTAAAACGACTTTGCCGAAACCGGTAATTTCATAAATGAGATCATTTGTAAAAATATTTTCTGCTCCGGTTTCAGAAGTTCGGTTTTCGAGCATTTTTATTGAAATGCTTTTTATGCCTTCCGGCAAATTACCGCCGCCTCTAAAACTGTATCCGCATGATGAAAAAACAAACAAGAGACAAAAAACTATCCGAATATTAATCTTATTATTAGAAAACATTTTCCAATCTTTTCGTAATAGTTCACCACGGATTTTCACAGAATTACACTGAATTATCAATGGACTTCCCTCTCAAGCGAGTTATTTTGAAATAATTGATCAATAGGGCTTCGTTTTGATTTGTTATCTTTTTTATGGCCTTGTTTTCTACCAGGAAATCGGCTCGTAATCTGCTTTCAAATAGTAACTTACTCATTGTTTATACTTTTCAGTGAAACTCCGTGTCGTTCCGTGGTGAACTTTTAACCCTTTTTTTATCTTATACAACAATATTAACCAGCTTTTTCTTTACAACTATAATTTTTCTGACAGGCTTACCTTTTATATACTTTTTAACATGCTCATCTGAAATGGCCATTTCTTTTAAGGTATTATCATCTGCATCTGCATCTACATTAAACCTGCCTCTGAGCTTGCCATTAACCTGGACAACAATTAAAAGGTCATCTTTAGTCAGAGCTTCTTTATTATATTCAGGCCAAGAAGCTAAAAGTATATTGGACTCATTTCCCAATGCTTCCCAGAGTTCTTCGGCAAAATGAGGAACTATTGGCGCTAAAAGGAGCACAACTGACTCCAGGGCATACCTGACAACGGAGTTCCTTTTATGACCGTTTTTTTGAAGATCAATGCCCGACATAACATTAACAAGTTCCATAACAGCGCTTATAGCTGTATTAAAATGAAATCTATCTTCAATATCTCTGGTAACCTTTTTTATTGTATAATGTGTCTTTCTATATAAATTACGCAATTCACCATCAAGCTTGTCAGGACTTCCATAATATGGCGAAACATCTTTTATGTAATCCATGCAGTTCGATGCAATACGCCATACACGGTTAAGAAAGCGACAACTGCCTTCGACTCCCTGCTCACTCCATTCGAGATCACGTTGTGGAGGAGCTGCAAAAAGGCAGAAAAGTCTCGTGGTATCCGCACCATATTTATCAAGTAATCTATTCGGATCTATTACATTCTTTTTTGATTTTGACATTTTTTCAATACGACCCACCACAACTTTCTTGCCGCATTTTTTACAAAAACGATCAGAACCGCCGCTACTCCCCTCAACCTCTTCAGGAAAAAGATAGCCGTGTTCAGGACACAAAACAGTCTCTTTGCAGACCATACCCTGGGTAAGCAGCCTTGTAAAAGGCTCCTTAAAACTAACCAGGCCCAAATCTTTTAATACACGTGTAAAATACCTTGAATACAGAAGATGTAAAACAGCGTGTTCTACCCCTCCGATATACTGGTCTACCGGCATCCAGTATTCAACGGCCTTTTTATCAAACATGCCGGTGTTGCAATCAGGGCTGCAATATCTGGCAAAATACCAGGAAGACTCAACAAATGTGTCCATTGTATCGGTTTCTCTTTTTGCGTCAGAAGCTCCACATGCCGGACACCTGATATTTGCAAAATATTCGAGTTTTGAAAGCGGCGATCCGCCGTCTTCCAGGAGGTTGACATCTTCCGGAAGTATTACGGGAAGGTCTTCTTCAGGCACAGGAACAATGCCGCATTTGTTGCAGTAAATCATGGGAATCGGCGTGCCCCAATATCGTTGTCTGGAAATACCCCAGTCCCTTAATCTAAAACTTACCGTTTTCTTCCCGATATCATTATCTTCAAGAAAAGAAGCTATTGCATCTAAAGCTTTTCTGTTATCCATTCCGTCAAATTGACCGGAATTAACCATTACTCCTTCATCTGTATAAGCTTCCGTCATTATTTCAGAATCAAGATCAAAATCATATGGTTTTATAACAACAATTATGTCGAGACCATACTTTTTAGCAAAATCAAAATCACGCTGGTCATGCGCAGGAACAGACATAACCGCACCGGTACCATATTCCATCAGGGCAAAATTAGCTGTATAAACCGGGATTCTTCTCTTGCTCAACGGGTTTATACAATAGGCACCTGTAAAAATACCCTCCTTTTCATAACCTTCAATAGCCTTGACCGACCTGTCCTGCATAGATATTCGTTCAATAAATTTTCTTACCTGTTTTTCCTGCTTCGTTCCTTCTGAAAGCTTCAGCACAAGCGGATGTTCCGGTGCAAGACACATGAATGTTGCTCCGAAAACCGTATCCTGCCGCGTAGTAAAAACAGATATATGCTCTTCTTTATCAGGAGGATTCTCTATAGGAAAACGAATTTCCGCTCCTAAACTTTTTTTGATCCAGTTCTTCTGCATGGCAATAACTTTATCAGGCCAGCCAGAAAGATGATCGCAATAAGTCAGAAGGTCTTCAGCATAATCGGTAATTCGGAAAAACCACTGCCAGAGTTTCTTTTGGTGAACAGCATTGCCACATCTCCAGCACATACCGGCCTCAACCTGCTCGTTGGCAAGAACGGTCTGGCAGGAATTACACCAGTTAACAAACGATTCCTTCCTGTAAACCATTTTCTTTTCATACATCTTTAAGAATAACCATTGCTCCCATCTGTAATATTCAGGTCTGCAAGTGGCGAATTCTCTTTCCCAGTCGTAGCTGAATCCAATACGTTTCAACTGGCGACGCATGGTATCAATATTTTCATATGTCCATTTTGCCGGATGAGATCTGTTTGCAATTGCAGCATTTTCCGCCGGCATACCAAATGCATCCCATCCCATTGGATGTAATACATTGAATCCCTGCATTTTTTTGTACCTGGCAATGACATCGCCTATGGTATAGTTTCTAACATGCCCCATGTGTATCTTGCCGGAAGGATAGGGAAACATTTCAAGAAGATAATACTTTTGCCTTTCCGGGTCCTCATCAACCTTAAAAAGCTTTGAACTTTCCCAGTAAATCCGCCATTTATTTTCTATTATCTTTGGGTCGTATTTTTTATCCATTTACTATTACTACCTTTCACCTAATTTTCCTCAAATTCTGTCATCTCATGCCATAATATGATATAAATAGCAAGACTGGCAATACGACCGATCAGAAATAGTTTGACTTGTACTTGACAATTGCTTATTCAATCAAAAAAACTGTAACAGTTCAGCCACTAAGGCACAAAGGCACAAAAAAGAGATATGAATTTTAAACCTTTATCAAAAAGACCTATAGACTTTCAGATAATTCATTTCACAAGGCCAGAAGGAGGAAGGCGTATTAGTTATACGTCGACGACTGATAACGCAGTGAAATTATTTATCTGAAAGTCTATATCTGCATACGGAGACGCACAGGCAGAAAAGAATCTGTTGCTGAAAAAATTGTAGATACAGCATATACTGTACATAAGATATTAGTACCGAGTTTGCTCGAAAAAGTGTATGAAGTTTGTTAGAAATTATATTATAATCTTGGTGGCTTAGTGTCTTTGTGGCTAAACTGTTACGAAAAAGGATAAATATTACATGATAAGTAAGGTTCTGATAAATGCATTAGATCCTGAAGAATGCAGAATCGCAAAAGTAATTGACAATAAACTTGAGGAATTTCATATCGAAAGTGCCTCAAAAGAAATTACACACGGTAACATATACAAAGCAGTAATTTCTCGCGTTGAACCCAGTCTTCAGGCCGCATTTGTTGATTATGGAGCAGAACGACATGGATTTCTTCAGAAGAATGAAATCCACAGCGATTACTTTCAGGATAATTATGCCGGAGACTCTTCCATATCAAATCTTGTCAAGAAAGGGCAGGAACTGGTTGTACAAGTAACAAAAGACCCTTTTATGAAAAAGGGAGCCATGCTTACAACATTTATATCTCTTGCTGGAAGGTTCGTGGTTTTTATGCCTGGAAGTGAACAGCGGGGGATTTCACGAAAAATAGAAAATGAAGATGAACGGAATCGTCTAAAAAAAATTATACCCGAGCTTAATATCCCGGAAGGATTTGGGCTCATTGTAAGGACTGCCGGAAAAGATTGTACAAAAACAAAGCTTTCTAAAGATTTGAATTATCTTTTCAGACTCTGGAAAAATATTAAAAGCCAGATAATGAAGGAAAACGCTCCAGCGCTTCTCTTTAAAGAACGAAATCTTGTTTTAAGATCCATAAGGGACTATTTTACTACGGATATTAATGAAATTCTTATTGACAACCCCTCAGTTTGCCATGAAGTTAAAGATTTTATTAAAATCATATCTCCTAAACATACCAAAAGTGTTAAATTATATAAAAGTGAAAAACCTATATTTACAAAACACCAGCTTGAAGACCAGATCGCTTCTATATATAAAAACAGGGTTAACCTGAAATCAGGTGGATCAATTGTAATAGAACAAACCGAAGCTTTAGTCGCCATAGATGTTAATTCAGGCAAAGCAACAAAACAAAAATCTATCGAAGAAACGGCCTTACGGACCAATGTTGAAGCAGCCGAAGAAATTGCCCGTCAACTGCGGTTACGGGATTTGGGCGGTCTTGTTGTATTGGATCTCATTGACATGAGAGACCAAAAGCACAAATCAGAAGTAGAAGGAACGTTGAAAAACCATTTAAAAAAAGATAAGGCAAAAACAAAAGTAGGAAGAATTTCTAAATTTGGGTTAATTGAAATGTCGAGGCAGCGAATCAGGCCATCTATTGGATACAGCGGTTTTGAAGCTTGCAGATATTGCCATGGAAAAGGCATGACTCCATCTCCTGAAACCTTGGCTCTTGCTTTCTTGAGAAAACTCAGCATCGAAACTCTAAAACAGGAAATTTCCAAAGTAACGGGCATAGTCCCTGTCGAGGTAGCTGACTATCTTCTGAATAATAAAAGAAAAGAAATAATTGACCTTGAGTTAAGGCGTAATCTTTCGATATCAATAAAAGGCGATAGCACCTTGTTCCTCGGAGACAGCAAGATCATCAGTTCAAAATAGAAACTACTTAGTGCCTGTCCGAAAGTATTTTTTTTAATGCCGGCAATAGTTTCAGCTTATTTGCCGATGTGAAGATTTGTGAAAAAGCTGTTAGCCATTAGCTGTTAGCTCTTAGCTGAATGTGTTATCTGTTTGATTTTTTAAGCTAAAGGCTAATCGCTAACTGCTAAAAATCTTCGATTTGAGAATAGCATTCAACTGACTATAGTTTCAGGTGTTTTGAGTTTTCGTTCAGACACTACTTAGGATCACAGCAAAAAAATTATGCCTAAAAAAAATGCAGCCATATCAAATAAGATTGCCGTCATTATCATAATCTGTGCTGTTGTTGCTGCAATAGCTGTTGCCGGTTTATTTTTAATGCAGAAAGCAACCGGGCCTGTTGAAAAAAACTTGTCGGGGAAAGTTCATGTTCCTATAAAATCCCAGCCCGTAATAGACTACAACAAGCTGGAAAAAGATAAAGAGCTTCAAATACTTACCCAAAAGCGTAAAGCACAATATGGAGTGGAAAAAAGCGTTGATATCATTGTAAAGTCTGATGAATCACTTAAAATAGGTGATTCGACAGTTTCCATGCAGGAAATTCTGGACAAGATCCGTATTAAAAGCGGTGATATTATTGAAAAGGACATAGAGGGACTAAACCTGCCGGATGACAGGATAAGAGCATTCGGAATATATGTGGTCAAAACTGAAGACAACATCTGGAACATACACTTTAAGTTTTTAAAGGATTACTTTGATCACAAGGGGATTGCCCTTGCTCCACTTGCCGACGAGCCGGACAGAAAGGGTTTTAGTTCAGGAATCGGCAAAATTTTAAAATTTTCCGAAAAAACTGTTAGCATTTACAACATCAAAGAACGTAAAATAGCTGTAGATCTTAACCTAATATATCCATTAAGCAAAGTTGTTGTTTATAATATGGACCGGATTTTTGCTCTTTTGGACAGTATTGATTATAATAATGCAAACCGCATCCAGTTTGACGGAGAAACTCTCTGGATACAGATTGATCAGTAACGGGCTAAGGTAATAGTTCACGGCTAACAGTTTACAGTTAGGAACGTGGACGAATTAACTTCCTCAAGTAGGCGCACAGATTTGGGTCGAATTTGTTCGATCTCAGATCACAAAAGTTGAAGGAATAGCGAGCTATTTCAATATTTTTGTGATCTGAGACCGGACAAAGGCGGCCTGAAGCTGTGATGTATAGTTGGGGAAGTTATTTCGTCCACGTTCCTTAACGGTTGATCAAAACATATCAGCCAGAGGCGGGTGGCACGGACAAACTTGTTTGTCCGTGCGGAATGACTCATTTATTGAAATTAATTATCTGAAAGTCTATAGTTGCGGGAGTAAAATACAAGTGGAGCAGGGCAACAAATGATAAAACGATATACAAGAAGTATTATGAGCGATATCTGGACCGATGAAAACAAGTATAATACATGGCTGAAAGTTGAAATTTTAGCCTGTGAAGCCATGGCGCAAAACAAAATGATTCCCCCAAAAGCGTTTAAAAACATAAAGGAAAAAGCTGGTTTCTCCGTTAAAAGAATAGAAGAAATAGAGGCTGAGACCAAACATGACGTAATAGCCTTTCTGACAAATGTTGCTGAACATGTCGGGCCTGACTCGAGATATATCCACATGGGGCTGACATCTTCAGACATTCTTGATACAAGCATGGCATATCTTCTCAAAAAATCTGGGGAAATTATCATAAAAGACTGCGAAAACCTGTTAAGTATAATTAAGAAAAGAGCCTTTGAACACAAGGATACCGTCATGGTCGGAAGATCTCACGGAATTCATGCAGAACCTGTTACCTTTGGGCTGAAACTGGCAGTCTGGTATGATGAAATGAAGCGCAACAGAAAAAGATTTGAGCGCGCTGTCGAAAACATCAGTTTCGGTCAATTTTCAGGAGCAGTCGGTACTTTTGCCAATATTCCACCAGAAATTGAAGCATATGTTTGCAAAAAACTGGATCTCAAACCAGCCCCTGCTTCAACGCAAATTATACAACGAGACCGACATGCCGAATATTTTACAGCGTTAGCTATCATGGCATCATCAATCGAAAAGATGGCTCTTGAAATCAGGCATCTTCAAAGAACAGAAGTTCTTGAGGCAGAAGAGTATTTTTCAAAAGGGCAAAAAGGTTCCTCAGCCATGCCTCACAAGAGGAATCCAATAGGATCCGAAAACCTTTGCGGCCTCGCACGGATCATCAGGTCTAATGCTATGGCTGCTTTGGAGAACATCCCTCTCTGGCATGAAAGGGATATAAGCCATTCATCTGTTGAGAGAATAATTGCCCCGGACAGTACAATACTTATTGATTACATGCTAAACAGGCTAAAGGGTTTGATTAATAATCTTGTTGTATATCCCAAAAGAATGAAAGAAAATCTTAATATGCTGAACGGTCTTATCTTTTCTCAACAGATACTTCTTGCTCTTGCCGAATCAGGAGTTACCCGTGAAGACGCATATAAAATGGTTCAGAAGCAGGCAATGCGTGTATGGAAAGAAAAAAAGCCTTTTAAGGAGCTGATAAAGAAAGATAAAGGGATATGCGCTCATCTAAGCAAGAAAAAAATTGAAGAAATATTTGACGTCAACTATCATTTAAAGTATATCGGCATAATTTTTGACCGTGTATTTGTCCATGAAAACTGACTATTACATTTTTATATTAAAAAGTATCTTGCTGATAGTTATTTTTGCCGGATGTCAGGGATGTCAAATTGCTTCATCAGTCAAACAATTTGAAGAGTCATCTGATCCATACCAGGGAAGCACTTACAAAACAGTGCTAATGAAATGGACGATTGAAGCTTGCATATATAGAGGCCTTGATCTTGAGCTAATGACTTCAGCTACCTTCAAATCGCCTGAATTCAGAGAGGCCTATGCAAATGAGTATGTCAGAACTTATAATCTTACTAGTGAAGAAAAGGAAAAACTTATAAAAGATCAAAAACAAGCTTCTTTAATATACAATGATTTTATAATGTCTGCATACGTACCGGATAAAAAATGGAATGATTTTAATAAACAAGATTCTATATGGAAAATATATCTTAACGCAGGCAATGAAACAAAAATAAAACCGCTTGAGATAAGGAAAATTAAAAAGATTGATGCGGTGCTTACTCACTTTTTCCCATATATTAACACCTGGGAATCAATTTATCTCGTCAGATTTCCTGTAAAATTGCAGGGAACCGACAAAAATATAATTGATGATACCAGCTCAAAAATAAAATTTGTAATTACAAGTGTACTCGGTACTACCGAAATGGTCTGGAATAATTAAAGAAAAAAGTGCCTAAAGTATATTAAAGTGAGCTAAAGTGCCTAAAGTTATGGTACGCCTTTGGCGTGGCTATATATTTTCAGGACTTGGTTATAAGTTCAGATAGAAACAAAGTGAGCAAAGTTGTATGGTGAAAAAAAATTAAAATTGGCGGTGCCGAAGGCGCATTCATTAACTTTAGGCACTTTAATATACTTTAGCTCACTTTAGGCACTTATATTTGCACCGAAGGTGCGTTAATTTAAAACATGGAGGTTAATCTTGATTAATATAGCATATGCAATGGGGCAGGGCGGAGCGGCAGGCGGCGGACAACCAGGCGGGTTTACAGCATTTATCCCACTGATTATCATGTTTGCCATATTTTATTTTCTGCTTATCCGGCCCCAACAGAAAAAAAGTAAACAACATCGTGAAATGATAAGTACTCTAAAAAAAGGTGACCGCGTAGTAACAAGCGGTGGTATTCATGGAAGAATTACCAATACAGATGATACCACGGTAACAGTGGAAATAGCAGATAAAGTACGAATAAAAATAAATCGCGGGAATATAGCTGCACTAAATCAACCTTCCTCGCCCCCGCCATCTGTTGAAAACAAGGCTGATTAAGTATATAAAGTGCCTAAAGTGAGCTAAAGTGCCTAAAATGCCTAAAGTTGTGGTACGCCTTCGGCGTGCTAATTGATAAGCCAAAGTTATTGAGAGTTTGCCTCTATCGTACATTGATGACTTAAGGAATATATAAAATGGCAGCATTCATTAACTTTAGGCACTTTAATATACTTTAGCTCACCTTAGGCACTTATATTATAGTAAATATTCTTAATCCTTTTAGCTCTTTATTGAAGGGAATATCCAATTGAAGAATTTTTCATGGCGAGTAATTATAGTCTTTGCGGTTATTACAACTGCAATTGTTTATATTTTTCCTACAATAAATCAAGGCTGGTGGCCACATAAGAAGATAAATCTTGGTTTAGATCTTCAGGGAGGAATGCACCTTGTACTTGAAGTTGATACTGAAAAATCAGTTGAAAGTACAATAGAACGTATGACTTATGAACTCCGGAGTCTTTTAAAGAAAGAAAATATAAGGTACGTCGGAATAGACAGAATAGAAAATACCAAAATATCGCTCAAAATACGTGGTAACAATAATATCTTGAGTTTTAATAAACTGCTGGATACTGAACTTAAGGATTTGCGGGTTGTTTCAGAATCGACTGATGATGAAATACTTACCATGATATTAAATTTGCCGGACAGTGAAACTCGTCATATAAAAAAGCTGGCGGCTGAGCAGGCACTTGAAACAATAAGAAATCGTATTGATCAGTTCGGCGTAAATGAGCCTGATATACGTCGCCAGGGTGAAAAACGAATTCTTATCCAACTCCCGGGCATCAAAGACACACAAAGAGCAAAGGAGTTAATCGGTAAAACAGCTCTTCTGGAATTTAAATTGCTGGATGAAACCCATGACCTGGATGCCGCTTTAAAAGGAAATATACCGGCAGGCAGTGAACTTCTTTATCAGGACAATGAGGACTCAGCAACAGAACGCGTCATAAGGACCCCCTATCTTGTAAAGAAACGAACTCTTCTAACTGGTGAATACCTGACGGATGCAAGGGTTCAAATAGACTCCCAGTTCAATGAACCATATATTTCCATCAATTTTGATAAAAAGGGGGCAAAGATTTTCGAAAGAATAACAGAAGAAAATGTTAAAAAACGACTTGCAATAGTCTTAGATAATAAAGTCTATTCCGCACCTGTTATTCAGGAAAAAATTACCGGCGGCGAAGCACGCATTACAGGAAATTTTACAACAGAAGAAGCGCGTGACCTTGCAATCGTTCTTAGGGCAGGCGCCCTGCCGGCTCCGGTTGAAATTATTGAGGAACGAACCGTAGGACCCTCTCTTGGAGCTGATTCAATAAGAAAGGGACTTATCTCCATGTACGTTGGAGGCATACTCGTTGTTCTGTTTATGATTGTGTATTATAAGGTTTCGGGCCTTATCGCAAACATTGCGCTTATCCTTAACATTGTTCTGATTGCCGGAGGACTTGCAGGATTTCAGGCCACCTTAACCCTTCCAGGTATTGCAGGAATCATATTAACCATAGGGATGGCTGTTGATGCCAATGTTTTGATATTTGAACGTATCAGAGAAGAAATGAATCTGGGCAAGACTCAGAGAGCTGCCGTAAATGCAGGCTATAGTAAGGCTACCCTTACCATTCTTGATGCAAACGTAACAACTCTTATTGCAGCTCTTGTCCTGTTTCAGTTTGGAACCGGACCGGTAAAAGGTTTTGCTGTAACACTATGTCTTGGCGTATTGGCAAGCCTGTTTACAGCACTTATCCTTACACGGCTTGTTTTTGATTATCTTCTGATAAACAGAAAAATTAAAAGCTTGAGCATATAGTGCCTGTCCGAAAAGTATTTTTTTTCAATGCTGGCAATAGATTCAGCTTATTTGTCGTGAAGATTTGTGAAAAAGCTATTAGCCATTAGCTGTTAGCTATTAGCTGAATGTGTTATCTGTTTGATTTTTTAAGCTAAAGGCTAATTGCTAAAGGCCAAAGGCTAATAGCTAATCTTAAATTTAGGGGTCATATAAACATGAGGGTTATAAAATCCGACATAAATTTGAATTTTATAGGAAAAAGCAAGCTGGCATTCTACATATCCGCAACAATGATTCTTGTCAGTTTTATTTCTCTGATACTCCATAAAGGCCCAAAATATGGAATCGACTTTGCCGGCGGCACTTTAATACAGGTAAAGACCTTAGCTCCCGCAAGCATTAATATAATCAAATCCGGGCTTGATACCATTGATCTTGGCAAATCATCTGTTCAAGAATTTGGAGACAAAGAAGAGAATGAATATCTTATCAGAACCGATATATCGGTTATGACTTCTCAAGGACTTTCCGGCAAGGTAAAAAATGCCATAGAAGCCGCTACAGGAAACGAGGTGGAAATCCGGCGCATTGAAATGGTGGGCCCTCAGGTAGGTAAAGATCTGCGCGAAAAAGCGCTCTTTGCTATGTTCTATTCCCTGCTTTTTATTACAATATATATATCCGGTCGTTTTGAATTCAAGTGGATTTTAAGCGGAATCATGGCGGCGGCACTTATGAGCAGCGTCTATTTTCTTTCTTTTATTAACCTCAGCATACCCATCCTGATTACGGCCGCACTCATATTAGCCATTATACTCTTCTGGTTCCTCAATCTGAAATATGCAATGGGTGCTATTGTAGCTATAATCCATGATGTTATAATTACCGTAGGGATATTCTCCATTTTTGATAAAGAATTCACCTTGCCCATTATTGCCGCACTTTTAACTATTATAGGTTATTCTTTGAACGATACAATAATTGTTTTTGACCGCATACGGGAAAATTTAAAAAAATACCGGAAAAAACCTTTGGATTTCACTATTAATAGAAGCATTAATGAGACTCTAAGCCGTACCATATTAACCTCTTTAACAACCCTTACAGTTGTTATTGCACTGTTTGTCATAGGAGGCGGCATTGTCCACGACTTTGCATTTGCAATGATAATCGGAATTCTTATTGGAACGTATTCATCAATATACGTTGCAAGCCCAATACTTCTGATATGGCGAAGGCGCGGAAAGAAAATTCAGCCATGAAAACCCTGTTTCCATGGTTTGCCCTTAAAGGTGTTTCCGGTATAGGAAATCACCTTTTTAAGCGGTTGTTAGACCGTTTCAGCTCACCGAGCCTTGTTTTTGAAGCACCACAGGAAGACCTTCTTCAGGTAAAGGGCATAACGCCCCGCATAGTTGCTGCGATTAAAGCTCACAACATACCGGAACCAGTCAAAAAAGATTTCGATCTTGTAATGAAAAAAGGCTATCAAATTGTTACAATGTCTGATCCGGCCTACCCTTTTCTTCTACTTCAAATACCAGATCCACCGCCCTTTTTATATGTTTTTGGGAATCTTTGTAACTCTATAAAGAATATCGCCGTAGTGGGATCCAGAAATGCGACAAGCTACGGTATTTCAATAACAAAAAGGCTGTGCGAAGAATTAGCTGCTCTTGATTTTACAATAGTAAGCGGCATGGCAGTAGGGATTGATACTGCTGCACATACAGGTGCTTTAACCGGAAAAGGAAAAACAATAGCCGTGCTTGGAAGCGGTCTCGAAAGAGTTTATCCACATAAAAATCTGAAACTTTTCCATAAGATTGCCGAAAAAGGCGCGGTTATTTCCGAATTTCCTCTTTTAGAGGCACCTGAACCCCACAATTTTCCAATAAGAAACAGAATAATCAGCGGCATTTCACTCGGAACAGTTATCGTTGAAGCAACCCAGAAAAGCGGCTCACTCATTACAGCACGCCTCGCAGCAGAGCAGGGAAGAGAAGTTTTTGCTGTGCCCGGCAATATCAATTCTTTTAAAAGTATCGGAACACACAGTTTGATTAAACAGGGAGCAAAGCTGGTCGAAAATACACAGGATATACTTGAAGAGCTTTCTCCTTTAATAACAGATGACAGCTTAAATAATAAAATTAAGCATAAAGATAAACCTGAAGATAAAATAGCTAAACCGCCTTCTTTGTCATCAGAAGAATCGCTTGTATTTACGGGCCTTGGTCACTACCCTGTTCATATAGATGATCTTTCACGAAAAATATCTATGGAACCCGGAAAACTTTCAGGCATACTTCTTAAGCTTGAACTGCAGGGTATTGTTAATCAGGCACCAGGGAAATTCTTTTCTACAGAAATAAGTAATACCTAAAGTGAGGAAATATAGTGACTAAACCACTACTTGTTGTTGAATCACCAACAAAAATAAAAACTATAAAAAAGTATCTGGGCTCGCAATACAACGTTGTTGCTACCGTTGGGCACATAAAGGACCTTCCTGCAAAAGAGATTGGAATAAATATAGAAAAAAACTTTGAGCCTAAATACATTGTTATTCCAGGAAAGCAGAAAGTTATAAACTCCTTAAAAAAAGCCGCTGGTGATGCAACAGACATTTATTTGGCGCCTGACCCTGACCGGGAAGGAGAGGCTATTGCATGGCACACCGCAGAGGTTCTCAAGAAAAAAGGAAGAAAATTTTACAGAGTACTTATTCATGAGCTTACCAAAAAAGCCATTAATGAAGCAATTGCAGCGTCTGAAGATCTCCATAAGAAAAAATACGAGGCTCAGCAGGCACGAAGAATTCTTGACAGACTGGTTGGATACCAGACATCTCCATTACTCTGGCGCAAAGTAAAAAACGGCCTCAGTGCGGGGCGTGTACAATCAGTTGCAGTACGTATAATATGTGAAAGAGAAAGAGCTATCCAAGCCTTTGAATCGGAAGAATACTGGTCTATAACAGCCTTTCTCGAAACCACCTTACCTCCACAATTTAAGGCAAAACTTGTAAAAAAGAACGAAAAAAAAATCAAAATTCCTGACGAAAAAGCATCACTTGCCATTCTGAACGAACTTTCAGAAAATAAATTTATTGTAAAAAAAGTTCAAAAAAAGATTACGAAAAAAAATCCTCTTCCCCCTTTTATCACAAGTAAACTTCAACAGGAAGCAATCAGAAAGCTTAAATTTTCTGCAAAAAAAACCATGGTTGTGGCACAACAGCTTTACGAAGGTATTGACATCGGAACAGGTGGAACTGAAGGGCTTATCACTTATATGCGCACCGATTCCACCAGAATTGCAAAAGAAGCTGCAGAAGAAGCACTTGTGCTGATTCGAGAAAAGTTCGGTGAAAAATTTGCTCTTGATAAGCCAAGATTTTTCAAGAATCTGAAGAAAGCTCAAGATGCTCACGAGGCCATCAGGCCGACATCGGTTTTCAACACTCCTGAAAAATTGACCCCTTATCTCTCCAAGGACCAGATGTCTCTGTACCGTCTTATCTGGCAGCGTTTCATTGCGTCGCAGATGCAGCAAGCTCTGATAAATAAAAATACAATCTCTATTAAAGCCGGGCTCTATTTGTTTACAGCCGGCGGATCATCTGTTAAATTCACAGGCTTTATGGCTGTTTACATGTCTGTGGATGAAGAAATAGAAAGCGAAAAAGAAAAAATCAATCTTCCTGAATTATCTGAAGGAGTAGAATTAAAGGTCAATAACTTAGAGCCTAAACAGCACTTTACCATGCCGCCGCCAAGATTTTCAGAGGCTTCACTTGTAAAAGAGCTTGAAGAAAACGGAATCGGTCGTCCCAGCACCTATGCTTCAATATTATCTACAATCAAGGAAAAGGGATATGTTGATTTTCTAAAAGGATACTTTAAGCCCAGCGAACTTGGATTTATCGTTAATGACCTTCTTGTTAAAAGCTTCCCAGACATATTTGAAGTTGATTTTACAGCCAAGATGGAAGAAGATCTTGACCGTATAGAAACTTCGGGAACAGATTCTTTAGACATTCTCACCCGTTTCTACGGCCCCTTTAAAAAAGAACTGGATGCAGCCGCAGAAAGTATGCTCAGCATACGCGGTGTGGGCATACCTACAGATCTTTCCTGTCCTGTATGCAAAAAACAACTAAACATCAAAGTAGGCAAAAATGGTCACTATATTGCCTGCAGCGGATACCCGAAATGCAAGTATACAAGGAACTATACCCGAGATGAAAAAGGCAAAGTTCACCCAATCGAGCTGCCTGAAGATGAAATATCAGATATAGTTTGTGAAAAATGTAAAAAACCAATGGTGTTAAAACAGGGCAAATACGGCAAATTTTTAGCATGCAGCGGGTACCCGGTGTGCAAAAATACCAAATCCATAAATTCAAACCAACCAGATAAAACTACAGGTGTAAAGTGTCCGGAAAAAGGCTGCACCGGCGAAATTGTTGAAAGACGGTCAAAAAGGGGGAAAATCTTTTATGGCTGCAACCGTTATCCTGACTGCACATTTGCTCTCTGGGACAAACCTGTAGCAGAAAATTGTCCGAATTGCGGCGCAGAATTTCTGGTAGAAAAATCCACTAAAAAACAAGGTACTTTTCTAATGTGCCTTAATAAGGAATGCGGATATAAAAATTAAGCTTTTCAATTCACTTGCATTCCGGCCACTATTAAAACCTTTTGTCCGCACTTTCGCGCCTTGTTCTTGATGCTCATTGCTCACCGAAAAAAACGCAATTTGCAACCTTCCGAGCTATAGTTCTCGATGCTCTAAAACCATTTCAAACATTTCTTACAACGTGTGCAAAAAAAGTAGCTCACTGTGCAATATTCGTAACCAGAACCCATTTTAAGAAGCATAATTATTTTTTAATTAGTCAGTATATCAACAAACTATTTCTTTGGCACACATGTTGCTTTGTTATAATCAAAATGAATTTAAAACGAGATTAGATTAACAATCGGTCCGTCAAAAATCGTAGATGCAATGACCAATCTAAGATAATTGCATTAAAGTGTATGGAAAATCATATAAATGTTGAAAATTCCAAAGCCGCCTTTGCTTCCAATTTTTATATGATGATGATATTTTATAAAAAGTTAGGGCGCCATTTTCCTATCTTTTTATAAATACAGCACAATAATGTCCTATCGGTTCTATTCACTGCAAAAGAACTTTCCGACTTCTTTTTTAGTAATAACACAAGGAAAGTTTCCAGCGGTCAGAATCTAATTCTATAATTGGTTATATTTTTAACATAATAATCAGCAACATAACTGAACACAAGAGGAATATAAAAATAATGATATCTAAACATATTAATTATCGCTTTTACAGAATTGTAGTTTTGGCTTTAGCCCTTATGCTCTTTATCCCCGCCATTTCCATCGCTGCCGAGGTAACATTGGCGTGGGATCCAAACCCAGAGTCGGAAAATGTTACCGGCTACAAAGTATACTACGGTTATTCAAGCAAAAATTACGAGATTAATTTTAATGTCGGCAACCAGACAACCTATACAATCTCCGGGCTGGAATCAGGCCAAGTATGTTATTTCGCAGTAACTGCATATAATGAGGGCTATGAAAGTTCTTTTTCTGAAGAAATTGATTATTATATCCCTGAATCTACTGTTGATACAGTTACAGATGGAGATACAGATGGAGATGGACTTACAGACGATAAAGAAATCACTTTTTACGGAACTGACCCCAACAACGCTGATACAGATGGAGACGGCATAATTGATGGAAATGAAGTAGGATACTGGGGAGATAATTGGAATTATGATTATGATGGGGATTCAATTATAAATCTTTTAGATCCGGATTCTGATAATGACGGCCTTTTAGATGGGCTGGAACTTAGTCATGGATCTAATCCGTCTGTCTTTGACTCCAAGCCTTTATTTCCTATTATGGAAACAGGGGAAGTAAGTATAACTCATGAATGGCAGAGGATTGAATTCAGTAAGTACTTTTTGGATCCTGTAGTGGTAGCTAAATCATTAAGTTATAATGGAACTAATGCTGCCATTTTGAGAATACAAAATGTTGATAACACAGGCTTTGATATTCGCATTCAGGAGTGGGATTATTTAGATGGTCGGCATATATTCGACACAGTCGGCTACTTAATTATGGAGCGAGGCAGTTATACATTAGAGGATGGAACCAGGGTCGAAGCAGGAAGCTTTACTACCAATAATACCACCTCATTAAAAACCTTAAACTTCAAAAATAGTTTCAATCAGATCCCTGTGGTAATAGCCGCTGTTGTCAGCTATAATGAAATTGATGCAGTATTCTGCAGAACTGTAACTAACGGAACCAATGGATTCGCGTTCTGCCTGCAGGAACAGGAACTAAATCCTAAAATTCATGCAACAGAAGAGGTCGCATATATTGCCTGGGAACCTTCAAGCGGAACTGTAAACAGCGTTGCATTTGAAATAAATATTAAATCTAGTATAAGTGATGATTTCCAAGAAATTTTATTTAATCAAACATTCATAAATTCACCTGTATTTATTTCTGATATGCAGACGAATAATGAGACTGACCCTGCCAATGTGCGCTGGAAATCCAAGAATGCACATGGAGTTTATGTACAAATCAGTGAAGAGCAATCACGTGACGGTGAAACAGACCATGTCTCAGAAGCAGTCGGATTCATGGCTTTTTCTGTTCAGTAAGCTGGTTAATAAATTAAGTGATTTTTTACTCGACTTGCACAAATCTCTTGCGCAGCAAGGACTTGCGAAAAGTCTCCACATATTCATTGGTATGCCTACGATTTTTGTAGCAGAGTGAAAAATGCCTCATTCGGCAGCAGTTGGTGAAATGCTGGTAGCGTTGCGTTCCCCAAGGCCAGGCAGACCAGATGTCCATTACGTTCATTTGTGTCTGTTTTGACCAGCCGAATCATCGGATAAGTGATCCGTATGTCCGGGGGTGTGGGAGGGGCGTTCAGCGATGGGTGTCCCTATCACTATGGGCATTTTGTGATTCATTCCCGTGATAGCGAATCCGCTATATTTTTTGCCCAAGGTGCCAAGTCTTGATATATTTTTGCTATTTTTCCGTCATTTACCCTGAACATTAATGAAGGATCAACATCAGTCTCCGAGTTATCGTAAAAATAGGCTCGATCAACCAATGTTAATGCTTCGATGCACTTAGCGATTGACCGGTAATACCTGCTGATAATTTTTAAAATCGGAATATCATGCCCGCCTTCCATGACACGTAAGGCAACTCGCTGGGCATTAATTGATGGATCGTTAGTGCAGACGAAAAACAACCGAATGAAAAAGCCAGCTTCTTTGGCACGTTGGACAAACTCAAGTTTTTCCAGAGCCATTCGGACCCGCTACAACTATAAGCCTTGGTTTCTGTAACTTTTTCATGTCGACACAGAATTATTCTTACGGGATACCGCTTCTGAAATTACGGCCTGAAGTTTATTAATATGTCGTGCCATGGCTTCTCGTTTACGGCTACGAGCGTCTTCACCAGCCTGTTTTATTAGCTGAAAAAGTTGCTTTTCTTCAGCCTCATGCTTTTTCTTATGCAGATTGATGCTGTTAACCATAATAGGATCTCCTGATATTGCATGATTTGCCCAACGTATAGAGTTTTATCCATTGTCCCGCAGTACAAGAATACTGGAAAGCCCAGTTTGGCAGAAACAGTTTGAAAAGCTCGGTCGATACGTTTTCTCAGCGGGATGATGGATAAAACATTGTTGGACTGTGCCGCTCCAATTAGTAATTAATACCATTATCTATGGGGATTGTAAAGATGTGATTCTGCATCAGGATATGTAAATTTCCGAAGTTTATTACTCTCATCGATCTGAAATTTAGCTCATATAAGCGAAAAAAGGCATCATGATACCCAAATTTATTTGCATAAGGCATATTATAGTAATTTCCAGCCAAATACCGCCAGGTTCGGGCGCACCTCTCCTGTTGCTCTTCCATGAGCTTTGACAAACTATATGGCGCAATCATCCATATAATCTTGTTACTGGTGACAAAAAGGCTATCTGTAACTCAGTCAAAATCAGTATGGAGACCGCTATACCGATGGATGCAGAATTTTATATCCACTGGGACCGGATCCTTCCGGTATCAAGCAAACCTGGCGCATTTTTCCTTTCCCGCAGCGGGGACAAAGAGTAATGTCCTTGCCTATGAGTTTCTGCATCATCTCCTGAACTGACTGGTTGACGACTTCCGGCAGCTCCCGTGAAAGTCCGAGAAGTTCCCGGCATCTTCGTATATTTTCACGTTTGCACCGGTTTGCGAACAGACCATAATGCCGGATCCGCATAAAGCCTTTTGGCAACACATGCAGCAGGAAGCGGCGGATAAACTCGACCGCATCTATGGTTGTCTGCTCTGTCTGTCCGGTATCCCGATTTTTATACGTGAAAATTACCTTTCCGTCTTCAAGTGACAGGAGGCGATTGTTGGAAATGGCAATCCTGTGGGTAGAAAACACAGAGGGTCGCGTCTTCATTCTTGACAACAATAATCCCTGTGTGAAGAATGAAGACCCCCTCTACTTCCTGGGAATAGGATATACATACTTTTGGGGTTTCAGCCATTATGAATTACTATGTTCTGTTTTTTTAGCATAATGCTGGAATTGAGCTGCGCCGGGTACATACCCTGAATACTCAATTATGAAAATTACAAGATAAAACCAATTTCCTCTAAACTCGCGCGATATAAGGCGTCAGGTAATGACTTGTTAGGTGGTCGTCGTCCTCTTCTCACGCGCTTCCGCCTCTGCCTTTCGGGCCTTCGCCTCCGCGAGTTCGGCGTCTTTTTGTGCCTTCTGGACTTCTTTCATTTCGTCCTGGGCGGTCTTACTAAACTTCAGAACCCCCTGAAACAGCGTGATTGCACCCGCGCTTCCGCCCGCCACAATCGCTGCTGTTACAAAAATTCCCATCGATGAGGTCTTATTGCCCTCAAAGAGGGCACCCAAGACATCAAACTTGTAGAAACCACATACCGCCCAAGAGACGACAAATGCGATTGGACTCTTGAATCCGAGGCTGCCGATCTTCTCACGGAACCATCGATAGTCAAATAAAAGTACCAGTGCACGCTCAAGTAGCATAGCCAGGACGACGAGCTTGGTTAAGGCTGTGAGAATACGAAAGAAATCTGGTGATAAATCTGATGGTATCATGACGAACCTCCTAATGCTATTTCAGAATCATTGTAATAGACCCTTGCCGCCGAGAATGACCTGGACCAAAAGCCGCATGGCTTTTGGGATCAGGTGAATTCTCTGGTTAGCTGTTTTCTCTTTCTTTGTAGCTGCCAATATCTATATTGCCAGTTTTCCCTGAGAATGGAGAACCCAACTCAACTGCGGGTACCTTGTTGAACCAGAAAATAATGGTAAACCATTCTATTGATACCGCCCAATTGTAGTTTAGTGGTTTTTTCGTAACATTTTCAACATCTCCTTCAAGAGGATGAATTTGAACCATGGGTGATGCAGAATTCTTGGGCATGCTTTCATAAATCGCGAAGGTAATTAACAGATTTGTATTATCCCCTTTATCCAAAAGAAATTCTGATAGTTCCAAAGGTAGCGTTTGCCCATTCTCTTGAAGTTGGCAGCCAAATGCTTTGACAAAATAAGAATATAAGCTTGTAGTAAATCTGCCGGTATCGCTATGAACCACGTCCTTAAAGCCAACTTTACGTGTCCGTTTAAGTTCCGACTCATTTCTTAGAATATATTCCATAAATTCATCATAAGCTTTGTCCCACGGCTGTGAGCGCGCCGAGTTACAATGCTTGCAAAGATTTTTTGGATATTTGATATGAACCGAATCTTCACTTTGTATCAGTTTTCTTGTTTGATTTTGATCCATCCTCTTTAGTCTATTTCCTTTTTGATAATGACCTCGACCAAAAAGTCTACGGATATCAGATTGTTTTATTATGTGTTCACGTGTATCGGCGGGGTTTCCACAAATCCAACATTTCATAGTATTTGCCTCAGCTAAGCCAAGCTCACCGGCATGGCTTTTTGTGTCCAGTGGAGTGATTGGTTGTGTGCCGGGCACGGCACATGTTCTTAAAAGTGAGTCAAAGTTACCACGTAGTGGTGACTTTGGCAAGTCTTAGACCCAGCCAGATGGAGGCGAAGGGCATAGTGTTATCACAACGGGGTATCCGGTGACGGTGCCTCGGAAGGCAGTGGCTCCGCTGAGGCAGGGTACCGCGAAAGTACGGGGTGACGAACAGAAATCGAGTCAGGCGTGCATGAGTGGGACGAGCCTGCAACACAAGGTAAAGTCCTCTATCCATTATAAGCTCTGCCCGTATACTCGGCATCCACGTACTGAAAGACATGTGTTTACCCCGGGAGATCTTCCATGCGCCACGGGATGCCGCATGAGGCAGAAAATGGCTGAGGGCAGGGCAACCTGCTCCGACCGCATGGAAGAAGTCAGCAGATGGCACGGTAGCCGCAGGAGGAACGAGCCGTGAACACCACGGAGGACTCACCCCGCCGAAGGCCCGAACGGTCCCCAACCGAATGGTTTGAAAAGGGGTCAAGTCTGCCTTTTGAAAAGGGGTCAAGTCTGCCTTTGACCCTTATTAATTTCGAGCAAGGGTCAACCGTAGACTTGACCCCATTCCTGTTCGACATATTTCTTAATTATTTTTTCCAATGATCTTCCTTATAAAGGAGATATTATTTTTTGTTTCGCTAAACATTTTTTTCCATTCAATACCTGACTCTGGAGGTAGAGTTTGGTCCGCACAAGCATTAAGATAGGCTAACAATATATCTCCTCTATCTATTCGATCTTGTATATATTCTACATCAAGTATTTTTTCTCTGAATTCCCTATAGATAACGGGCATATCAGTTGAAATAGCATCATAATATACAAATATATATGGCAGCCTTTGCAAATGATAAGCACCTACGGTGGTTATTCGTAATGATGTTGTAGGCATATCTGCATCGATAGGCTTTACACGACCTGCAGTTTCAATAAGTTTATATTTACATAAATTAGATATAGAACTATCAAATTGCGTTGAAGAAAATCCGATGGAATGTAGAAAATTTGTTAATTCTTCATATTTAAGAAAACCATGACTTCTGCTCCTAATTCCGTGTGTTGATATGTATTGCAATATTATTAATGACAGAAAGTGTTCTTTCGTGTCAGGAGAGTTTATGTCAAACAAATTGTATATAGATGAAGAGCTTGGGTCATAATAGATGTTGTCCCCAAAAATAATTGTTCTTAAAAATTCATGAAGTCTTATTTGATAATTTTTTTGAGCTTGATTCTTCGATAATTGAAAGAATTTTACTTGTGTCGATATGTCCACTTCCGATAAATTTTTTGATATAGTCAAGAGCTAATCTAACATTTCCGCCCGCCATGTTATCTATGCATTCTACAAGTTCATCTGAAGCTGTTAGCGAGTATTGTATGCTGGACATAAATGCACCAACTTTTTTAAAATCAATATTTACGCCAACGGGAAGAGAAGAAATGTAAATTTCTCCACCAGTAATTTCTTTGCCAAATTCAAGCCGTTTATCAAGCACATGGTCGATTCTTGGTGGAGATATGCTGAAAGCTTTAAGATGGTAGGCACTCATGCTACCAGTTTGTTTTGAACGGTGAAAAGTTTCCGGGCGCAAGGCTAAGAATATAGTTACTGGCCAATTTGCGGCTAAACTTTGAGCAATTATAAAAACATTCTGCTGAACATCATCTGATCGCTGATCCGCATTATCTAAAAATATAACAACCTGCTGTTTCCTTCCTTTTGAGATATGTGATATTGCGGCAATTAAATACTGTTCTTTTTCAAGGACTTTTTTTTCTAAAAAATAAATTTCTTTCTTTTTGTATTCTGTTGGATTTGTTTCTTTTAATGGACCATATAGTCCTTTTGAGAATTGCAGTATATCACCATGATAGACACCGCGAATAAAACTATCTTCGTTAATATTTATATGTTGACTCTCTTGAAATTGTCTTTCAATTTCATCTAACACAAATTCACGAATATCTTTGGCAAATGCAGCTTTTGAACCAAAATCAATATATATTTGTATTGCATCTTTAAATATTTCTTTGGCCTCTACATTGATAAAATGACGAAAAAACATTGTTTTGCCAACACCGACATCGCCCAAAATAAGAATTGGCCTGCGAGAAAAACTTTCAGCAACAAGTTCAGATGATATTCCTTTTTTGTTTGTTGCTGGTACTACTGTTGGGTGATGATCAATATCAAGAAATAAGGATTCATAGCGCTTTGAGAGAAGCTTTTTGCTAATTAAAGCATACTGGGATAATGCGCCGCTTTGGCAGTAACACTTATCTAAGAATTGGCTTTCGAGTTCTTTAGCAGAAATAATGTCTTCAAAAACTAGATCTGCGAGGATTTGCATATCTGTTTGTAGAATGTTTCTGTTTTTGACACCTGGATATTTTGAAGTAATTTGGGACAGTTTCTGGGGCAGGATTGATTCGTCCGAGTCTAATAGTAATTTTTGGATATTTCTTTCTAAAACACCTTGTTTTGAAATTGAATCCCAAAGCAGGCGGAATTTGTTAACCATCACATCAAATGATTCAAAAACCAGAGCTTTGCCTTCCGAAGGTGATTGTCCATCCTGTCTTGAACCAATAAAAATAACCATTTGATGCCCATTACAAACGCAAGCAAATGGAACTCCTCTTTGTTGGCAATAGTTGGCTACTTGATCAATCGCTTTTCCCAAATTTGGCACATCTTTTTCAAGTGTCTTAATTTTGTATATGCCGTTTGATAGATCTGAAGGAACATCGAAATACATTCCCTCTTTTTTGGCCTCTACAATTAAAACCCGCCTTGGATAAACAAAGGTATAGTCTGTATAATTTCCATCGTAACGTTCTTCTGTTATGCAATCTGCGCGTTTATCCCACCCTAAACATTCAAAAAAAATGCAGTCAATTAGATGGAGCCTAGTAGTAGCTTCATTCCGCGTACCTTTGTTTTTTTTATACCACTCATATAAAGCCACAAAGCGGTCTTTGGAAGTCTCATACAAACTTGACATAATTATTCCTATTTTTCTTGTCGAACATATAGTAGTCTGCCGAAGAGTCGTCTTATAATACGGCTAATCTACGTACAAAATTGTTTTATACGGCTGTTGGGTCGTATAAAACAATCTATTTGTGGATTAGACATCTTTTCCCATTCAACATTCGATGTTGGACGTTCGATGTTCGATGTTCGATGTTCGATGTTCATTTTTTTCAGTCCATCCTGGACGCACTATTATCCCATACCCCCGGGATTTTGGTGCCGCAGAACTTGCATTTATTGCCTGTTAGATTATATGTCGGCAAGAAATAGCCCTCGCGTTCAATCAACAACTTGCTGCAATTGTGACAATAGGTGTGATTCCCTTCATGGTTTGGAACATTGCCGACATAGACATATCTGATACCTTCTTTAATGGCTAATTCGCGGAAACGAGTCAATGTTGAAACCGGTGTGGGTGGCAGCCTGTCAAGTTTGTACTTAGGGAAAAAACGTAAAAAGTGCAGCGGATGGTCGGGCCCTATGTTGTCAAGTATCCATCCGCACATCTGTTTTATCATTTCTTCATCATCTATATATCCCGGCACTACCAGAGTTGTGACTTCTAAATGAATTTTTTGCTCATGCAGTGTTTTTAAAGTGTTTAACACAGGTTGAAGCCGCCCGCCGTTCAATTTTCTGTAAATGTCATCGCTGTATGATTTAAGATTTATATTTGCGCCATCCAGCACTTTGCAGAACTCAAGAAGAGGTTTTCGGTTAATGTAACCATTTGAAATCCAAAGGTTATGCAGCCCTTTTTCTTTTGCCAGTCTGGCGATGTCAATCATGTATTCAAAAAATGTGATTGCCTCTGAATATGTGTATGCAATAGATTCAGACCCCAAACGCCGGGCTGTCTCTACTGCTTCAGCAGGAAAAAGCTCATGATGACGCACTTCATGAGGCTTTGCCTGTGAAATTTCCCAGTTCTGACAATTTAAACAGCGGAAATTGCATCCCGTAACAGCAAGGGAAAAGACCATTGACCTGGGCCTGAAATGAAAAAGCGGTTTTTTTTCTACAGGATCGTTATTGACAGCACAGGGATTTCCATAGGCCAGGCTGTAAAGCTTGCCGTTTATATTAACCTTGGAACGGCAGACACTGCGATCGCCCGGCGCAAGTATGCAACGATGAGGGCATATTCCGCAAACTACTTTTTTATTTTCCAGCTTGCTGTAAAGAAATCCTTCGCGCGACCATTTCCACAATGTTTTTGGAGCATCGTTTTTGAACACTTTACCGCGGATGTCATCGGGACCGGATATAAAGCGTCTGTCCCCGGCAAAAGCCCGGCACACATCGGCAAACATTGCAGTGGACAGCAATGCTCCGCTATAGTAAAGAAAATCTCTCCTGCTTATGGTTTTCATTATACCTTCCAATAACAATCAAACTTGCCAGTTTTAAAAATATCAATCCTGCCGCAGCCCAGATAAGCCCAAAATAGGGCAAAAGGATCAGGCTGGTAATCAGGATGCCGCAGGCAGCACCAATTAAATCGGCTGAAAAAGATCTGGTTACAGCAGAATTTCCGCCCCCTCCCAGATGGAGAGCCACAGGGAATTGAAACCCGCATGCAAGCGAAATTATGAAGCCGAAAACAAGAAAAAAGAATGACGGCAGATGATCCCCACCTATCTTCAGTGCCAGTATCAAAATGCCCATCAGGGTAATGAGCAGACCATCGGTCAGCACCAGTATCTGTTTTCCGCCTTCACGCAGTCTGTCGCCCAGCAATGCCCCCGGTAATAGGCCTGCCAGAAAGACCGTTATAATCAGTCCTATTTGAAAATATATATAACCATAAAATATCTGAAAAGCAAAGATGATCAGTATTTCGCTTCCCATGGTCATTGCTCCTGTTGAAAAAAGTACAAATTCCTCCCGCTTAATACGAAACAGATATATAATGGTGAGCCCGGCAAGGCCGGCAATAAATCCAACAGGTGAAGTGGAAAATTTGGCAAACCACTGTGAAAACATCAGCCTCATCAAAAGCGGAGAATCATCGCTGTTTTTTGGTGTATTCGGATCCATTAGATTATTTAAGTTTGAAATTCTTTCTTTAGTCAGATTCCCGTAATAATAGCCTCGTATGTACCGGGCAATAATACCTTTTTCTGCAAGTCTCGCAGGGATATCTGTTTTGATTGAAATATCCCGGCACAGGAAAAATATTTTCAGCCCAGGCATAAGCAAAACATGCTTAAAATGATTTTTCACGGTATTGTATAGAGAAGAAAGCTTCTGCCGCTGTGGTTCGGCAAGGTAATTATCATAACCTTCCATAGAAAAACTCAAAACACCATCCGGCGCAAGTCGTTTCTTTACAAGGCTGAAAAACTGATCGGTAAAAAATCTGTTGACCTGAAATGTGTCCGGCTCCGGTAAATTTAGGATAATGGCATCGTAAATTTTGTCCGAATCCGCAAGAAAGGCCCTTCCATCCTGATTGATTACATTCAATCCTTCAATATTTTCGATCAGGCCGAATTTGAACTGTACATCGGTAATTCCCGGGTCAAGCTCAACATAATCAACTGTTTTAAGACCATGCTTTTTCAGCTCCTTCATAATGCCACCCTCGCCGGATATTAAGAGGACGCGCTGCGGATTGTCCAGTTGAGCCAAGGGGTAATGGATAGTTTCTTCCGCAATGCTCTGATTCTGGGTGCTGAATACAGGGACTCCATCAGTAAGAAGAGTGTACTGCCCATTATCCTGATGAACGGCAATTCTTCCGTAACGGGATTCACGATAATGAACCAGCTTCCCCTCGGAAGGCGCAAGCGAAAAGGGTTCAAAAAAAATACCCGCTGCAAGCAGTAATAATGTGATAGCAGCACCTGGAATAATTTTTAAATATTTTCCCTGCTTTCCGGTTAATGAAAAAAGAAGAAATGATGCGGCCACAAGCGGAAGGTTGGCAATAAATATAGCCTTAAGAGGAGTAACCAGAAAAACAAGCGCAAATGAAAAAAGCACTCCTCCGGTTATATCTCCTATATTATCGGTAATATAAATGCGTGTGCCTGAATAATCCGGTGTTTCCGCTCTTAGCACAAAAAGGCTGTAAGGAAGAATAAAACCTATAAGCAGGCAATATGGAGCAATGGTTAAAAATATGTAGGCAAGGGTAGGATAAAAACCAACCGAACTGCCGTGAACAAAGAAAAAATCGCGCAATCCACGAATGCTATAAATCTGAATCACGGACAGAGCCGCCAGAATGAAAGAAAGCCGGCAGAGTCTGCTTGGACTGGGCTCCCAGTAGCGCGGCGTAATCAGATGCGCTACAAGCGTTCCTATACCGCCAAGTATCAACCAGTTGAAAAGTATTAAAGAAATGACAAACTCGTTACCGTGGAACTGGGCAAGAAATTCGCGTATGGTTATTAATTGCACCACAATTGAAGAAATGCCGGTAGCAATGACAACCAGCAGTGTAGCGCGTTCATTTTTCTTCATCAAAATACTGAACCTGGTAGATCTTAACTTCCGGTTTATCATTTCGCCAGGCATCGGCTGACATCCCGGCCTTCATGGAGAGATGACCAAGAAATTCTTCGGGCTTAGGCAACTGTTTCCATACCTGTGGCAAAAAAGTTGCGTTGGCAAAGCCTTTCCGGATAATTACGCCATCAATGTTAACGCGCAGTTTTGAAACCAGGTCATCACCATCTGTGTATTCAAGAGGTTCCGGCGGGGTTAGTATGCTTACTTCAATATCGACATTTTCAAGTTCTTCGGCTCTCAGGGGAGAAAATCGTGGATCACGAAATGCAGCACTGACTGCATTACGACCGACCCCATCTTTGACAGGTTCAGATGCAGTTATATTGCCAATGCAGCCTCTAAGCTGATCATTGATCTTTAAGGTAACAAAGGTACCAAAATGCTCCTGAAAACAATCCTCCTTAAGCGCTTCTTCCAGGGCTTTGGACTCGACAGGGTCTATCTTTTTATTCAGCTTTTTCATAAGCGTATGCCGTGCAAGCCTTACCAGCGCCTGCCCCTGCTTATCAGTAAATCCGTGATCCGCATTTTTTTTGTCATCCATAAATTTATCTCCATAAAATGCTATGGCTGCATAGCCGACAACTTGACTGCGCCCGCCGCAGGTATCGCCACTATTTGAATAATGCAGCAAAACCGGCTGCCATTCATATTGCCGGGCCAGGCTTACAAGAACAAGAATCGGCACTTTCCCGCACGCATAATTATAACCCTTCAACAAATTGTCAGCATTTAGATTTAATATCATTTGAATGGTTTTTTTGTCTTTTTCAACAGCCTCGGTATATTGTAGAAAGTGGGAAAGGTCTGTACTGACCACAAGAAGCGTGTTTTGATCTCGAAACATATCTATTTCACGCGTGAGTCCGTCAATATTACCTTGGCTGATTACAATCGGAATGATCTTAAATTCCTTTAAATAATACTGCAAAAAAGGCAGCAAGACCTCCAGTGAATGTTCGCTAAGATCAGAAGCCTTGTTTGCGTGAAACAATTCGGACCGGTTTCGCAGTTTTGCAGCATCGTTATGCAGAAAAACCTTTCCGAGAGGAGTCTGGTAAGCAGCCACATCGCTGATTGCTCCGTTTATAAAACCTACTCGATGATCCGGGCCAAGCAAAATAACTTTTTTAAACTGCTTTTCGCTGAGAACAAGGGATGCATGGGCTGCTGTAAGCCCGGAGCATGGATATCCTGCATGGGGCAGTATAAGAGCCTTCAGGTATTTTCCTGATGGAATCTTTACCTGAGTTTTTTTTGCCTGGCTGGTCAGACTATCAATATTCTTGAGCAAATCAGATTGACTGGAAGGATAAAATCTGCCTGCAAAAACGGCCTCGCGAATATCATCCGCAAGTGCTCTTCCTGTGCAGAGAAGAGATAACATGCACAAAACCAGGGAAAACTTTATAATCGGATTGAATGCCTGTTTCATGAAGTGATCCCGCCTTTAAACATTATAAAGTCTATACTCAGGTAAAGGTAGAAGGCTTTTCGTGAACCGTGAATGGGTACCAATAAATACAATGAGCAAACAATACTGTCAAACTAAAATTTGTTAAGGGCTCGCTAAAAAATAACTTGGTAGAATTTGCGCTCAAATTTGCCGTAGATTTAATCGATCTGATTGAGCAAAACCGCAGGAATAGCGAGCTATTTCGAGGACTTTTGCGAATGAAAATCGATTAAAGATATGGTGAAGTTGGGATGCAAAAAATGCCAAGTTATTTTTTAGCGAGCCCTAAGACCTCTGGAAGGGAACAAATGAGTTTCTGACCTTATCCACTGATCCAAAGGGAATTATATCTACAGGATAACCGCCTTTAAATTTTAACCGGTATACTGGTTTTTTGTCTGAGTAAAAATTACCGGTTGCTAAAAGGTTGTCTTTTATTTTTTTATAGTGTTTCCAGCCCGTTACTATGATACCAATATCGATATCCATGGTTTTATGATCCGTGGACAAAGCATATAGCTGACCAAGAATCAGATCGCGTACTACAGCACCCACCACAAAAAAATCGATATCCATCTTATCTGCTACATTCTTTATAACTTTAGCC
>Ga0255426_10004_pt1 | contig 55769 bp, 45 predicted proteins | sample ANMaggSeSYBR02J9_FD_182666 | JGI IMG/M metagenome (GOLD analysis project Ga0255426, IMG submission 182666) | Sediment cell enrichment communities from methane seep in Santa Monica Basin, California, United Staets - ANME aggregate JGI... | ecosystem: Environmental > Aquatic > Marine > Cold seeps >...
TAAGGCTGAGCCATTTTTCTAATCTTTGCTTTATTATTTTTTCATAACCCCTGTCAGTTGGGAAATAATATCGCTGATTCTGTAACTCTTCAGGCAAATATTCCTGGTGAATATATGCGTCTTTAAAATTATGAGCATATTTGTAACTTTTTCCGTATCCCAGTTTTTTCATCAGCCCTGTGGGAGCATTTCTTATATGTAGAGGAACAGGCAGCGTACCTGTACTTTTGACAACGTCTTTAATTTTTCTAAAGGCCAAATATATGCTGTTACTTTTAGGGGCGGTAGCAAGATAGACGGCGGCTTGAGCGAGAGCCAGTTCGCCCTCAGGGTGGCCAAGAAATCTAAATGCTTTCATAGCGTTCAAAGCAACTTCGAGCGCATTAGAATCTGCGTTTCCCACATCTTCAGAAGCGAATCTTACCATTCTGCGAGCCAGATACAACGGGTCTTCACCTGCTGAAAGCATACGTTCAAGCCAATAGAGAGCTGCATCGGGATCACTGCCTCGCAGGCTTTTGTGAAACGCGGAAATAAGATTATAGTGTTCTTCACCGGATTTGTCATAAACAAGACTTTTTTTCTGAAGAGCAGACTCTAAATCTTTGATAGTTATATGCCGCTTTTTCTTTTTATCTGAAGTATCACTTTCCGATGATAGAAGTGAAGCCGTTATCTCAAGGTTGTTTAAAGCTGTACGTGCATCTCCATCTGCTATTTGTATAAGATATGCGAGAGCATCTTTTGATAAAACAAGGTTTAAGTTTCCAAGACCTCTTTCTTTGTTTCTAAGCGCTCTATTAATTATGGCATGGATATCATCCTGCGAAAAAGTCTTTAAAACAATTACACGGCATCTTGACAAAAGGGGCGCTATAACTTCAAAGGAGGGGTTTTCAGTTGTAGCTCCGATCAGGGTTATCAGGCCATTTTCTACGTGATGAAGGAATGCATCCTGCTGCGCCTTGTTGAACCTGTGTATTTCATCTACAAAGAGAATGGTTTTTTTTCTATAAAGCTTTTGCTGATTTCTTGCCTCTTCAATAACGGATCTTATTTCTTTTATTCCTGAAAGGACAGCGGAAAAATGGACAAAATAAGATTTTGTTTCACCCGCGATTATTCTGGCGAGAGTCGTTTTGCCGCATCCTGGAGGGCCCCATAAAATCATTGAAAAAATCCGGTCTTTTTCAATGGCGTTACGGATAAGGCTGCCTTTGCCGACGACATGCTTTTGACCTACAAATTCTTCAAGGCTTTTCGGTCGCATTATTTCTGCAAGAGGTCTTGATGCATCTGCGGCTTTCCGCGCCTGGTATTCAAAGATGTCCAAAAATTGTCCTATTTTTTTGAGATCGCCTTGTGAAGTGCTTCCTGCACCACTGCCGGGAATGGGGCAGGGGCAGGTTTCCCATTCAGATCGCGTTTTACCCAGATAGCATTCTGTTCCCCAAAAGCGAGTTTTACCTTTGTGTTATCCGCGCCCATTAGGAAATACTCAAAATGAAAGATGGCACTATGGCTCTTCAGCGTTCTGAGAGCCATTGTTACCATGATCCGGTCAAACGGCATTGCTTCCCGCAGGTGGTTGACCCTGGTTTCCAGACAGAGGAGTTCCCCGTTTTCCCCGGTTCCGCGATAATACTCCGGTATCAGGTCAAAAAAATATCGATCCCGAATTTGGCCCTGCCATGCATAATAGTTTGCAAAATAGATGTTTCCGACAAGGTTGGAATTGTCAAGCGAACTATCTATGATTTGCTCGCACAACACAGGATGAACTATCGGACCGGAAGATATGTATGCTTCCTTTTCCCCTCTTATCTGTTTAACAAGGTCTGATAACGGTTCAGGGAGGGGCTCGGGAAGATTCGGGGCATCATTGCGCGGGAGCAAGCCTTTCATAAATTCCCTGTAATAGTCCGGATATGGCTCTGGTTTAACTATTCCATAATCAAGTATCCTGACCCATGTAACCTGATGCTCACACCAGGCTAAACGCTCATAGCCGCCATTTTTCAGCATCTTCCGGAAGTCAAAGTTGAGATCCATTGTGGAGTCTGCAGGACCGTGATTTCCGGAACTCCATAAACGCACCTCGATTTGATCTCCGGCTGTGGCTTCCCCAAGTATCCGTGCATTGGTGTAGTTGGTCACCATTCCACATTTGCTTGTGGCAAACTGTTGCCCGAGCCTTCCCAGAACAGGCCATACCGCTGCCTCCCTGATCTCCCCCAGCCAGAAGAAGTAGTTGGAGAAGTATAATGTCCGGCTGAGCTGGGCATTGTGTTTAAAGGTCACAGGAAATCGTTGAATGAAAACATCCTGTCCCTGGGGGCCGTCCTTTATCATCTCAAAATGGCGTTTTTTTGTTATTTCCTCGTAAGCGCTAACCTTGGATGGCAAAGGTTCTACAGATTGACGTTTAGCTTCCTTTGCCACTATAGCAATGATTCGTTCGGGCCCCCTGGTCAGGTCAACAGGGAATGCAAGAATCAAGAGGCTGCCGTCAGTCACGACGCCTTTAAAGAGAACAGCATCGGCATCTCTATAAACAATTTCAAGAGGAGCGTTGTTTTTTCCCGTCACTTTTTGCAGAACTTCCATAGCAGCCCGGATCTTTGTTCCTGCCAGGTCAAGCGTGTCGTTGTCATTGATAAGCCTGTCCAGAAGGTCGTCTCTGCAATCGCCAATGATCTCCTGCCATTCTTTCCGGCTTCGATGGGTGATGGGCGCTATATTACAGCCTTGTGCGCCATGTCCGGCAATGCAAAGACAGATCCGTTCGTCATACGACATGGAAACTTTTGTCTCATTTTCCTTCAGTCCGACGATCATGGGTTCGCCGGATTCAAGCCATTTGATCTCATAAGAATCGGATCCTTTGCCGGTCGCATGAAAGATTACCTCGCTCAGCATCGGGCTCACCAGGCTGCGCAGTTCCTCTCTCGACATGTCCTGGATACCTGGAATATATCTCAAGAGTATCTCCGGAAGCTCGATTTTCATAGAACCGTCAACTCTGTTCATGGCATCCCTCACGATCCTGTTGTCCCGTTTTTCGGGGATTACCAGATCAGAAGCGCCGGAATAATCGTCATGGTGGCTCAGTACCGTTAGGGTATAACCTTCAAGTCTTTCTCTGACATTGCCATCAGAGTCAACGATTACAACATTGTTTATGACCTTATCTTCTTCTATGCTGTCTATTTGAACATGACCCATAATAAAAGCATGTTGTGTATTGTCGGCGCATGGATAAATGTCAATAGAGCCGATATAAACAGGAAGACAGATCTTCTTTGGCACAAGCATCTGACCCGATTGGAGGAGTGAATCACGCAAGAATGGATCACCAAGAAACAGTGTTCTATGCAAAGGATCAGTGAAGGCATCCTCTGCCGCCTGGCTGAGATCCTGAAGTTTTGAGCTGAATATGGCATGTTTGCCGTTTTCGCCGGTTGCGGAAATGCTCCAGACCTTGTCGATTTTCTGGAATCGCGGCCCTTGGAATAAGTGGTGTTCCCGATAGAGATCCAGGCGTGGCTCGATGTCCAACGGCTTATCCGGGATATTGATGGCATATTTTGGCTCTTTGTCTGTCAGGCCTAAAATAAATGTGGCGGAGAAAAAATCGGACTTGATTCTTGAGCTGGATTTGGAGACTCCTGCGCAAATTTTTCTGACAGTCGATTCAGGCTCATATTCCTGTACCTCTGCCCAGACAACTATATTTGCCCCGTCTTGAGGATCTACTGTGATCGGACGTTCCAGCTTGATATCCTCTATTCGCACCCTGCTAAAATCGTTTTCCCCTGTTATGTGGGCAACGGCCTGAGCCATTGCTTCCAGACCAAAGACTGCGGGAAACAGATACGAACCGTTAAAGAGATGATCTTTCAGGTAAGGATTTTTTTCCAGAGTCAGATGGGGCTGGAATACAGTTTCTACGCCAGGAGTAAGATGGAGAGGTGTTTCAAGGAATTTCGCGCTTTCAGGCGCTGGAGTGGTTTCGGATATCCAGGTGTCTAAGCTGCCGAGACGCCCCGCGATAATTACCTTATGAACTCCAGGATCGTTCAGAAAAAGATGGACAAACCGCTGAACACCTTCTCTGCTGGGAATAGCCTCGATACCCATTTTTCGCAGATTTTCCACGCTTCCCATTTTTGCTCCCATACCCTCATCCCGCCAGATACTGTAGGCAACGGACAGGCTGTCGGCGCCAGGATGATCTGCCGCAAAACGACGGAGAACCAGATCAAGAGCTTCGTTGGAAAATCCATACCAGGCATTTCCAGGCATTCCTGTCACTCCGATAATAGATGAAATCCCCACGAAGAGCTTGGGCGGAGCGTCTTTCAAGGCAAAAATAAGATTCAACGCCCCCATTAGTTTTGGACTTATCTCCTGCAAGGCATCTTCGACAGAAACCTGGCTGGCTGATTTCGGATGGTTGAGTCCTGCACCGTGAATTACACCGGTGATTTGTCCCATGTCCTTGCGAATTTCACGGACAGCAGAGATCAGAGATTCACGGTCGGAAACATCACAACTAAAGTACCTGGCAACCATTCCCTTGTCGTTGTACCTTTTGAGTGTTTCAGCGATCTCACGACTCGATGAACGGTCCGGAGCTGTATCAGGATGAGCCGAACGCCCGATAAGGGCCATTTGCGCTCCAGTTTTTAGAGCCAGACCAAAGGCGCATGAAGCTGTAATACCCCTTGCACCGCCCGTAACCATGATGACATCTCCGGCAGACCAGTTCATTGGACGCGGTTTGTATGAGGCTGGCTGCATAAGCTCAGGCACGGCTATGCTGCGTTTTAGTTCAAAATCAAAACCGGCTGCCGCAAAAGGCTCAGGAGTACTTATTTCCTCAATTGCTTTGTCTGCGATTTTTTCAGCATCCAGCACTGCAGAGAAGTCAATGACACGAACTCGAAGATCATCTCGTTCTAAATGGAGGCTCGCGGCTAAGGCCAAAGCACAGCATTTGTTGATGTGTGAAAACACAGGATGATCGCCAAAGCAGCCGCCGCCGAACTGGATATAGGCAACCGTGGTGCGGCGACGCGGGCTATGTGAGGCCGGAGGCGGGGATATCACGCTGGCCAAATGTTCTACGATAGCCTGCAGTTGCTCTTTATCTGAATTATATTTCTGCCCGGTCCGGGGAAGAATGGCGATAAGATGTGAATACACCGGGTCTTTGACCAATTCTTTATCATGTGCTTCCTTAAAAGCGGCTATTCGCACCTGGGCGCCCCGGCTGAACAGGCTGTTGCGCAACGATGTCGCGACATCATCGCTATCAGGAGTAGCCAGGATCAAAACATTAGCACTTTGCCAGTCATCCTCCTTGCGTTTTCCCAACCATTCCGGCAATGGCTGGAGCGGTTCTTCCGCCGGCACGACCTTAAATTCCCTGACCCATGGATCAGGCCCACTATCGACATCCATTGTTTGTTTCTTTGTCCCGCCAGTGACGATTCTTTCCAGGATTTCGGCAATCTGCCGCAGGCTTCGCTGACGAAGGGGATCCAGATCAACATGGATTTCTATATTCAAAGCAGATGTCAATCCACCTACCAACCTGTTCAGCATGTCCGGTCCGATATTGAGATCATCTTCCACTATTGCGTCCGCATCAAGGACATCATCCGGATAACCTGTAATCAGGGAGGTCTGTTCAAGGACTATCTTCAATACATCCGGTTTTTCCGGCTCAATTGAGCCAGGTGCTTTCTTCTTTGCACACGCCATCATGTTGTCCACGATTTCTGACAGGGTTGCATTGGCATCGCCCGCCAAATCAACCTCGTCTTCCAGGCCGGCTTTTTTTGCCGCTTTTATTACCAGATCAGCAGCTTTGATCGAATCAAGGTTCAGATCATCCAGCAACCGCATTTCAGGCATCAGGCTATCAATAGGGTAACCTGTAATATCTTTGGTTACAGAAAAGAGAACCGATTTCATATCTTCTCTTGTAACGGTTTTTGATTTCAGTGCTGGGGCCCTTACATCATGGGTTTTGGTTTCTACAGAAGGTTTGATTGTCTCAACTTCTATCTCAGTTCCTCCTTTCTTATCCATAAACGGGGCCGAGTACTTCATATCCGCTTGGATAAACTCAGCTAAAAACGGGCCGCGAGCCTTCAGGTAAGCCTCAAGTTCATTGCCGGAAAGATTGACAATACCGGAGAGCATGTCTTGCGCCTTTTTCGGCAGGGAATGATGAAAAGATGCCTTGTCGGCAACGGGAAGATCAAAGGGGCGTTCACACGGGTTCTGAATGAACAAGCGTTCAGAAGGCGGAACAAACGGGCGGACCAGCCTTTTTTCGTACAACCTGTGCCAATCAATGTCAATGCCGCGGATAAAGAGGGAGGCAAGCAGCCTGTTCATATCCTTGTCCACGAACGGCGATGATTCTATTGGTATGCATACATGACCGCTGTCGCCCATAATAGCATTTGCCAGGCCTGAAAGGACGCGCCCCGGTCCGACCTCAATGAACAGATCACAGGTCTTGGCCATTGACCTGATCATATTTACAAAATTTACATGTGAGAGGATCTGGCCGGCAAAGTGTTTCCGGAGTGATATTCCCTGTTTTACCTCTTCCCCGTCAGTGCTGGAAAAAAGCCTGGTCTGGATAACAGCGAGTTTTTTGGGGAGAAATTCGACATTTTCCATAACCTTGACGGCATGTGAAGCAAGTTCGGAGTGAAAGGCATTGGAGACCTTCAAGCGCCTAGCCATGATTCCTTCTTTAGCAGCTATCTTTATGGCCATTTCCAGAGCGGTCAGTTCCCCGGACAAAACGATTTGCTGCGGGCTGTTTATATTTGCGAGGACTATATAACCCGCTGTCTGTTCGAGGATGCCTTTCGCCTCTTCTTCAGAGCATCGCAGACTTACCATTCCTCCTTTTTGATCTCCCGAGACCGTCATGGCACGCCCCCTTGCAGCCGCAAGACGAATCAGATTCTGGAAATCAAATGCGCCTGCGGCATGAAATGCGGTCAATTCTCCCAGGCTGTGCCCACCCATAGCGGCAGGGGTTACCCCAAGTTTTTGAAGGAATTGAAACCAGAGCAGCGAAGTTAGACAGATGGCAGGTTGGGCATTTTCGGTCTGCGACAGGTCGTGAAACCAGGCTTTAACATCCTCCGGTCCTCCAGCTCGATCAAGTGGAGGATAGATAAGCCGGCTGATGGGTTTGCCGCCTGCATCCTCGATCCATTGATCTGCCTCCATGACTCTATTCCTTGCCCACTGGAAACGTTCTACAAGCACTCGAGCCATGTTGAGCTTTTGAGAGCCCTGCCCTGGAAAAAGCATTCCCACCCTTGTCCCGGCAAGCCGGTTGCTCAACCATACCATCTGTCCGGGATCATTGAGCATTTTTCCACTTGCAGGCGGTCTCTCTTTGATCATCAATGCAAGTTGTTCAAGCAGTTTTGTCAATTCGTCTGGTTGGCCGGTTATGACAGCGGATCGAACACAGGCCTTCCTGTATGACTCGTGTCCGAGCTTGGCAGCAAGATCTGTGAGTTCGGCAATACTTATTCCCTTTGAGATCTTGACAAGGTCGTTGACCTTTTCATAAAGTTCATCCATGGTCTCGGCGGTCAATACGAAAATCTCTGTTTCCTGATTCGAAACCATCATAGTTCGCTCATCCATGGACGGCTCGAGAAGGTCACTGGGAGGATCGCCGGATTCCAGGGTTATGTGGCAGTTGATCCCGCCAAATCCCATAGCCGAGACACCTGCCCGCAATATTTCCGTGGGTTTGCGCTGCTCGCCCTGAAGAATAGGGTAAAGTGAATGCACCAACGTGTTAAAAAGAGGATGCGGATCCCTGCACGCGGCCGTGGGTGAAAGAATACGGCGGTTCACTCCCATGACTGCCTTGATGAATCCACCAGCTCCAGAGGCGGCCTTTGTGTGTCCAATGATCGATTTTAATGATGTAATACCGCAGGATCGTTCTGATTTTTTCTGGGAGACCCTGACATCTTTCATGGCTAAAGCAATGCCCTCTAATTCGATCCGATCTCCAATTGCTGTCCCTGTTCCATGCCCCTCTAAGAAATTTACATCTTCAATCCCGTAAGGAGCACGGGCGTACGCTCTTTTTAATGCTCTGGCCTGCCCCGTGGCGTTTGGCGCTGTGATAGAAGTTCCTCTGCCGTCCGAAGATATGCCCCAGCCATGGAGTATTGCATAGATGTAATTTTTATCCCTCCTGGCATCATCTAAACGTTTAAGGACAACGAAGCCGCAACCCTCGCCTGGGATAAATCCGCTGGCGCGGCGGTCATACACAGTCATATCATCCTTAGTCAGCGCTCCGGTCCTGGCAAACCCTACAAGCTCAAAAGGATCAAGGCTGATATCGACTCCTCCCGCTATAGCCAGATTCAGATCTTTATTCATTAATCCTGTGGCTGCAGTGGCAACTGCAATAAGGGAAGATGAGCACGCCCCGTCAACAGTGTATCCTCCTCCACAAAGGTTCAGGAAGTTGCAGATACGTCCCGCGATGGTGTTTGAAAGTCCGCCGGCCAATGTGTCTTCGTTCACAGATGGGAAAACAGATTTATAGTAGTCTTTCAGTGTTGTCTCAATTTCCGCTGCCTGATTGTCGGAAAGATTCCTTGACCTGGCTGCGGCCCGGAATGCGCGCTGGATATACGGCCATCGCAGCCGCATGGTATTAGAACGGGTCATCTCGCCGGTCAGGCTGTTTCCCACTATTACTCCCGTGTGCTCACCAGGCAGCTCATCGTGGGAGTAACCAGCGTCTGCAACCGCTTCGATTGCCGTTTCCAGTGCGAGCCAGTGTACAATATCTGTATTTTGGAAGGTAGTGTAAGGGATGCGCCTTGACGCCCAGTCAAAACTGAATCCGTCGATTACAGCGGCACGTGAGATATAGGTCTTGTCCGACTCGCTGCCGTTCGGTTGGTAATAATCGGCTATAGGGAAACGCTGGTCTGGAAGTTGCCTGAACTGGCGGCGGCGTGCCAGGATGTTCTCCCATAGCTGCCGCGGATTGCGGGCGCCCGGATACCAGCAGGCCATCCCGATTACAGCGATTGGAGTGGTTAATGATTTATTCATAATAATAACCTCTCATAACTACTCAGGTGGATAGGCTGAAGACTGAAGACTGTTAGGGAAAAGCGCATTTTGAAGCCATGTTTGGTGCAAAAATCAGGTATTTCCGCCAAAGTACGGCAATCAAACTCTTCTGACCCCTTCAGCCTGACTACGTGACTAGTCACAACCTCTCATTCCTTATAATTGTTAATTCGTAATTATATCTGGTATTGTTGCCAAAAAACACGGTATGTGTCAAGCAAAACAAAAAGCGTGTAATAATATGAAATTTGCGATATAAAAGATGAGTACGAAATAAAAATACTGTAAAAGTTCACCACGGAACGACACGGAGTTTTACTGAAAAGTAAAAACAATGAGTAACTACTCAGGTTCACGGTTCCACGGTTCACTGTTCACGGTTAGAGAACGATGAAAATTGAACGGAAGATCAGAACAAAACCCAATTGATCAATTATTTCAAAACAACTCGCTTGAGAGTGGGTTTATTTATAATTCAGTGTATTTCCGTGAAAATCCGTGGTGAACTATTACAAAATGCTTTTTCAGATGGAGTATGAAGATGATAAGCCCTCCAGGTTACCAGATCGCAGATAGAATTTGTGAAAGTCTAAATACAGTGGTTTATCGAGGAAAGAGGGGGGCCGACAACCTGCCGGTTATTCTCAAGATCTTGAAAAAGGCTCATCCCACGCCTGATGAGCTTGCCCGGTACAGGCATGAATTCAGGATAACCGGTTCACTTCATCTTAAAGGTGTTGTCAGGAGTTATTCCTTAGAAGATTATGAGAACAGGCTGGCAATAATATTCGAGGATTTCAACGGGAAATCACTGGATAGACTGATGGCTGGCTCAAGGCTTTCCCTGGAAGAATCTCTTGCCATCGCCATAAAGATAGTGGATGCTTTGGGAAGTATACATGCTGCAAATATAATTCACAAGAATATCAATCCTGCCAATATCGTTATTAATCATGAAACAGGGGAGTTGAAGATCATTGATTTCGGGATTTCGAGTACCCTGTCCAGAGAAGAACCTGCTGTAAAGAATCCGAATATTCTTGAAGGTACACTGGCCTATATTTCGCCTGAGCAGACAGGAAGGATGAACCGCGTCCTGGATTACCGCACTGATTTTTACTCCCTGGGCGTTATCCTGTATGAGCTTATCTGCCGAAAGCTTCCTTTTGAATCCGATGATTTGCTTGAAATAATCCATTCCCATATCGCAAAAGAGCCTGTAGAGCCGTACAAGCTTGATCAAAGAATTTACAGGACTGTATCTGAGATTGCAATAAAATTGCTGGCAAAGAATGCCGAAGACAGATACCAGAGTGCCTGGGGGATCAAGGCAGATCTTGAGGAGTGCCTGAGCCGGTTAAAGAATTCCGGCAGAATTGAACCGTTCCCTCTTGCCACTCATGATATCTCTGACAGGTTCCAGGTTATTCAGAAGTTGTATGGCAGAGAAAAAGAAATTGAAATTTTGATGGAGGCGTTTGAGCGAACAGCAGACGGGAAACGGGAAATTCTGATGGTGACAGGCAGAGCAGGCGTAGGGAAGACCTCTATAGTCAATGAAATTTATAAGCCGATAACCGCCAGAAACGGATATTTTGTCTCAGGCAAGTTCGACCGGTTCCATCGGGATATTCCGTACAAAGCCGTAATTGAAACATTCCAGGAACTGATACGTCAAATTCTGACCGAGAGTGACACCCGGATTGATCAGTGGCGGGAGAAGCTCCTAACAGCCATCGGTCCTAATGGACAGATTATCATTGATGTGATTCCAAACGTGGAGTTGATCATCGGACCACAGCCTCCTGTGCCAAAATTGGGGCCTTTTGCAGCGCAGAACCGTTTTAACCTGGTCTTTCAAAACTTTATTCAGGCATTATGCCTGCCGGATCATCCTTTGACCATCTTTCTGGATGATATGCAGTGGGCGGATTCTGCGTCCCTGAAACTAATGGAACTGATGATTACAAACAGAATGACAGAATATTTTTTTCTTATCGGGGCGTATCGCGACAACCAGGTCACGCCCGGGCATCCCTTGATGATTACCCTGAATGCAATTAAAAAGGAAGGCATTACCATCAATAATATCTCCCTCTTCCCCCTTGATATTGAAAATATTACTCAATTGCTCTCTGATTTGCTGCATGCTGATAAGGAAACGGCAAATCCGCTGGCTGAACTGGTCATGCAAAAAACGGGCGGCAATCCCTTTTTTACGGAGATATTCCTGAAATCGCTTTATGAAGAAAAGCTGTTGAGATTTGTCGCACCTGCTCCGGGAACAGGAAGAGGGGGATGGGAGTGGGACATGGCCGGAATTCAAAGGCTTGGCATCACAGATAATGTTGTTGAGCTTCTGACAGGAAAAATCCGGCAGTTCAGTAAAAAGACTCAGCAGGCATTAAAATTGGGATCATGTATCGGGAATCAGTTTGACTTGCAGACACTGGCTGCGATCTGTAAAAAATCTCCGGAAGAAACAGCGGCCTCACTCCAGGAAGCGGTTGCAGAGAGTCTGGTGATGATTTCCGGCAACGCATACAAACTGATCGATCCGGATATCAGAGAACCGGAGATGGGGATAAGAGTAGAATACAGGTTTTCGCATGATCACATCCATCACGCAGCTTATTCTCTCATCAGTGAAACCGAAAGAAAGTTGATACATCAACAGACAGGTCAATACCTGCTTCGGATTATCCCGCCAGAGCAGCGCAAAAAGAGAATATTTGATATTGTGAACCAGTTGAACCTTGGGCTGGAACTTATTGATTGTCAGGCTGACCGGAATGAATTGGCTAACCTGAACCTCATGGCTGGGAGAATAGCAAAGCAGTCAGCAGCGTTTGAGTCGGCTTTCGTTTACCTGAGGACCGGCATAGGACTGCTTTGTGAGGACAACTGGAAGAGCGAGTATGACATGTCGCTTGAACTATATACAGAAGCGGCTGAAACGGCATATCTTTGCGCCGAGTATGCCTTAATGGAAGAGTTTGTACTGTGTATATTGAAAAGGGGGAAAGTGTTGCTGGACAGGGCAAAGGCTTATGAGATCAGGATCGAGGCATACAAGGCTCAATATAAGAGGCAGGAAGCGCTGGAAACAGGGTTGTCCATCCTCAAAGAGCTAGGGTTGAGATTTCCTGAAAAGCCGAACAGGTTGAATATCATGCTTGATCTCCTGAGAACAAAGTTGCTATTAGCCGGAAAGCGAATCGGCAAACTGGTTGATTTAAAGAAGATGGATGATCCGATCAAATTGGCATCCATGCGGATATTGAACCGCACTGGCTCTGCCGCCTATTTTGCCGACCCTGATCTCCTCTCTCTCCTTGTATTGAGATCTGTTAGATTTTCGATCATATATGGAAATGCGCCTGTTACAGCCTTTTCGTATGCTGTTTACGGAATGATGCTCTGCGGAATAGTCGGAGACATAGGGAATGGCTATAGATTCGGCCGACTTGCCTTAAGCGTGCTGGAGCAGTTCAATGCCAAAGAGTTCAAGGCCATGACATTCCATATGGTTTATGGCTTTGTCATACACTGGAAAGATCATGTCAGGGAAACCTTGAAGCCATTGTCTGAAGCATATCAAATCGGGCTGGAGACCGGAGATTTTGAATATGGAGGCTATTGTGCCTTTTTTTACTGCTACCACTCATTTGTGGCGGGAAAGGGGCTGGATGAGGTTGAGCTGGAAATGGCCGGATACAGCGATGCACTTGTCCGGCTCAAGTATGAACAGTCCCTGCATGGGCATGGGATATTTCGGCAGACAGTTGCGAATTTGAGGGGGATGTCCGGAACCCGGTGTTCATTAGACGGCAAGTATTATAATGAGGGCCAGATGTTGCCGATTCACAGCAAGGCAAAAGACAGAACCACTCTTTATTATCTTTATAGCAATAAACTTCTTTTGAACTATCTCTTTTGCGATTACAAAGAAGCCATCAAGAATGGAATGCTGGCGGAAAACTATTTAGACGGAGTAGTGGGGATGGTGGTTGTTCCGATCTTTTTTTTCTACGATTCCCTGGCCAGGCTCGCAGTCTTTCACGATTCTTCGCTGTCCGAACAAAGAGTCATACTAAAAAAGGTGGCTGCCAACCGGAAAAGGATAAAGAAATGGGCGCATCATGCGCCAACGAATCATCTGCACAGGTTTTATTTGATCGAGGCAGAACGGATGCGGATTCTCGGCAAAGATGCCAGAGCAGAGAAGTATTATGATCAGGCGATTGAACTGGCAAAAAAACATGAATATATCAATGAAGAAGCACTGGCAAATGAACTGGCGGCAAGATTCTATCTTGCAAAAGAAAACTCGAGGATTGCCAGAGCATATATGCAGGATGCCCGCTACTCTTACCTTATATGGGGAGCAATGGCCAAGGTCAGGGATATAGATGCACGATACAGCCAGTTGCTCGCCGGCAGGCCATTGAGAATCTTATCCGGGATTAACAAACCTGACGGAACCAAAACAACCATTGATTCAGGAGAATGTTTTGATCTTGCCTCTGTGATGAAGGCATCCCTGGCTATTTCCGGCGAAATCGTTTTGGACAGGCTGCTGGAACGATTGATGAAAATAGCGATTGAGAATGCCGGTGCAGAAAAAGGCTTTCTGATCCTGGAATCCATGGGAAAATTGATGATTGAAGCAGAAGGATCGCTCAATCAGGATCACATCACGGTATTGCACTCGGTTCCATTGGAAGAAAGCAATAATCTTTCACCTGCCATAATTAATTATGTAGCCAGGACCCGGGAAAGCGTGGTTCTCAATGATGCCGCCACTGAAGGTCGCTTTACAAATGATCCCTATATTCTTTCCAGACGTCTTAAATCGGTCTTATGCGAGCCTATTATTTACAAATCAAAACTCAGGGGTATCCTCTACCTGGAGAATAATCTTACAACCGGCGCGTTTACCATTGAACGCACGGAGATGCTCAAACTTCTGACATCCCAGATAGCCATTTCCCTGGAAAACGCCAGGCTTTATACAAACCTGGAAGAGTCTGAACTGCGCTATAGGGAGCTTTATGAAAATATTATCGATATTGTAATACTGGTTGGCGAAGATGATACAATACTCATGGCAAATCCCCTTTTCTACACCTTTCTCGGGATTCCATACGGAGATAAGATCGAATTTACCTTTAAGGAGTGTATATATCAGAAAGATCGTTCCAGGGTGGAAAGTGAGATGCTCACAAGACTTTTTAACGGGAATGATGTAAAAGATTTTGAATTTAGAATTGTAAACATGCATGGAAAGATTTTTGAGGTCGAGTGTAATGCAAAGTCTATCAGAAAGGAGAGCAAACTTGCCGGATTCCAGATGGTAATTCGGGATATTACCGAGCGGAAAAAGTTGACGAATGACCTGTTTGAATCTCTTAGAGCCGTCGCACAAGCCAGGCTCGGAACTATCCTTGGTCTTGCAAAACTTGCAGAATACAGGGATAAAGAGACAGGCGCACACCTTGAAAGAATACAGGAGTATACCAGGATGCTTGCAGAGGAGCTTGCCAAAAGACCCAAATATAAAAAGTACATCACAAAGAAATACATAGAGGATATTTCCTTCACATCCATTCTTCACGATATCGGAAAGGTGGGAATCCCTGACGCGATACTCCTGAAATCCGGAAGACTTACAAAAGAAGAGTTTGAAGAAGTAAAACGCCATCCAGTAATAGGAGGGGATATTTTGAGGGAGGTTAACGCAAAGGTTGAGGGGCAATCGTTTTTGTCCATTGGAATGCGGATCGCTTATTCCCATCATGAAAAATGGAACGGCACGGGATATCCGAAAGGCCTCAAGGGAGAGGGAATACCTCTATCCGCCCGGATAGTCGCGCTGGCTGATGTGTATGACGCTATCGCAACAAAGCGGGTTTACAAAGATGCCTACTCCCACGAAAAGACTGTCGATATTATTGTGAGCGAAAAGGGAAAGCATTTTGATCCCGAGGTGGTGGAAGCCTTTCTTGTCCTCAAAGACAAATTTATGACGATATGCAGGAAGATGCAAGATGATAAGCCAATGGTTTTCGAAGCATAGACTGCGGATTATCGTTTCTTCTTACCGAATTCTATCCGGCCTGTCCGCTGCCGGAAGAGCAACCTGATGGGAGTTTTGTCTAACCCGGCGCGTTCACGGATCTGGTTGATAAGATACCTCTTGTATGAAAAATGAACTGCACCAGGATAGTTTACAAAGCAGACGAAAGTAGGCGGTTTTGCAGTCACCTGGGCGGCATAATAAAATTTAAGCCGTTTTCCCCGAAAGAGTGAAGGTTCATTTTTTTTGATTGCCAGTTCCATTATCCTGTTTAATTGACCGGTTGTTATACGCGCTGCATACTGGTTGTAAACTTCATCAACATACTTAAATATCTTTGGAACTCTGAGGCCGGTAAGTGCGGAGATAGTAATGGCCGGGGCAAAACTTAAAAATTTTGACTCTATTCTTAATTGTTCATAATATCTTTTTGCGGTTTTACTGTCTTTTTCAACAAGATCCCATTTATTAAGCAGCATTATACAACTGCATTTTTTCTCAAAAGCATATCCTGCGATATTTATGTCCTGTTCTGTAATTCCCTCGTCTGCATCCATGACGATAAGGGCAACATCACATCTGTCAAGGCTCCTTAAAGCTTTGATTATCGAAAACTTTTCAATTTTCTTTGATACTTTTCCTTTACGTCTGATGCCGGCGGTATCTATAAGAAGATATGACTTTCCGTTGATCTTGCAGACAGAGTCAATTGCATCGCGAGTTGTTCCCGGAATATCGCTTACAAGCAGGCGTTTTTCACCCAGAATGCGGTTTATGAGAGATGATTTGCCGACATTCGGCCTGCCAACGACCGCTATCTTTATCATATCTTCTGTTTGAACTGAGTCAGATTTTGGAAATGCAAGTATCAGATCGTCGAGAAAATCATTCACACCATAGCGATGTTCAGCAGAAACAGGATACAATTTTTCTATACCAAGGCTGTAAAAATCATAAAGATTTGTTTCCTGTTCAAGACCGTCTATTTTATTAACAGCAAAAAAAACAGGTTTTTCTGTTGTACGAAGAATTTCGACAATATCTTTATCATAGGGTGATATGCCTGCTTTGCCATCAAGCAGAAGAATTATAACATCAGCATCTTCTATGGCCTGGAGTACCTGAAAGCGGATTTCATTTGCAAAATCATCCTTATCATCACTCAAAAAACCTCCTGTATCAACCAGGGTAAATACAATGCCATTCCAGGTAGCATCGCCGTAATTCCGGTCTCTTGTGACACCAGGGAAATCATCGACAATGGCATTTCTCGATCTGGTAATGCGGTTGAAAAAGGTGGATTTGCCGACATTTGGGCGGCCAACAATTGCAACAATAGGTTTCATGGTTATATATAAGGTTGAAGGTTAAAGGTTAAAGGCTGAAGTTTCCTGCCAGTCTTCAGTCTATCTACATGAGTAGTTACTATAGACTTTCAGATAAATACTTTGGCATCCTTCATAACAGCCTAAAAGTAGTTTACACTTTTAAGGGTAAGATACCTCAAAAAATATGATTTGTGCGCATAGCTGTTAGCCGTTAGCTTTTAGCTTAACAGTTCGTTTTTATACAAAAGTTTTGCCTAATAGCTAACGGCTAACAGCTAATGGCTGGCATCCGTCAATGTTGAAAAAGTGTAAACTACAAAATGAAGGATGCCACTACTTTTGACCTATTTTGAAAGATGCCTTGTTTTGTCTTAAAATTATATGATAAGCAACCCGATTATATCTTACAACAATAAAGATTGATGGAAAAAAATAAATATTTAAAAAAGAACACAGTTATCATGATAATAATAGGCATTGAAACATCCTGCGATGAAACCGCTGCGTCAATAGTTGTTGACGGCTCTGAAATTTTATCTTCTGTTGTGTCTTCTCAGGTGGATGTGCATCATAAATATGGCGGCGTTGTGCCTGAGCTTGCTTCAAGAAAACATATAGAAGACATTGTGCCGATTGTAAAGGAAGCTGTCAGCAAGGCTGGTATTAATTTTAAACAAATTAATGCATTGGCCGTAACCCAGGGCCCGGGGCTTATAGGCTCATTAATAGTAGGTTTTTCATTTGCGAAAGCTTTTGCTTATACACTTGGTATTCCATGGATAGGCGTAAACCATCTTGAGGGGCACATAAATTCTGTTTTTCTGGAATCAAATCCGCCGGCATTCCCTTTTGTATCACTCTTGGCTTCAGGCGGTCATACAAGCATTTATTATGTTAAATCTCATACAGAGACCGAACTTATTGGGCAGACAAGGGATGATGCTGCCGGCGAGGCTTTTGACAAAGTTTCAAAAGCAATCGGCCTGGGATATCCAGGCGGGATAGTTATAGACAGGCTGGCTAAAAAGGGAGACCCGTCGAAAATAGTTTTTCCCCGCTCATACCTTGATAAGTCCGGCTTTGACTTCAGCTTCAGCGGCATAAAAACTGCGGTAAACCGCTATATTCAGACACACGCTGATGAATATAAAAACCAGATTCCCGATATTTTTGCCGGGTTTCAGGAGTCGGTCGTTGATGTTCTTTCATATAAAGTTTTAAGCGCAGCAATGAAAAGGGGTTGTGATCAGATTTCTCTTGTAGGAGGCGTGGCAGCGAACAGCAGATTAAGAGAAAGGGTTATTAAGGATGCTGAACGGAAAGGAATTAAAGTCCATATCCCTTCGGTTGATCTCTGCGGCGATAATGCAGCCATGATTGCAGCTACAGGCTATCATTACTTAAAGAATGGAAAGTCTTCAGACATTAATGATGATGTGTATTCAAGAATTAAGATTTAGGTAATAGTTTACCACGGATTTTCACGGAATTACACTGAATTAGTGCCTGAACGAAAAGCTATTAAATTGATTTGTTGGGTTTCGCCCTGATAAATTAAGTTCTTCCAAGTGATTGATTCTTGTAGGTTGGGTTGAGGCACGAAACCCAACAAAATTGAGGGGCTCAACCCAACCTACAAGAAATCGAGGTTTCCGTTCAGGCACGAATTATGTAATACTTCTCTCGTTCCCATGCTCCAGCGTGGGAATGTATACCAAACTCCGTGTTGTTCCGTGGTGAATTTTACAAATTCAGGTTAAACCAAATATTTTTCTTTTATTTTCAGTATCCTCCGGACAGATTCCTTTCCTTTAGCCTTTATGTTTTTAGAATCCTTAAGTTCCTTTAAAATTTTCTCATATGCAATTTCTATATTCGGGCCTTTGTGACAGATCAGAGTAATGTCAATATCTGCCGAAAGTATCTGCTTTATGACGGTTTTAATGTCATAATTGCCTTTAATCGCTCCCATATCCAGATCATCTGTTATGACTATTCCATCAAAACCCATTCTGTCCCGGAGAAGATCTTTTGCAATTTTACTTGAAAGACTTGCAGGCCATTTTATATCTATTTTGCTATAAAGTATGTGCGATAGCATAATCCCAGCCACATCATGCTTTATAGCTTCGTAAAAAGGACGAAGATCGCTTGATTCTAAGGTCTGGAGATCTGCATCAAGCGGAGGCATTTCAATGTGAGGGTCAAGCACAGTTCTGCCGATTCCTGGAAAATGCTTTGCAACAGCCATGATTCCGTTTCGTTGAAGTCGCTCTATTAGTGTTACTCCCAGCTTTGATACCCATGCTGGATCATTCCCGAAAGATCTATCTCTCATAATACTTTTCTTGTTATCAAATGCCACATCCAGTACAGGTGCCATGTTCATGTTTATCCCGACACTTTTCAATTCAGAGGCGGTTATTTCTGCAAAATGCCCGGCATCTTCTTCATCTTTCATATCAGGATTGCCTGAAAACCTGGTAAAAGGCTCTTTCAGCCTGGCTACCTGTCCTCCTTCCTGATCAATTGAGATAAATAGTGGTGGTTGGCCGCATTTTATTGCATATTCCTGAAACGACATACACAGGTCTTTTATCTGATCCGGGCTGGTCAGGTTCCTTGAAAACAGAATGATTCCTCCGACCTTAATTTTATTGATGAGAAATTTTAGATCATCATTGAGTCTGGTTCCATCAAAGCCTGCCATCAGGCGCTGCCCGGCCAGTTGTTCGTTTGAAAGTGCTGAAATATCCATTATTATTTACCCCAATTCCATTATCTTTTTAATTGGTAACTACTCAGGTGGATAGGCTGAAGGCTGAAGACTGTTAGGAAAAAACGCATTTTGAAGCCATGTTTGGTGTAAGAATCAGATATTTCCGCCAAAGTACGGCAATCGTGCTCTTCTGCCCCCTTCAGCCTTCAGTCTAAACAGCTTCAGCCTGACTACGTAAGTAGTCACCTTAATTGATACTTTCTTACAGCCTTGTTGTGATCTCTTATATTAGTTGAGAACATATGAGTATTGTCTTTTTTTGATACAAAATAAAGAAAATTCGTATCAGCGGGGAAGAGAGCAGCTTCTATTGCCTTTTTTCCCGGATTTGCAATTGGTCCATGTGGAAGACCGGAAATCCGATAGGTATTATAGGGTGTTGATGTTTTAAGATGTGTTTTTTTTATATTTCCGTCAAAGTCTTTTATACCATAGATAACCGTAGGATCACTTTCAAGCCGCATTTTCTTCTTCAGGCGGTTGTGAAAAACAGAAGAGATAACAGACCGTTCTTTGGGATCGCCCGTCTCCTTTTCGATTATGGATGCCAGCGTTACTGTCTGATGAATTGAAAGCCCCAGTTTTTTTGCTTGTTCTTTAAAAGCAGGGGTGAAAACAGAACGGAACCTCTTGACCATTGCAGATATGATTTTTTCCGGGGTGATATCTTTTTGGAAGTAATATGTTTCAGGGAAGAGATATCCTTCAAAGGTTTCAGCGTCAATTCCTTCTTCATGCACAATCGATGAATCAAGTGCCGCCCTTAAAAAATCTTCTTCTTTGCCTAAACCTGCCTTGGCTAAATTTGAAGCAATCTGGTTTAGATTATAACCCTCCGGGATGGTCAGTTTATAAAGGCGTACTTTTCCGCTTACTACTATATGGAATATTTTATTCGGTGGCATAGCGGCAGAAAGAAGGTATTCTCCAGCTTTTATTTTTTTATCATATCCTTTAATACGGGCAAGTAAATTAAATTTATACAGATCTTTTATAATGTCTGCTTTTTGCAGTCTTTCTGAAAAGGATTTAAAGTTCTGGCCCGGTTTAATAAGTATAATTTTTTCATTATGATCAATACTTGATGCGGGCATGTCTGCATACATAAAGAGATTAAGTATAAAGCAGAACAGGCCGGAAAATAACAAAAAAAGCGTTATTAAAATGATTACTTTTAATTTATTCAAGCTGAAAGTTGCTCCAAAGGCTATATGGGATGTCCCCAAGTCCACGTTTAACCAAATGACACCCTTTTCGATAAATGTGAAACGGCGTTGTGCCGCGTTTCATCTGTTCTTTCTAAAATATTAAACACCTGGATAAGCGATAACCTTTTGAAGGTGTTTGTGCAAAGAATCCAAAAGCACAGTACAATGGCAATCAAAAGGAAAAGCGAACGGATTGTCCGCAGGTTGTTGTGGCGCTTGTATTGGATGGCGATGGATTTATCCGGCGGCATCGAATTTTTAACGGAAAAATGACAGATGTGAAATCATTGGATAAGATTCTCATAGCATTAGAGGACGATTTTAAAGACAAGCCAATGCCGACAATAATATTTGATAGAGGTATGGTTTCAGATGATAATTTGAAGCTTTTGAACAAGTATGACAATTTAAAATCGAACAAATTTGACCCAAATCTATACGCCTACTTGAGTAAGTTATTTCGTTCCTAAACGATCCAGATTGCCAGACTTACCGTGCGATTTAAGACACTGGTTGTGACACTTCCCATGAAAAACTCTTTTACTGCCGAAAGGCCGCGTCTGCCCAAAACTATTGTGCCATGATTGTTATCCTGCGCTTCCTTTAAGATATCATCAGCGGCTGAACGGCTGCCTTCTGTGACTTTTGTAGTTATTTGCTCTTCGCTCAGTCCGGCTTTAAGGAGTATTTCCCTGGCTTTTTTTACATAAGGGGCAATTTCCTTGCCCGCTTTATTTTTCCAGAGTTGTTCAAGATCCTCTGCTTCTTCAAGTACCTGCATGGGAACAAAACGGCTTAAATGCTTCATGGTGTGAAAAATGGTTATATGACAATCGGTTCCGGAGAGCATGAAACCGACGTGATCAACAGCCCTTAGAGCGTTTTCGGAGTTATCAACGCAGACCAGCACATTTTTTGAATCAATACAACCTTCTAATATCCATACCGGATTATTTCTGCGGTATTCAACCAGCCTGGTGGAGACTTCACCCATAAAAAAACTTTTTATTTCAGTTCTTCCCCGCTTGGTTAGAAGTATAGTATCTACCTGTTTAATTGACGCCCAGTTGCAGATATCCTGAGCAACGCTAATTCCTCTTTTTTGACAGCACGTTTTAATTTTTTCTTCATTAAAACCTTTGGTTAGAAGTATATTTTTGGCTTCTGATAAAATTTGTTCAGCCATCTCTTCGTTCTTTTTTTCTACAGACTTCAACCTGGTTCGAGTTGTCTTATCTATTGATTTATTATCTGTTAATATTGGCGGCAAAGAGGGGAGAATGTGAATGAGGGTTACTTCAAGGTTATGACCTGGCCCGTAGATGATATTAATATACTCCAGTGATCTCAAAGAATTCTTGGAACCATCCAGTGAAATGACAATACTTTTGGTCAAAGCCTCCATGATTTTCTCCTTTGAACTAAATCAGGAACAGGGATGGGGCTGGAATAACTTCCCCGTTCCTTACACCTAAATTGAGCGATTTTTGGCTTGATCTGCACTGATCTCTTGCGCATCAAGGATTCGCGAAAATCCTCGACATATCCACGGGTATACCTGCGGTTTTCGCAAACCCTTATGCATCAAGATTTCAGCACATCTCTTCCCCAAAAATCGCTCAACTTAGGTTACATTAAATTTTAGGGCTTAAGATTGTTGATTGTTGGTTGTCGATTGATGATTGATGATTGGGTATTCTATTAATTTTATAACAAAAAAACAGAGCAAAGCGATTCCACAAATCAACAATCATCAGTCAACAATCAAAAATCTTAAATCTCCAATTTTAGTGGTCGCAGAGATTATTACCTGTCACGAGAGCATTGTTTAAATAGCTGTTAATAAGCTCTTCAGGTTCAAGAGGCTGTGCTCCTGTAACCACTTTTATGTTTTGTTCATTAAAAAGAACCTGTGCTTTATTTCCCATTCCGCCTGCTATTATTACATTAACACCCAGTTCGTGCAGCCACTTGGGAAGTACACCCGGTTCGTGGGCAGGTGGTACCACGATTTCTTTTTTCTTAATTATATTTTCTTCAACATCTATAAGCGCAAATTCCTTACAATGGCCAAAATGAGCAGTCAGCTTGCCATCAGCTAAAGGTATAGCAAATTTCATTGTATTAGATCTCCTGTCTTTTATCTCCTGTTTTATTTCAGATATTATATCAGCAATACTTAAAAAGGCACTGGTTACCTGGGAATCTTTATATTTCTCCTGGATAGATGTGCCGGAATCGCCGCAGGAGACAACGTTCAGGTCAAAAGGAATCCTTCCCAGAAATTTTAATCCTGCTTCTTTTGCGGTCCTTTCTCCACCACCATATCCAAACAGTTCGAGTTTTTCGCCGCAATGAGGGCATGTAAAACCGCTCATGTTTTCGATAAGTCCCAAGATTTTCATACCTACTGTTTTGCAGAAGCTGATAGATTTTCTTACGTCGGCAAGAGAAATTTCCTGAGGTGTTGTAACTATTATAGCCTTTGCATCAGGAATCGTTTGTACAACTGTCAGCGGCTCATCGCCGGTACCGGGAGGGGAGTCAATAATTAAATAGTCGAGTTCGCCCCATTCTACATCTCCGATGAACTGCCTGATTGTAGAATGTTTAATCGGGCCTCTCCATATTATTGCCTCATCATGGTTTGATGTAAGTGATTCAATTGAAACAGCCTTCAGGTTTTCAGAGTATTTCATTGGATTCAGCTTCCGATTCTCATTCAAGTCCATCATACCCTTAAATCCAAGCATTCTGGGAATATCGGGCCCATGTAAATCAACATCCATAAGTCCAACTTTAAAACCCTTGTTTGCTAAAGCTATGGAAAGGTTTACTGAAACGCTGGTCTTGCCGACACCACCTTTCCCGCTCATGACGATTATTTTATTTTTTATTTTGGTTAAAGAGCCTTTAACAGATGCATCTAAAGCATCTTGTGCGTTCTTTTGATCAGAAATACTGCAACCAGTCTTTTGAGATTCATTCATTATACATATCTCCTAAATTACGTTTTTTATACCCAGTGCCCTTCCACATTAGGTCCATTTGTAGTCTCCAATTCGCCTTTTTTGTACATAGAAATTGCGTCGAGAACTTTTCCCTTTACATTAGTTATAATTTTTATGCCCGCGCTCTGTAATACATTAAACGCTTTAGGTCCGCAATTGCCTGTAAGCAGAACATCAACATTATTTCCGGCAATTGTCTGGCCGGCCTGTATGCCGGCTCCCTGGGGAAGGTTAAGGTGTTGTATATTTTCTACGACTTCATAATCCATGGTCTCAGGATTAACAATAATAAAATAAGCTGCTCTTCCAAAGCGAGGATCAACATTAGATTCCAGATTTTTACCTGAAGATGTAACAGCAATTTTCATAATTTCAAATTACCTCCTTAACTAAATGTTATAATTATTTTTTATCTCTGATTCTGTAAAAATTTTTATCATTGCAGGCAGGACAGTTTTGGGGACTTCCAGTACCAAGAGGTTCTTCCCACCTGTTATCACAATTAATGCATATAAATATTCTCTTGTCGTTGATTAAGCTGTAATTTCCTCCTTCTATTTTAATAGCCTTACCGTTAATAAGTGCATCCGCAACAGCCTTTCGTGCACGCTGGACAATTCTGCCAAATGTTGCTCTGGATACTCCCATACGCTTGCCTGCTTTTTCATGTGACATCCCAAGGAGATCCGCAAGTCTTATTGATTCACGTTCGTCAACAGTTAGATGGACTTCGGACAAGTCTATCATCGGTATGCCTCTTGGCTTGAAATAGCTGACGTCCGGCTTGAATGCAACAATACGATTTTTTTGGGGTCTTACCATAAAAACTCCGTTATGAGAATATGCTCAAAAAAATTAAGTATTATTATTTATATTGTCAAGAAATTTGTTATATTATTTTTTGATTAACTAATGACTTTAGTAAGTTCTCCAGTTTTCCACTTTACTCCTTTAACAACCATGTTCAGAAAAACAGACCGCAGTGGCTTGACCGACATTGCAGCCATAAAAGGGGAGGAATTTTCGAGGACATGTATGATCCGTCCCATTGCACGGTGACTGAGCCGTTCAGGTTCATCAAAGATAAGATCTGCCAGCTTTTTACGCTCAATTGCCATAGCTATTAAACGGTCGAATATGCTTTCAGGGGTATAGACCCTTTGTATACGAGGTTTCATGGTAATCCCACCAAATTTACAGGCAGAATAGCATACACCACATCCAAGGCACAAGTTTTCATCACAGACTGCTTTTTTTCGTTTATTTTTTTTCTCACCTTCCTGAATTATTTCTATTGCATTTATAGGGCATGCATTTGCACATTTCCCGCACCCATTACATTTGGAAAGGTCTATTTCCATTATCCAGTTTGAGGTTACAATTGCATTGCGGATGTCAAAAATTTTTATTGCCTGCATCATCTCGCAGCAGCAGCCACAGCAGTTACATATATAGGCTACTTTACGCTGAACATTGTCTCCGGTTTGAGCCAAGCCGGCCTCCTTGCTTTTTTCAAGAATTTTCATTGCTTCGGTGTTTGTAATTTGTTTGGCAAGCTTGCTACGTATTATTGATTCTGCAACGTAATTGAGAGAAAGGCATGTCCATTTAGGGCGGTTGCAATTTTTCCCCAGAAGACTTGCTTTATGACGGCAGACGCATAACGATACTCCAACAGTAGTTGCTGACTTCACAATATGACTTGTGCGCTCCCAGTCAAGTATTTCAGTATGATCGCTTTCAGGAAGGGATTCCTCGCGAACAAGTGAGCGACCTACTTGTGTTTGTCCCTGGAAGAGCGAGTGGATGAATTTATCATCCTGTTCCATATATTGGTCGAATAAACGAGCTAACTCTGCCATGGGCATGTCATTGCGAGTACGCATAAAAGTGAACTCAAAAAAACCTATTGCAACCGGTGCAAGGACGAAATAGCGTTTTCCTTTGTGTTCGAGATCTACCACTAAACCTTTTTGAGCCATTTCAGTTAATTTTTCGTCAAGTTCTTTACAATCTATAGACAGCTTTTTTGAAAGAGCATTCAGAGAAACAGGCTGGCCCGGGATTTTTCTGGCGAGTTCTGCTTCTTCTGGAGAAAACAGGAGTTTCAATATCTTCATAAATACTGGGGACTCGGGAGCACCAGTAATATTACGATCCAATCTTTGTTGCAGAAGTCGATACTTTTTATCGTAGTTGACGTTATGACCCATTAAAATTCCCCCTACTATAATCAGAAATTTACGAACTCATAACACTTTAGCTTTTTAAAAACATATCAGCTCAGCCGGTTTGTTTCAAAAAGCTAACCTATTACAATTAATAAAAATTTTACACATTATGCGACTTATGATTTTATATAATAGCTGACCGAAAACCTCATATTTTTCGGTCAGAAATTCGAAATCCGAAGCACGCCCATTTTATAAGATTGGCCGAAACAATGACAAAAATACAAATGCTCCAATAACAAAAACCACTGATTTCCAATTACTTAGTTTTGGTCATTTTCTGATTTGGTATTCGGATTTGTTTCGAGTTTCGGATTTCGATATTCGTATTTTGCCTGAACATGACTTTCCGTTCAGGCAAAATATATCTTAAAACAGTGTCTTGATATCTATCAATATATATTTTATAAAATATTACATCATATTACTGTCATAAATTAGCAAAATCGTAACACTTTAGCACTGTTAAATATTATTTTTTTGGACAGGATTTAAATTATTGTAGCCGTGAACGCTTACAAATCTTGTTTATCCTGTTATCCTGTCAGATTCTTTTTCAAAAGGCTAAGTTGTTACGCAAAATCAAAATTATATTAACAATCAAGGATGCTATTATGAAAAAAAATCCTGATCTTGAAGTCAGTATTGGAGAGATAAAGCTTAAGAACCCTGTAATGACAGCGTCCGGCACATTCGGATATGCAAGAGAATTCGAGGAACTTGTTGATTTGAATCGTCTTGGAGCAATTATTGTAAAAGGTTTATCAATTGAAGCCTCAAAGGGCAACAAACCTCCAAGGATTGTTGAAACACCTTGTGGTATGCTGAATGCAATTGGTCTTGAAAACGTTGGCCTTGAAGTCTTTTTACAGGAAAAGCTTCCTTTCTTAAAAACACTTGCAACACCTACCTTTGTAAATATTTATGGGAAGGATATTGTCGAATATGCGGAGCTTGCATCACGAATAGATGATATTGATGGAATATCAGGCATTGAGGTCAATATTTCATGCCCTAATATAAAAGCAGGTGGCATGGCCTTTGGTGTTGATCCTGAATCAGCGTTTAATGTTGTCAAGGCTGTTAGAGAAAGTACTGCAAAAACTCTTATGGTTAAACTATCGCCGAATGTGACCGATATTGCAGAAATCGCAAAAAGTGTGGAAGAGGCGGGCGCTGACGCTGTATCATTGATAAATACTATAACGGGTATGAGCATAGACATTGAAACCCGTCGTCCAAAGCTTGCTAATATTACTGGAGGCCTTTCCGGACCTGCGATTAGGCCTGTAGCTCTTCGTATGGTCTGGCAGGTTGTTCAGAAAGTAAAGATTCCGGTAATTGGTGTTGGTGGAATTATGACACCAGACGATGCTCTTGAGTTTTTGATAGCCGGCGCTGTGGCTGTTCAGGTTGGTACGGCTAATTTTATTAACCCCAATGCCATCATAGATATAATTGAAGGCATTGAAAAATTTCTTATCAAAAATAATATTCAAAAGGTTACGGATATTATCGGAACGCTTGATGTTGAAGGTTGAAGGTTGAAGGCTGAAGGCTGAAGGTTGAAGGTTGAAGGCTTTTAGAAACAAATGGTAGCCCCTGCAAAGCAATGCAGGTTAGGGAATATCGCCCCATAAGTGCTAACTGAATTTACAGGCTGTCCCTCCTTAGGAACGTGGACGAAATAACTTCCACAACTATGCATCACAGCTTCAGGCCACCTTTGCCCGATCTCAAATCACAAAAATATCAAAATAGCCCGCTATTCCATCAACTTTTGTGATCTGAGATCGAACGAATTTGACCCAAATCTATGCGCCTACTTGTGGAAGTTATTTCGTCCACGTTCCTTACGTTGGTAGCCGATGGAGTCTGAATAAACTCTGAGATAATATATTTGTACGGAATTTTTCCGTACGGCTTGACAAAATCCTCAATGAGCCTTATATTTTTTGAATAAGTAAGGAGTTTAACCGAATAATATCAATGAGGAGAATGAGAATGGTTACTGCTCGCCTTGATATGAGGCTAAATGAAGAAATTAAAGCAAAAGCAGAAAAAGCGTCTGCCTTGCTTGGATTGAGGAGTCTCACTGAGTATGTCGTCAGACTTATAGATAATAATGCTACTAAAGTAATTGCTCAGCATGAAAGTATAACCGTTGAAAATGATATTTTCGATCGTTTTATGAGTGCATGCGAAGAAGCGCGAACCCCGAATAAAGCTTTGCTGGACGCCGCAGCTTATACAAAAAAACAAGGCATTAAATGAGTTGGGCTTATGAATTTGTCGAGCTTGACAAAGCTATCCATGATCGAGCTTCATTTGATTGCGGTGGAGCCGAATTAAACGTATTCATTCAAACCCAGGCAGCCAAACATACGAAGGTAGGAATAAGCAAAACTATGCTGCTACCAGCTTCCGTCCCACTTTATGATGGCAAATATCCCATCTGCGCATTTTATACAATTGCACCAAGCTCTATTAGAAGAGACACGCTATCAGAAGCACTTGCAAAAAAATTACCTCGTTACCCTGTGCCTGTGTTTTTGCTTGCACAAATGGCTGTTCATTTGAAGTACCATGGCCAAGGATTGGGGAGAGTTACATTAATAAAGGCTCTCGAATATTTATGGAAAATTAATTCTATGATGAGAGCCTTTGCAGTTATCGTTGACTGCTTAAACAAAAACGCAGAACAGTTCTATTCAAAATACGGTTTTGAAACATTGTGCGACCACAACGGTAAAACACGAATGTTCATGCCAATGAAAATTGTAGCAAAATTATTTCAATAGCATGTTAGCATTACAACCAAAAAACATAACAAAAAATGCGTTGGCAGCCAAAGATAAGGAACGTGGACGAATTAACTTCCTCAAGTAGGCGCACAGATTTGGGTCGAATTTGTTCGATCTCAGATCACAAAAGTTGAAGGAATAGCGAGCTATTTCAATATTTTTGTGATTTGAGATCGGACAAAGGCGGCCTGAAGCTGTGATGTATAGTTGGGGAAGTTATTTCGTCCACGTTCCTAAGATTCACTATTCATGAGGAGAGATTTTAATGAATCTCAAAGCCGGGCAGGTTGGGTTGAGGAACGAAACCCAACATCAACAATTACACGAAATTGCAAAATGATTGAGAAAACAATATCGGCGCAACAACCATATTTTGTTGGGTTTCGCAAGCTCAACCCAACCTACGAGCTGGTCAGCCTGTGAATGTCGAATGGGTGTTGAATAAATGGGGTCAGAGTAAAATTATAAAGGGGGCATTAAGGGGGACATCCAAAACAACCTGTCGCATAATATCGGGTTATGTTTAATTAAAAGTGTTTTTTGTGTTAAAAAAAGTATTAGAAGTATTGACAAAGCTTGGAGTCTGAATTATTTTTGTTTATGTAATGTAATTCAAGGAGGTGCGAGATGAGAAGCACAATTACAGCCAGGGGGCAGACTGTCATTCCTGCAACAATCAGGCGTCAATTTAATTTGACCCAAGCTGACCGTTTAGAGTGGGTTGTGGAAAACAACAATTTGAGAGTTGTGCCTGTTAAAATGAATCCTATTGATGAGTTCCGTGGTAAGGGGGGTGGCGGTGCTGTTGGAAGGCTTTTAGCTGATCGGAAAAAAGATAAGGAACGTGAATGAAGCGTTATCTTTTAGACACATCGGCACTGTTGACTTTGCGAGATGATGAAGATGGGGCGGATTTTATTGCTGGCCTAATGTATAAAGCTCAAGATAAACAATGTCTGTGTTTTGCCTGCTTTCTTTCGCTCATGGAAATATTATACAGAGTCTGGAAAGACGAAAACGAACTTGCTGGCCGGTTGGCCTACGAGGAGTGTCAGTCATTACCTATTAAATGGGTTCATGAAACAAAAAATCTACTTGAGGTGTCGGCAGAAATTAAAGCAAGAAATAAACTTTCTGTCGTTGATGCCTGGGTTGCTGCAAGTGCTTTTCAGGAAGATGCAATTTTGGTTCATAAAGATCCCGAATTTACATCTATTGAATGTCCTCAAATTGAGCTACCATATAAATAAAAGGCTTCGGTCATCATAACCTCCCCACAACGACTGTTTGATGTTTAAACATTTTTTAGCTGATTTGCCGAGGATCTGTACAGATATATTGAAATCAAGACCGCACAAATTCCATCAGCAAAGAATAGTTATGATTGTCGGCTGCTTTTAATGATTCAATATACCGTTTTCTGCTCTCACCTTGCTTTATAAGGCTTGCACTTCCCCATGTAAAGGCAGGTTTTTTTAAAATTTTTTCGAGTATCAGATCTGCCATTAGTCTTGCATGTCGCCCATTACCGTTTGGGAATGGGTGGATACAGACGATGATGAAAGTGTACTGCAAACTCATCGGGCGTGAATGTTTCAAATTTAGTCCATGCTTTTGCATCATCGCAGAGTTTCTTGAGTTCGATAGCTATCTCCTGCCAATTGATCCCGATATTTTTATTGCTTTTTCTAAACTTGCCGGCCCATTTCCAGACATTCCCAAACATTTTTTTGTGAAGCCGGCATATAAAATCTTCGTTAAAAAAATCTGTTTTTTTAAGGCGCTCTGCCCATAGATATGCCTGACTGATATTGTCTTGTTCCCAGCGATCAAGCTCTGCTCGTGTTGTAATATGTGTGAGCAGAAGTCCTTCTGTTTCATCAGGTTCTAATGGCGTGGCGCCTTCAGGGTAATCAATATTCATTTTGAGCGAGCCCTAAACATCCCACAATGACTTTGGCATTGTCTGAATCAGTTCTTCTACAGTAGTATCAAAAGCCTTCTTTTTTTCTTTTTCAGACAACCCTTGATCTTCAAGTAACATAGTATGAGAAACCCGCATTATTCGTTTCTTTGCAACGAGGTACGCCTGTTTTTTTATTGTATCCTGCAGACTGGTTTTCGGAACAAGTCCATAAACAAATACACAGTTCAAAGCCTCGGCTGCACGATGCATAGTTCTTAAGGTCACGTTTCCGGTGACCTCATCATGCTCGATGCGTGTGATGCGCGACCTGTTAACTTCGAGCCGTTGTGCAAACTGCCTCCCGTTTATCCCCAATGCGTCACGAATGGCACGTATCCAGCCTTTTTGTGGCGGAATAATCGTTTTCAAAATTTTGAAACGGTTTAGCGTAGAGCTTAGCTGTTCAATAATAAGTTTTTTTTGAAAAGCCTTCATGGTAATAAACACATTATAGGGATAAAAAAGTTTATAAATATATGAACATCAAATAGCTTATTGTTTATATATTTATAAATATTATTTGTCAACTTATTTATGCCGATTTTCAATTGCTATTGATCTTCTGCTTAGCCTATACTTGCAGGATATACTTGCGGGACGTACATTAGTTTATAAGTTGACGTGGTAATTGAACTGAAGCCGGGTAGGTAGAAGGCTGAAAAGTGAAGATTCCTGACAGCCTTCAGTCTTCAGTCTTCTACCTATCCACCTATTATTTAGATAACTTCAGATGTTTCTATGGGATTTGCTTTTAAGTATTCCAGCCGGTTAAGTCCATTGATATAAGCTTTGGCACTGGCTGTGATAATATCCGGATCAGCGCCCCTGCCAAGGGCAATAAGTCCGTTTTCTTTTAATCGTACAGTAACTTCGCCCTGTGCATCTGTACCCCCACTAATTGCGCTAACGGAAAACCTTAATAGTTCTGATTTTGAACCTGTAAGTTTTGCAATAACATTATAGGCAGCATCAATAGGGCCATTTCCAGATCCAGAGCCTTCTGCAGATCTTTCATTTATTTTGAGCTTGACATTTGCAGTCGGTTTAACTGTTGTTCCGCTTGAAACATGAAGATATTCAAGGTTGAAGACTTCCGCTGTTCTTAAAATGCCCTCAGTAACAATGACTTCCAGATCTTCATCTAAAATATGCTTTTTCTTATCAGCAAGCTCCTTGAATTTTTTAAAAACAAGCTTTAACTCTTCATCACTAATATCGTATCCTAATTCCTTTAAATGTGAGCGAAGCGCATGTCTGCCGGAATGCTTTCCCAGAACAAGCTTACTCTTACTTAACCCTATGGTTTCAGGCTTCATGATTTCATATGTCATGGGATTCTTCAGCATACCATCCTGATGGATTCCAGCTTCGTGGGCAAATGCATTGGCTCCTACGATTGCTTTATTCGGTTGAACCATAATTCCGGTTATCATGCTTACAATCCGGCTTGTCGGGTAAATATGTTCAGTATTTATATTGGTATATACAGGAAGAAAATTGGGTCTTGTGTGCAGCGCCATTACCACTTCTTCAAGCGAAGTGTTGCCTGCTCTTTCTCCTATCCCATTTATAGTTACTTCTGCCTGTCTGGCTCCGGCGTATATTGCTGCAAGAGTATTTGCAGTGGCAAGACCAAGATCATTGTGGCAGTGAACGCTCAGGACAGCTTTATGTATATTTGAGGTGTGCGCCATAACATATTTTACAAGATCACCAAATTCCTGTGGAATAGCATATCCTACTGTATCAGGAAGGTTAAGAGTAGTAGCCCCGGCTTCAATTGCCGCATCGAAAACCCGGCAGAGGAAGTCACGATCACTTCTTGATCCATCTTCTGCTGAAAATTCAACACTGTCAGTAAAAGATTTTGCGTATTTGACAGCTTCAAAAGCAGTTTTAACCACTTCTTCTCTATTCATCTTCAGCTTATATTTCATATGAATATCTGAAGTAGCTATAAATGTATGAATCCTGGGATTTTTTGCATGACAAATTGCAGCCCAGGCACGGTCAATATCATTTTTGTGTGTTCTTGCCAGTGCGGCAATCTCAATATTTTTTACAACACCCGCTACTTGGGCAACTGCCTCGAAATCTCCCTCAGATGCGGCGGGGAATCCGGCTTCCAGCACATCAACGCCGAGTTTTTCCAACTGTCTAGCGAGCCGCATTTTTTCTCCGGTATTCATACTAGCTCCCGGAGACTGCTCACCATCTCTTAGTGTTGTATCAAAAATAATTACTTTTTCATTCATGACTTTACTCAAGGTTCAATACTTAATTTTTACGATCTTTCTTTTGAAAGTTTATACTGAAAACTGTCTGCCAATGCTTGCCAGCTCGCCTCAATTATATCTTCTGAAACGCCTATTGTACTCCAGATACGATCTTCATCACGCGATTCTATTAAGACCCTTACTTTTGCGGCAGTCCCTTCCCATGCATCAATTACCCTGACCTTAAAATCTACGAGCTGCATGGAATCCAGGTCTGCAACATAAAATTTTTCAAGAGCTTTGCGCAGAGCGTTATCCAGAGCGCCTACCGGTCCACTTCCTTCTGCAGCGGTAATTTCTTCAGTGTCACCTACGGATATTTTTATAGTTGCATGAGCAGAACACGGGCGATCTTTTTCCTTTTCAATATGGACTCTAAAGGATTTCAGTTCGAAAAGAGGCTTAAACTGTTTTGTGAGTTTTTCCATCAGTATTTTGAATGAACCATCAGCCACTTCAAACTGGTATCCTTTTTCTTCCATACGCTTTATTTCTGAAACGATCTTGCGGCTGTCAAGACCGTTCGTTCCGAGCTCTATGCCAAGTTCTCTGGCTTTGTATTCCACATTGCTTTTACCTGCGAGATCAGATATCAGCACGCGGCGTTCATTCCCTATTAGTTCAGGATTCATGTGCTCGTAAGCTCTATGCACTTTCATTATGGCGCTTACATGAATACCACCTTTATGGGCAAAAGCACTTTTGCCGACAAAAGGCCTTGAATTAAGGGGAGTTATGTTTGCGGATTCACTTACAAACCTGGATATATTTTTGAGTTTTGCCAGATTTTTTTTGGAAATACATTGACGGTTCATTTTTAGACTGAGAATAGGTATGATAGAAGTAAGATCCGCATTTCCGCATCTTTCTCCATATCCATTTATCGTCCCCTGCACCATAACAGCGCCATGGCGTACAGCCGCAATGGAATTAGCAACAGCAAGGCCGCTGTCGTTGTGAGTATGGATTCCTATTTTAATCGGTAGAGAATTTGTTTTTTCCCTGTACTTATTGAGAGTATTATACACATCAATCATAATGGTTTCTATATCATCTGGCAGTGTTCCACCATTTGTATCACAGGGAACAACTGTCTCAGCTCCACCATCTATAGCTGCTATAAGAGTCTGTAAAGCATATTCTCTATTTGCCAAATAGCCATCAAAAAAGTGCTCGGCATCGTAAATAACTTCCCGACCATTTTTTTTAAGGAACTCGACACTATCTGTTATCATAGCGAGATTTTCTTGCAGGGTATTGTTCATAATCTGCTTAACATGAAGATCCCAGGTTTTGCCGAATATTGTTACAGCAGGGGTGCTGCTTTTAATAAGGGCTTTTAAGTTTTGATCCTCATCAGCGCTAATTCCAGGCCTGCGAGTTGAGCCGAATGCAGTAAGACGGGCATTTTGAAATTTAATATTTTTCGCCAGCTCAAAAAAGCGTTCGTCCCTGGGATTAGAACCCGGCCAGCCACCTTCTATGTAATGTATCCCAAGGTCATCAAGCCTCTGTGCGATTTTTATCATTTCTTCAGCACTGAAGTTGATATTTTCTCCCTGAGCCCCGTCCCTCAAGGTGGTGTCATATAACAGAATTGGTTCCATTTTGTTGTTCTCCCAAGAAAAAGAATACAATTTCTAATTTCTACTTTCCAATTTCAAGCCGTGAATGGCTCCTATTTTTTTCGGTTTTCAGGTCTCAATGCTCTAACCGCAGCGCCTGCTGTCCACATTTCTGATTTTTTTATAACATCAAGTTCTTTTCTCAGTTTTACAAGATAATCAGGGGCACTGTTAGCCTCAAGAACTCGTTGTGTCTCTTTACCGGTTTTAACACGGTCATAAAGTTCTTCAAAAACAGGAGCTACTGCATCCCGGAATTTCGGAGCCCAGTCCAGAGCACCTCTCTGAGCGGTTGTGCTGCAGTTTGCAAACATCCAGTCCATGCCGTTTTCTCCAACAAGACGTATAAGACTCTGAGTCAGTTCTTCAACTGTTTCATTAAAAGCCTCGCTGGGTGAATGACCATTTTTCCTGAGAATATTGTATTGCGCTTCCATAGTGCCGGCAAGGCATCCCATAAGGACTCCGCGTTCTCCGGTAAGATCACTATAAACTTCCTGTTCAAAGGTTGTGGGGAAGAGATAGCCGGAACCTATTGCTATTCCGAGAGCAAGAGTTCTTTCCTTTGCTCTGCCGGTATAGTCCTGGTGTATTGCATAACTGGAGTTTATACCGCTTCCGTCCAGAAAATTTCTTCGGACATTTGTCCCTGATCCTTTTGGAGCAACCATAATAACATCTATATTCTCCGGGGGTATAATACCTGTCTGTTCTTTATAAACAATAGAAAATCCATGCGAGAAATAAAGAGCATCTCCTTCATTAAGGCATGCCTTTACCATTGGCCATGTGGCAACCTGTCCTGCATCTGAAAGCAGTTCCTTAATAATAGTTCCCTTTTTTGCTGCTTCCTCAATGGGCAACAGGGTTTCATCTGGGACAAAACCGTCTGCAATAGCTTTATTCCAGTATTCATCTCCTTCAAGCTGTCCTATTATTACATTAAAACCGTTATCTTTGAGGTTTAAGGCTTGTGCTGGGCCTTGAACCCCATATCCAAGGATAACGATTATTTCATCTTTTAGAATTTCTCTTGCTTTATCCAGAGAAAATTCATCTGCTGTTATTATTTCTTCTACAACTCCACCAAAATCAATTTTTGCCATCTTTTTCTCCTTTAATAAATAACGGTTTACAGTTCACGGTTGTCGGTTTACAGTTATGCATTCCCACGCTGGAGCATGGGAACGAGAAACGGTTGTCGGTTTTACAGTTAACGGTTTTAAGTTTTGATCAACCGTGAACTGTGAACCGTAAACTGTCACATCTATACAGTTTTCGGCTCGCGGGATAGAGCAATGATCCCTGTTTTAGCGATTTCCTTGATTCCTAAAGGTTTCAGGAGACTCAATATGGCAGACAGTTTGTCTTCATCACCCGTTATTTCAATAGTGTAATGTTCCAGTCCGACATCTATTATTTTAGCTCTGAAGATATCGACTATTCTAAGTATTTCAGCTCGGTGTTCGGGTTTGGCGTTAACCTTTATAAGAGCCATCTCTCTTTGAACAAATTCCGTGCCTGTGAGTTCGATTACTTTCATTACATTTATGAGCTTGTGAAGCTGCTTCATAATTTGTTCCAGAACAACCCTGTTCGCCGTAGCGACAATTGTAACCCTTGATACATGAGGTTCGGTGGTTTCGGCAACGCACAGGCTGTCGATATTATAGCCCCTTCCACCGAATAATCCTGAGATTCTGGAAAGTACACCGGGCTGGTTCTCGACCAAAATCGAAAGTACATGTTTTTCTTCTATCATGATTAATATCCTTTTTATGTAGCTTGGTAGTAAACTATGTTAAACTAGCAGCATTTCTGTTATAGGCGCGCCTGCGGGAACCATTGGATAAACGCATTCTTCCTGTTCTACAACAAAATCCATGATTACTGCTTTAGGACTGGAAAGACCTTTTTTGAGCACTTTTTCAACTTCATCCGGTTTTGTAGCCCTTAATCCTACTGCTCCATAAGCCTCAGCCAGTTTAACAAAGTCCGGAGCGTGTTCCATACCTGTTTGTGAATAACGTTTTTCGTAAAAAAGTTCCTGCCATTGCCTGACCATGCCAAGATAACTATTGTTCAAGATTACAACCTTAATCGGAAGACCGCATTGGGCAGCAGTTGCCATTTCCTGGATATTCATCTGGATACTGCCATCTCCCGCAATATCCACTACAAGTTTTTTGGGGCAGGCCAATTGAGCTCCTATTGCTGCAGGAAGACCAAAACCCATTACACCCAAACCACCGGAAGTAATAAAATGATTGGGTTTGTCAAAATGATAAAACTGGGCGGCCCACATCTGGTTCTGACCTACTTCAGTAGTTATTATAGCTTTTCCCTTAGTTAGTTCGTAAAGTTTTTCCACAACGTATTGCGGCTTGATAACTTTTTCCTGAGCATATGCCAGGGGTTTTGTATTTTTCCACTCTTCAATCTGATCAAGCCATTTTTTTCTTTTTTCGTTTAAATCACCCAGATCTTCCTTGTCTAAAAGCTTATTAAGTTGTCCAAGTGTTGTTTTACAGTCCCCGACAATAGGAACAGTAACAGGAACATTTTTTTGTATAGATGTCGGATCAATATCTATGTGTATTATTTTTGCCCGTGAAGCAAATTCATCGGTTTTTCCTGTAACACGATCATCAAAACGAACGCCTATACCAATAAGCAAATCACAAGCTCCTGTTGACATGTTTGCCCTGTACGTGCCATGCATGCCCATCATTCCAAGCCACAAAGGATCTGTGCCAGGGAATGCACCCAATCCCATTAAGGAAGCTGTCAAAGGAATTTTTGTTTTTTGTGCGAATTCTGTAAGCTCTTTTGAAGCTTTTGAAAGAACAACTCCGCCTCCGGCAAAAATAACCGGTCTTTTGGCATCCTTTATAAGACTTGCTGCTTTGCTAAGTTGCCTGATATTTGGCTTATACGTAGGATTGTAAGACTTTAATTTAATCTTTTTTATTGGCTTATAATCAACTTTGGTTGCAGCGACATTCTTTGGGATATCTATCAGCACAGGTCCAGGACGTCCTGACTGAGCAATATAAAAAGCTTCTTTAACAACCCTTGCCAGATCTTTAGTATCTCTAACAAGGTAATTGTGTTTTGTGCATGGTCTTGTTATCCCAACAATATCCACTTCCTGAAAAGCATCGTTTCCAATAAGCTGGGTGGGAACCTGGCCGGTAAATATAACAATTGGAATTGAATCCATATAGGCGGACGCTATTCCGGTAACTGTATTGGTTGCTCCGGGACCGGAAGTTACGAGAACGACTCCCACTCCACCGCTGGCTCTTGCATAACCGTCAGCAGCATGTACTGCACCCTGTTCATGGCGCACAAGAACATGATGTATGTCGGTCTTAGCAAGTTCGTCATAGATATCTATGACAGCGCCACCCGGAAATCCAAAAATAGTTTTTACACCTTCTTCCTTTAGTACTTCCATAAGGATTTGTGCACCTGTAAGTTTCATGATAAAATTTCCTTTCAATTTGCGGGTTGTAAATTAAGTGCCTAAAGTGAGCTAAAGTATATTAAAGTGCCTAAAGTTAAGGAATGCGCTTTCGGCGCTGCCAGTTTTAATTTTTTTACCATACAACTTTGCTCACTTTATTTCCGGCTGAAGTTATAATTAAACTCTGAAAATAGATAGCACGCCGAAGGCGTACCACAACTTTAGGCATTTTAGGCACTGTCTTTACTACTTTACAATTGCTCCATCGCTGGCAGATGAAACCATGCGCGCGTATCTGGCCATATAGCCATGGGTTATCTTTGGTTCCGGAGGAGACCACTTTGATAATCTGTTTTGTATCTCTTCTTCAGATACTTTGAGCGTTATGTTTTTTCCGGGAATATCTATAGAAATCAGATCACCTTCCTGTATAATTGCAATAGGCCCGCCCTGCATAGCTTCAGGAGAAATATGTCCTATTGCAGCACCCCTTGTGCCACCGGAAAAACGGCCGTCTGTAAGAAGTGCGACATGAGCGTCCAGTTTCATACCTGCAATTGCCGAAGTCGGAGTCAACATTTCGCGCATACCAGGACCGCCCATTGGTCCCTCATAGCGGATTACAATAACATCTCCTTTTTTTATTTTGCCCTCCATTATTGCTTTACCGGCATCTTCTTCTGAATCAAATACTCTGGCAGGGCCTTCATGGCATAACATTTCATCAAGAACTGCTGATTGTTTTACAACACATCCATCCGGGGCAAGGTTGCCGAACATTATAGCAAGTCCGCCCTGGGAGTGATAGGGATTGTCAATTGAACGAATTACATTATTATCCAGTATCATTTTATCACTGGTGTTTTCGCCCACTGTTTTGCCTGTTACTGTAATACATTCATTATTAATAAGCCCGGCTCCGGATAATTCCTTTATAACCGCACTTATTCCACCGGCACGGTTTAAGTCTTCCAGGTGATGACTGCCTCCGGGACTTAAGGAACAGAGATGTGGTGTAATTTTGCTTATTTCGTTAATCAGGTTGAGATCTATATCTACTTCAGCTTCTTTTGCTAAAGCTGTAAGATGCAGTACAGTATTTGTGGAGCAGCCTAATGCCATATCAACGGTGAGCGCATTTTTAAAGGCTTTTTCCGTCATGATTTTTTTTGGTGTAATATTTTTTTCAAGAAGGCTTATGATCTGCATTCCTGCTTCCTTGGCAAGACGGATTCGAGCGGCCATAACCGCAGGTATTGTTCCATTGCCGGCCAGACCCATCCCTATAGCTTCTGTCAGGCAGTTCATAGAGTTGGCAGTAAACATACCGGCGCAGGAACCGCAAGTGGGGCAGGCGGCATCCTCAATTGCAGACAGCTCTTTTTCAGTCATTTTTCCGGAAAGCACCGCACCAACAGCTTCAAAGACAGTGACAAGATCTATTTTTTCAGAGCCGGCTTTTTCAGGACGCTCTCCGGCAAGCATTGGACCTCCGCTTATTACAATGGTGGGGATGTTTAGACGTGCGGCAGCCATAAGCATCCCTGGAACAATTTTATCACAGTTTGTAACCATTATCATTGCATCAAATGCATGAGCAACAGCCATAACCTCTATGGAGTCGGCAATCAGTTCTCTGCTACCGAGGGAATATTTCATGCCTGTATGATTCATGGCAATGCCGTCGCAAACACCAATGGTTCCGAATTCAATCGGAGTACCGCCTGCCATGTAAACTCCAGCCTTCACAGCTTCAGTAATTTTATCAAGATTTATATGGCCGGGGATGATACTGTTTGCTGAGTTGGCAATACCTATGAGAGGCTTTTTAATTTCAGCATCCGTATATCCCATTGCCTTAAAGAGACTGCGGTGTGGGGCTCTTTCAATACCTTTTTTTGCACTATCACTTTTCATTTGAGAATCTCCATAATAAAAAATCCGTTATTAGCTTTTTTGGCTGATAACGGATTTTTTAGGATTGGTTAATTTAATTAAGCAGTTATCAGCCCATTACCTCGTGGCAGGATAATACACCTACAACGAGTATGCTAATTAGACCAATAACGATTAGTTCGGTTGCTTTTTTTGTCATGTTAACTACCTGAATTTAATTTAAGGTTGACACGTAACAATCTGAATTAAGAATGTCAAGCATTTTGTAACTAAGTTGAGCGATTCTCAAAAATTTCTTCCCACAAATACACAAACTCTTTCTGATTCTATTTTCCAAATGCGTTTACCTTGTGAATTTACCAAAAAATAATTGACAACCATGGAATGTTACGTTATGAGTAATAAAGCTACTCAATAAAGGAACAAAATTTGGATAATCTATTCACAGGGCTTATATCATCAAAAACCAGGATCAGGCTGCTTGTCCGTTTTTTCTTTAATCCTGAAACCAGATCATACCTGAGAGAACTTGCCAAGGAATTTGATGTTTCTACAAATTCGGTGAGAGAAGAACTCAACCAACTGACAAAAACCGATTTGCTCAAATCCAGGAAAAGCGGGCGACAGGTTTTATACATGGCAAACCAGGAGCATCCTCTTTATCCGGAACTCAAATCAATGGTCAACAAAGTAATGGGTATCGACCGGGTTATCGACAGCATTGTGACCCGGCTGGGCGAGTTAGAACAGGCTTACCTGATTGATGATTATGCAGAGGGTAAAGATACAGGAATAATAGATCTCTTGTTGATTGGTAATGTTGATCAATATCATCTCAACGATCTGAGCAGAAAAACTGAACGATATATAAAAAGAAAGATACGCTCACTTGTCTTTAGCAGGAATGAGTTTGAAGCCCTTGTTCCGAAACTGGAAAAACGACCACGTGTCTTGATTTGGGAAGCGAACAAAAAACAGGCCTATAGAGTTTCAGATAATTAATTTCACTGTGTTATCAGTCGTCGACGTATAACTAATACGCCTTCCTCCTTCTGGCCTTGTGAAATTAATTATCTGAAACTCTATAACTATTTGTCTTTATTGCGGATTCAAGCCGTAGGTATTCATTATTAATCAGTTATTTCAATAAGTTATATTGCCATCACTATGTAACCGAAGGGGCGGAGCTGTGAGCCCTAACGCAGCAATTGGACAAAACCCGCAATATGCTTGACAGCCGTCTTTTTTAATAGAATTTCCGGCCAATAATATTATGCAAATTCCAGCCCACTATTTTTGAAAACACAGGGGCCGGAGCTACATTCTCCCGTCCCTATTTTGAAGTTGACTTCTTCAAATATCTATGCTAAATGAAGATATGTACAGCAGACTGCTAAATATTCCGATTAATCATGACAAGAGCTTTTTCCTGTTCGGCCCAAGAGGTACTGGAAAAACCACATGGATAAAAAGCAATTTTTCAGAAGCCCTGTACTTTGATCTCCTGGGGTTTAATCTTTATAATGATCTTTTAGCTCGACCGGGTCGCCTGGAAAATTTAATTCCCCCAGGTTTTCAAAACTGGATCATTCTTGATGAGATCCAGAGGATTCCGGAACTGTTAAACGAGGTTCATCGGCTAATAGAAAACTTTCACTACAAATTCATACTCACAGGCTCCAGCGCAAGAACTCTCAGAAAAAAAGGTGTAAATTTGCTGGCCGGACGTGCCTTAACATACAGAATGTATCCCCTTACAGTAGTTGAATTGGGCGACAGCTTTTGCTTGAAAAAGTCATTAGCCTGGGGGCATTTGCCCGCAATTCCTTCTGAAAAAAACCCCGACCTTTTTTTAAAAGCTTATGTTCAGACATATTTGCGCGAAGAAGTACTTCAGGAAGGCTTGACAAGGAATTTAGGCAGTTTTTCACGTTTTCTTGAAACAGCTTTTTTTTCACAGGGGTCAGTGTTGAATATTTCTGAAATAGCCAGAGAATCCGGTATTGAAAGAATGCGTGTTAAAAACTACTTTTCAATACTTGAAGATCTTCTTCTCGCCTCCTTCCTTCCAGTCTTTACACGAAGGGCGAAGCGTAGAATGATATCCCATCCTAAATTTTATTATTTTGATGTAGGTATTTTTCGTACACTCCGTCCTATGGGTCCCCTTGATTCTCCTCAAGAAGCTGAAGGACCCGGCATCGAAACCCTTTGCTTTCAAGAATTATCTGCCGTCAATGACTATTATAATTATAAATATGATCTGTATTACTGGCGAACAAGTAATGGTGTTGAAGTTGATTTCATACTCTATGGCCCAAAAGGTCTTCTTGCTTTTGAAATAAAACGTTCCGGCCGCATTTCAAAAAAAGATCTTAACGGGCTGAAGTCATTTGCAAATGACTATCCCGAAGCGAAGTTATACATGCTATATGGCGGTTCAAGACAGGAATATGCAGACAACATTTCCATACTGCCTGTAGAAAAAGCACTAAAAGAGCTTCCGACTATTCTGCAAAACAGTTGAACTGCATTAGAGAATATTGTCTTTATCGAACTGAAAAGAAGGGGGCTTGAGGTTTATTACTGGAAAGACAAAAAAGGCAAAGAATGCGATTTTCTGACTTGAGAAAATAAAATCAACAAGGTCTGTACTACAAAAAATATCTTAACTTTATGGTCTGGTCTGGTCAGACTATGAATTGGGAGGTGACGAACATGCTCATAACCAATATTTCAGAGACAAAGGCCCAGTTGTCAGCCCTTATTGAGAAGGTCATGGCCGGACAAGAGATAATCATTGGTAAAGCAGGAAAGCCTGTTGCAAAGCTTGTGCGATATGAACGAAGCGAGAAACCGCGCCGACCCGGCGCCCTGCGAGGAAAAATCAAAATAGGCGATAATTTTGACGAACTGCCGAGGGATATTGCCAAAGCATTTGGGATGGTGGATTAATGAACCTCTTGCTTGATACACACGTTCTTTTATGGTGGCTTGACGATTACCCTGCTCTTTCCAGGAAAGCAAAGGCTGCAATTGCCGATGGGAAAAATCTTGTTTTTATCAGTGCTGTAGTCATTTGGGAAATAAGGATCAAGCAGGCATTAGGAAAATTGGCAATTCCCCAAAATTTTCAAAAAGTGTTAAATGCCCAGCCCTTTGAGATGTTGGATATAACTGTTGAACACGCGCATGCGATCGGGGACCTTCCGGCACATCACCGAGACCCATTTGACAGGATGCTTGTAGCCCAAACAAAAGTAGAACATCTTACGCTTGTGACACGGGATATTCGTTTAAAGAAATACAAAATTCCACTTATTGAGGCTTAGGGATGAATCGCATCCTCGGAACAGTCGAAAGAACCATACTAATCTTGTAGAGCCATTTAAGCAGTACGAATAACAATGAAGGGATAAGAAACTTATAATCTGAAGAACGCCCAACTTCAGATCAAAGAGAAAAAAGATTTTGAAAAATATCAGGGCAAAGGAAAAAAGATTTATCTTTTCGGCGTTGAGTTCATAGACAAAAATGTGGGGGAGTGGGTGGAAGTATCTCCCCAAGATCGCTGAAAAAAATGCTATCGAATGTAGTTGCCATTTTTCTTCTACTTGCATGGCAAGATAATTGAAGGTAACGGTAGTCGGTCATGTAAAACTCGTCAAGAATTTCAATCAGTTCTGTCCTTGTACGAATATAATAGTATATGCACTTTTTTTCGCTCAAATTAAGCATACCCGACCAAATTTTGTCCTCAAAGTATCCCTTTTTTTCATCATTCAATTCCAAAGATTCAATAATGAAGAGTTCTGGTTTACTCATAGCATATAACAGTTCGAATAGATGAAAAATATTCCGTCTATTGCCTATATACGGTGTGCTTTTTTTCGTCTATGCTTGTACTTAAGGTAAAGAATGGAAAATTTCGTTTCGTGTTGAATTTTGTATTCTTTTATGGCTAACCGATAACACTATGGAAAACAAGAGAAATTTCAGACCTAATAATGATTTAGAATATGAATTCAGAGCAAGAGTCAAGTAGCAGACTTGCCCCAGGCCATTCTCGTTGCAAGGTCAGGAGACAGCAAAAGACAACAACTTTTCGCTTATACGAAGGCGAAAAGGGTAAGATCATAGACGGAGGCCGTCCCTGAGGCCTAAGTAGTCTCGCGATCCAGAACCAAGACCAAGAGGGAGGGTAAAAAGCGATGCAATTAAACATAAAAATGTTAGAGGATAAGGTGAAAAAGGTGGAGGCTGAGGTGGTTGACCTAAGGGAGGTTATTAGGAAGGCTATCTCTGAAGAGGTTGATATAGATGAATTAGCCTCCTCAATTGTTAGTCACGCTGTTACAGAAGAAGATAGTACGGAAATACTTATGAAAATGAGGAGGCAAGGAGAGGACTGGTGGCGTCAGTGGTAAAATATACGATTGATACGTCTTTCGCTGTCAAGGGGATAGTTCCTCCTCGAAGAAAGAAGCGAGATGAGATACTGGAAAAGCAACAGAAGATGCATAAAATAGCACGCTCTTACTTGGATAAAGTCAGGGATAAACATGCTGAAATGTATATCCCTGCAGTTGCCTTGATTGAGACTGCAATAGTCATATCTCGCATTACTAATAATGAAGATGACTCAAGAAAAGCGGTATCTTTTCTCAGACGAAATGCCGCTCATGTGTTTTATGAACATGAGATTCTGGAGGAGGCTATCTCTTTCGGCATCAAGGCAAAGGCGAGTGGCTACGATACCATATTTTTGACCATAGCTGAGGTTACGCAATCTGAATTATTAACTGACGATTCGCTCCAGCATAAGATTGCCCTGAGCAGAGGAATTGTTAGTCATCTATTGAGGGATATGGTTGCAAACGATTGAAATTTGCCCATCTATATACGTATAAAAACAATGGGTTTCATTTCTTATGCGTTGTAATTGAAGGGGCGGAGCTGGGTTAAATGCCAAACAGAGAACTTATCATTGAGGCAGGCCGCACAGCAATGGCAATACTGGAAAGACCTGTGGAATTACCGGGAACTGTTTTACTTTTTAGCCTGGCGCGACATTCTTGTTCGCTACAAGCAGACTGTTATTGGGATTCTCTGGGCACTGCTTCAGCCTTTGTTAATAATGCTGGTCTTTACTATTGTATTCGGCAAACTTGCAAAACTGCCATCTGAATGAATTACAAGAAGGATGAACGAATAGAAGTAATAAGGCATGCATACTCAGGATTATTTCAACTTGCATCCCGTATGCTTTTTGATAAATATGTCGATTTTATAGATGTGTATGCGGAAGTAAGTGAACAAGAACAGAAAAGCCTATATCATGAAATAATTCAGCATAAGGAGACAGCGATGTTAGAGATAAGGGGATGCAGCAGGGAATGCAACAGGGAATGCAACAGGGAATGCAGCAGGGAATAATTCAAAAAGCAAAAGAAGACGTTATTGAGGTTCTTGAATTGCGTTTTGGAAAAATTTCACCTGAAATAATTGATAAAATAAATCAGACAAATGATCCGGCAAAGTTAAAAGAGCTTCTTAAAAATGGTGTACAGGTAAAAGAAATTGATCATTTTGGATTCATCTGCTGATTCAGCTTATAGGATTAAGACCAGGGGAATGCAGTTAAAAAAGCAGGGACTTCTTGATGAATAAGTTTACAAAGTTGCCAGCATCCCCTGCCAGCGTCCCGCAGGGCAAAACCCTACTCCTCCGTCCCCCCGTTCTTAATATGGACGTCCCGCAGGCTTTTGCTGACGCGAAACTGCTTGTCGTTGTTTGGCTAAATAATGTTGGTCCAACGCTTGACGGAGATACGATTTTATCATCGCTTGACGGCTGACATTCATTTTTTTTGCTATGTCATCCAACTCCTTAAGCATATCAAGGGTAAAATCAACATTAACTCTCTGAATAGGAGGCCTCATCTCGCCTTCATTTGTAAAAAACTTTGAAACATCGTCTCCTTTCATCGCCAGTTCAGCAATTTCATCTGCGGTTGGAAACTTTTTCTTAGCTGTTTTTTTCATATAGTTCTTCCTCTTGCTTGGTTGTCTTCCAGAGTGTAACAAGATGATAATATTCACCATCCTTGTCTTCCCTAACTTCATATATGACAGAATATAGTTTGCCTTCTACCCAGCCTATTGCACGAAATTGTTCAGGGTCATCTGATCGACAGTCAACATAATGATAATGATTCCAAATTTCCTGAACCTCATCAAAACCAATTCGTCGTCTTGGATCTTTTCTTAATTTCTCACTTTTCTTTTTATCAAACTTGAATCTCATATTTATTAAATATATGTATAACTGTTATACCTGCATGTCAAGGCAGAAGTTGCTATAGCGTTAAGAAAAAGCGTATGAGAAGACTATTTATCAAAAGGCAAAATTTGACCCAAAGCAACCACTAAAAAGCATAAATACCAATTAGTTGAATAAGTTATTTACTTACTTATAGGATGTCGGGGCAGCCGACAAGGCTGCAATCCAGTTGGGGAAAGTCCAACCGTGTCAGTTGCTCGTGTCGGACACGTAGTGATGCCACATCTCGGGGCAGGTAACCAACCGAGCTATGCGTGGTGTAAACGGCCTGGCTGCCCTGAAGACTTTGAGCTTCAGCGGTGGGTGCAACCTGGGGGTCTAGCGAGCGTGGGAGCCTGAACATTAGCGAATGACTGCAGCCTCGAAATAGAATACTCTGCTGAAGTTGCATTGCAGGGGTAGTTCAGTGTGCCGAACTTGTGACGTCTGAGGTGAGGCCGTTGTCTCCTGGGAAGAAGCGAGCAAATGCACCAGGAGGACACTGCGGGGTAGGGGGTCCAAGCACCTACGCAAGGATTGCAGAGATAATGTCGGGAAAGGCCATCTCCCAGCAGGGACTGATGACAACCTGCAAAGACCCGCTGAAATAGGGACAACCGAAGTCAGCGGGAGGGATTTGGTCTGGCGCATGAGCCTGTATGAGCTATAAAGGAGGGGTAATGCCTTCTGACGTGACACGAGATGTCACGCCGCAAGAGGTAACATCTGTTGTGGGCAAAGGGGCTCTCGGCGCTTGGCGGGCACTAAAGCGGCACAGCTTCGGACTCTGAGCCGATTAAAGCTGGTCACCGCCGTGATGTGTCGAGCCGATGGGTAAACCATTATTGCAAGGGGTGTATACGAGTCAGCGTTTAAGCTTCGGTGGTAGTGGGAAGGCCCAACGGGGAAAGCCAGGGTCGCCAACCGGACTCGGGAAATCCGACTGTCCGGGATGAAACGGGGGGCTTGCGGAAACGTGAGCTATGGTGGAATTAGGAACCCGCCGCACATACCGAAAGGGTGCGTGTCGGAAACTCTCTGCCTGTAGGCTGCGCGCGTCGCACTTCTATCCCGACCCGCAGCCCATCCCCGAGGAGGGTATAAAAAGATGGAAAACTGCTATTTTTGCCGTAAAGGTATTTTAGAAGACAAAAAAGTAACAGTAGATTTTAGATGAGGGACTAAATTAGTTGTGATAGAAGAAGTTCCGGCAAAAGTCTGTAATGAATGTGGTGAAAGATATTATTTCGCTGAAGTCTCAAGAAGAATGGAAAAAATTGCTATTGAAGGAAAGAAGGAAAAAATTATCGAAGTTCCTTTGGTAAGATTACCGGTAATGTCACCGATGCCAACATCAGCCATTACATTATAACCTTACAAACCTGCCAGCGTCCCCGCTGCTTTATAACCTTACAAACCTGCCAGCGTCCCCGCTGCTCAGCTTGGTTGAAAAGAGTTTGTAATTCACAATTCAAGCTTTGGATTCACTGGATTCACTGGATTTTTGTTCCGACTTTTAAGGAGAATATGACTTATGCTAAATGACAAAAACATATTAATTACAGGCGGTACCGGTTCCTTTGGCCACAAGTTCTGTGAAACTGTTCTCAAAAGATATAATCCCAAGAAGCGGTAGTCCCTACAAAGCAGTGCAGGTTTGAGAATACCGCCCTGTTTTACTTTGTAAACACCTGATTTTTCTCTATATGCTGCCATAAGACATGATATGTAACTTACTGAAATTATTGACCCGCACTGTTTTGTAGGGACTACCCAAGAAGCTAATCGTATTCAGTAGAGATGAGCTTAAGCAATACGAAATGCGACAAAAGTTCCCATATGACACCGGTGAACAAAAAAGTCCCATGCGGTATCTAATCGGGGATGTCCGCGATGAAGCGAGACTCTTACATGCCTTTAGAGGGGTTGACATCGTCATCCATGCAGCGGCCCTGAAACAGGTACCGGCTTGCGAATACAATCCCATGGAAGCGGTGAAAACGAATGTTATCGGCGCCATGAATGTGGTCACTGCAGCTATAAATGCGGGCGTCAAGAAAGTCATTGCATTGAGTACGGATAAGGCAGCAAACCCTGTCAATCTCTATGGCGCTACAAAACTATGTTCAGATAAGATATTTATGGCTGCTAGATCGTATGCGGGAGAGCGGGATATCAAGTTCGCCGTGGTTCGGTATGGTAATGTTTTTGGAAGTCGAGGTTCGGTCGTGCCATTTTTCCTCCAGCAAAGAGCCACCGGTCTCTTGCCAATTACCGATGAGCGGATGACCCGATTCTGGATTACCCTTCATCAGGGCGTAGATTTTGTTCTCGATTGCCTCGGACGGATGCAGGGAAATGAGGTTTTTGTTCCCAAAATACCCAGCATGAAAGTAACGGATTTAGCCAGGGCCATTGCTCCTGATTGTCAATTTAAATTTGTTGGGATTCGCCCTGGAGAAAAATTACATGAAGTTATGGTAGGGGAAGACGATGCCCGTATTACCTTGGAATTTGAGAATTATTTTGTGATTGGCTGGAACGGGCACAAAGAGAAGTCAGGGGGAAAACTTTGTTCTTTGAATTTCAGATACGGAAGCGATAACAACAACCAGTGGCTGACAGTGGAAAATCTTCAAGAATATGTCGAAGAATTTTTGACGGAACATCCGGAGTTTCAGCGATGATTCCTTATAGCAGACAAAATATAACAAATGAGGAAATTCAGGCAGTAGTCGAAGCATTACGTTCTGATTTTATCACAACAGGTCCAAAAGTTGAAGAGTTCGAAAATGCAATCGCCGAATATTGCGGGGCTCGCTACGCTATCGCAGTTTCAAACGGCACGGCAGCCCTTCACATTGCCGCTCTCGCGTTAGACCTCAAAGAAGGTGATGAAGGAATCACATCGCCGAATACCTTTCTCTCCTCGGGCAACTGTATAGCCTTTTGCCGTGGCATTCCTCGATTCGCGGATATTAACCCGGATACCTACAGCATTAATCCGAAGAAAATTGAAAGCGCAATCACACCAAAAACGCGCGTGCTTATTCCCGTCCATTTTGCCGGTCAACCATGCGATATGGAAAAGATAAGGGATATTGCAGAAGACAAAAACATCTATATCATCGAAGACGCTACTCACGCTATCGGATCGAAATGGCGGGCCAAGAATGATGTCTGGCACAAAGTCGGTTCATGTTCACATTCACACCTTACCATCTTCAGTTTTCACCCGGTCAAAACCATTACAACAGGCGAGGGAGGCATGATTCTTACAAACGATGAAAGTTTGGCATGCAAATGCCACCTGCTCCGCAACCACGGCATCACCCGCGATCCCAAGCAATTCGTTTCTTTAGAGGAAGTCTCTGTCCTCTCTACTCCAAGCTCCAAGCTCCCTGCTCCCCGCTCCGTGCCCTCTGCCCCATGCTCCATGCCTTTCTACTACGAAATGCATGAACTCGGCTATAATTATCGACTGACGGATTTTCAATCTGCTTTGGGACTTGCTCAATTAAAGCGATTAGATGGATTTATTGAAAGACGTCGTGATATTTGGAAGTATTATACAAGTGAGTTGTCAGAGATAGATGGATTCACGGTACCTGTCGAAAGAGAAGGCGTACGTTCAGCCTGGCATTTATATGCGGCACAGGTTGAAAGACGTGACGAACTATTCAACTATCTCCGTGAAAGAGATATAGGCGCGCACGCCATGTATATTCCACTCCATCTGCAGCCGTACTATCAGAAAAACTATGGATACCGGAAAGGCGATTTTCCCAATGCGGAAGCATATTTCGACAAGTGCCTTGTACTTCCCCTGTTCCCCGCATTGAAAGACTCAGAACTCGAATACATCGTCAAAACTGTTAAAGGTTTTTTCCAATGACTAATGACAAAGTAAAATTCGTTGCCGAGGTTTCAAGCAATCATAACCAGGATTTAAGCCGGTGTCTGGCTTTCATTGACAAATCTGCCGAAATAGGCTGCGATGCTGTAAAATTTCAACTCTTCAAGATTCGGGAACTGTTTGCTCCTGAAATCCTGGCTAAGAGTAAAGAACATAGTCGGCGTGAAGCATGGGAACTGCCGGTGGAATTTTTGCCGGTGCTGGCTGCACGCTGCCGTGAAGCTGGAATTCAATTCGCATGCACTCCATTTTATCTCGATGCAGTCGAGGAACTATTTCCTTACATAGATTTCTACAAAATCGCTTCTTATGAGCTTTTGTGGAATGACCTTTTAAAAGCATGTGCGCAAACCGGAAAACCCGTAGTTCTTTCAACAGGCATGGCCACAATAGATGAGATAAAAGCTGCGGCAGATGTTCTCGCAAATGCAGGCTGCAAAAACCTTACATTGCTCTACTGTGTATCCGATTATCCTGCTCCGGTCACCGAATGCAACCTCGCCGCCATCGAAACACTAAGAAAGGCTTTCAGCTTTGAGCTTTCAGCTTTGAGCTTGCAATTTGGTTGGTCCGACCACAGTGTGAACCCTGGAGTTATCTACCGAGCAATCCACCGCTGGGGCGCGAAGATGATTGAATTTCACCTCGACCTGGACGGCACAGGCGAGGAGTATAAAACAGGACATTGCTGGCTGCCTGATCAGATAAAAATAGTAATCGAAACCGTGCGATCAGGCTTTCGTGCTGACGGCACAGGCAAAAAGGTGCCTGCACCGTCAGAACTATCAGACCGTGACTGGCGCGCTGATCCGGCAGATGGATTGAGGCCCATGAAAAAAATGAGGTTTTCTTTTAAAAAATGAAAAAACCTGCAATAGCTATTATTCAAGCAAGAATGTCTTCATCCAGACTGCCCTGCAAAGTCTTAAAGCCATTGGCCGGCAAAGCAATGATATGGCATATATATCAACGTGCCTTAAATTGTAAACTTGTCGACAAGGTTATTATAGCTACGTCGACCGAAAGGTCAGATGATTCCCTTGCTGTTTTCTGTGAAGAGAATAATCTTAATGTTTTCAGGGAAGACTTGAACAATGTTTTAAGACGGTTTTTAAAAATATTAGAAAAAGACCTATCTCCTTATTTTGTGTGGATCACCGGAGATTGTCCATTAATCTGTCCAGATTTTATTGATCAGCAAATTATGGCATTGCATAAGTTTGATGGTGATGTGGTATGGTCAAAGCGTTCGTGTTCCAGCCTTGAGGGGCAGGGAGTACATTCATCACGATCTCTGTTCTATATCAATGAAAAGTCAATAGATCCCGAAGATCTTGAGCATGTAGGATCTAAATACCTTGCAGAAAACCCAACTGAGTTCAGAATAGTGGAAATGGATATACCTGAAGACTTATGTGTTAACAAATACCGGTTAACAGTTGATGAGGGAAATGATTACAGATTAATGAAGGTTCTTTATGATAATTTGTATAGCTCAGAACCGATTGATTTGTCAGATGCTTTGATATGGTTAGATGGTCATCCGGATGTTGCTAATGTTAACAAAAATGTAGTTCATAAGAGATTGAATATTGAACTGGAAGAAAAAAGACGTTTGTGGACGGAAATACCCAAAGCAGGTGTTTACAGGTGGGAGGATTTGTGAATGTGCTAATGAGATGCGATGGTTCCCCTGAAATCGGCATGGGCCATATTGTTCGCTGTTTAGCGCTGGCAGATGAATTGCAAGAAAACCATTGTTGCAATATTCATTTTGCCATGCGGAAATCAGAGGTGGGGATTAATAAAGTTAAAGAATCATACTCCGTCTTTGAATCAAATGAAAAAGCGTTTGACTATGCAAACTGGCTTAAGGATTGCGTTAAAAAAACAAATGCACAGATCTTGATACTGGATGTGCGTGATGGACTTACGAGGCAAGATTTAAAACAAATAAAAAAAAAGAGCGGAATTAAAGTGGCAGATATAGATGATCCCGAGGACAAGCGACTTGAAGCGGATATGGCCTTCTATCCACCAGTTTCCCAGGTAAAACGAATAGATTGGACAGACTTCACCGGAAAGCTCTACGTCGGCTGGGAATGGGTAATCCTACGCAAAGAATTCTCCACCACTCCACGCCCCTTGCCCCAAGCCCCCTGCACTAAAATTCCCAGATTTTTAGTAACCATGGGCGGCAGTGACCCACAAGGCATGACATTAAAAGCAGTAAAGGCTCTGGAACTGCTTGAGGAAGATTTTGAGGCTGTCGTCGTTCTGGGCGCCGGATTCCAGCACAAGAAACAACTTAATGATTTGCTGTCTGATTGCAAACACCGCTTTGATGTACGAGAAAATGTCCAAAATATGGCGGAATTAATGGCGCAAAGCGATCTTGCTGTAGCTTCATTCGGCGTTACAGCTTATGAACTGGCGGCAATGGGAGTGCCTGCCATTTATTTATGTTTAACGGAAGATCATGCTGAGTCGGCGTCAGCTTTTGTGAAAGAGGGCATGGCGGTTTGCCTGGGTGTTTTCACACATGTAAACACAAAAATGATAGCAGGGGGAATCAGTAATATTCTAAACAATAAATCACTGCTGTCAAAATTGGCAGACAACGCAAGAAAGTATATTGATGGACAAGGGGCAGCAAGAATTTCTCGTCTAATGATAGAAAGGTTTGAGACCGAAAATGAATAAAATAAAAAAGTGGCAAAATCATACAGGAGTAGTTTTAGATTCTGTCAAGGGATTTGATGTTATTGAATGTGAAACCTGTGGGTTTAAGCATATTGTTCCTATTCCAACTGCTGAAGAAATGGAAGAAGTTTACAGAGAGGAATATTATTCGATTGAAAAACCTCTTTATTTAGAGCGAACAAAAGAAGACCTGGATTGGTGGAACCTGGTTTACAGCGAGCGTTATGATACCTTTGAGGAATACTTGCAGCCTGATCGCCGACGTATTTTGGACATAGGTTCTGGGCCAGGGGCTTTCCTGCTTCATGGTAAACAGCGCGGTTGGCAAACGCTGGGAATAGAGCCATCAAGACAGGCTGTTGATTATAGCCGCAAGTTAGGCCTAGAGATTGTTGAAGATTTTTTAACTGAGGAGACTGCCAACAAACTTGGGAAGTTTGATGTTGTACATATGAGTGAAGTACTGGAGCACATACCAGACCCCAAGAGTATGCTACAACTGGCGAGGCATTTGTTGACTAAGGGAGGATTGGTTTGTGTCGTAGTGCCCAATGATTATAATCCTTTTCAATATGCATTAAGAATGTCTTGTGGTTACGAGCCTTGGTGGGTGGCACCACCACATCATATCAATTATTTTGATTTTGAATCATTAAATCGGTTGTTGGAAATCAGTGGTTTTGAAGTACTAATACGTGAAGCAACTTTTCCTATAGATATGTTTCTCCTTATGGGAGACAATTATGTAGGAAATGATAAATTGGGTCAACAATGCCATAGTAAAAGGAAAATGTTTGAATACAATCTAAATGAATCTGGATTGTCCCATGTAAAAAGTCAACTGTATCGGGCACTTGCGCAATTTGGTATAGGGCGTGAAGTGGTCTTGTTTGGTAAGAAGGAGGACTGATTATGCAAACTTTAAAAATTATTGTGCAGGCAAGCTCTAAAGCGTGGGGTGGTGGTTTAGATTTATGCATGGGAATTGTAGATGGCTCATCGGTAATATGCCATACACTTATAGCACGGTTCACATGACTTGATATTTCCACCTTGACAGTCGCCTTGTGAAGACCTATTCTATTACATAGAATAGGAGTTATATCTTTCAGATTTTATATGGATGGGTTGATGGGATTTCAAGGAAAGGAATTTACTCAAGGTATGAAGCAACTCGTCATTAATTTGAAGCAATTTAATGATATCGAAAAACAACAGATCGGGTAGCCAGGGGCTGTTACCAGCCCCAAGCCCCCTCAGACACGTACGTGAAAGTTTCCCTTCATACGGCTCAAGCATTTCAAAGGCTAAGCCTGTCGAGGCCGCCCGGCTATTACCGAATTATGTCTTTTAGCAATCTACAGTTATTGCCATACATTATCAATTGACATATTCTCTTTAACAGCCTTTGCGATACGCATTTGTAGTCTTTTGACAAACAAACATATCTGCCGGTTGGTGCACCAGCTGGTAATATTACCGCCGTCATCTGCTTTCCCACCTGAAAAGATTTTCCAAATTATCTCGCAAAGAAACACCTGCCCGGATATGACTGTAACATATCCGCCGGACGTCAGCTTCCTTTCGGATCGGATAATATAGACGATATCGCTTGCCATCAATCCGTATACACTTCATTACAAAGAGCCATTCGCTTTTTCCTGCATCTTACTCCCACATCTCCATCAGTATGCCTCACGGTTTTACCTGCCTGACAACTTCAGGCGAAAATACGGGGTTTCCACGTTCCACGCTATTGCCGATTATGAATGACTTAGGTCTGTCTCCTACACCGGCGATTCTACATCTCAGTATGGGTAGTTATAAGACCCATAACCTGATCGCTTGCCCTTACCCGGATGAGGCTTCCCGGAAGGTGTCCGTCTCACGAGTTTCACCCCTCCTGCCTACGCAGGATTTGGTACTTTGTCGGAGGGCTTCATACCAACACCGGATACACCGGCGAAGCATGCCTCCTATGGTACCGACATGAGAATGTCGGGTTTGGTCACAACCAATTCAGGGTGTCCCAAACAGCCAATAGCGCAACTTCGTGTCGCACAATAACTTTAAAGCTGAATGGACTATCCAGCAAACAGCAAAAGGTTTAGGTATTGGTGAGGCCACTGTTCGCAGGATAATGGCCGAGCACAACAAGAATCAACAAAATGTTCCTGCAAACTTACCCAAGGCTCGTGGGCGACCAGAATATACTATCCCGTCCTTTCTACAACATATTGTTCGAAAATATATTCGTGATCAAAACCTAAAAGGTCAACATGTTTCAGTTGAACTTGTCCGTGACCATTTAGCAAAAATAAATCCCGAATATCTGTTCCAGGCTAAAACTCTATTGAGAGCCTTGGGAAGGTGGGGGTTTACTTATGGAACGGGAAAACGTCGATCATCATTAAAGGAGCGAGATTACGTAATACTTGCAAGAAGACGGTATCTTAGGCAGAAACGCTTGAACAGGAGGTCAGACGGAACATTTATACGCTCTGAAGTTTTTCTTGATGAAACCTTCATTAATAAAAATCACTCGAACCAATTCACTTGGTACTTCGACGAGGATGGCCCTGAAGTAAACAAACCATCAGGCAAAGGTGAGCGTTTAATTGTTGTAAACGCTATCACAGTCAACGGTTGGGTTAACAATGCTAAACTGATATTTGAAGCCAAAAAGAAAACTGGTGATTATCATGGTCAAATGGATTGGGAAAATTTCTCAAGGTGGTTCACAGAACAACTATTACCTAATATTCCCCAGAGCTCTATTATTATAATGGATAATGCCAGTTACCATAATACTGTAGAGGAGAATTCATTTCCGAGATCTAATTCAGTTAAAAAAGATATACGAAAATGGTTAGACGACAAAGAAATACCATGGGGACAAGATTTATTGAAAGCTGAATTGTATGCCCTGTGCAAAATGCATAAACCAAAGCCAGAATTTAAAATTGATAAAATAGCAAAAGCTGCTGGGCATTTAATT
>Ga0255426_10005_pt1 | contig 52373 bp, 46 predicted proteins | sample ANMaggSeSYBR02J9_FD_182666 | JGI IMG/M metagenome (GOLD analysis project Ga0255426, IMG submission 182666) | Sediment cell enrichment communities from methane seep in Santa Monica Basin, California, United Staets - ANME aggregate JGI... | ecosystem: Environmental > Aquatic > Marine > Cold seeps >...
GAGAGATGTGGAACGTCTGAAACAAAAATATACTTTATCACCGCAAAATCTTTCAAATTTTACTCAATTGCTCTTTGGGAAAAACGTATCAGAATGGATGGAAAAAGCATTATACTGTTATAATAAAATTCAGCCCTGCTTAGAAAAAAAGACTGCACAAAAAGAAAAAGGGAAAGAAGTAGTCAAACCGATCAGGGGCAGAGGAGTAAATATCCGCTTTAAGGAATATGAGCCGCTACCTGATTTTCTCATACGACAGACAAAAGCTGAACTGCAACTCAAATCAGGCGATATAATAAAAGGCTTGATTAACAATATAACTCCTGATCAGCATATTATGGGGATTCCTCTTACATTTGAGTTTTCAGGTAATAATATGAAGGGCATAAAATCCGTTAAAATTAATGGCATATTTGACCACATCAAAGCTGCACAGTCCAAAGACAACATTTATTCTCTTATAAAAGGATATGATGTTGATAATTTAACGCTGTCTGATGAATCAAAATTACCTTTAAAAAATAAATAAAGCATCTGCTGATCTCGAAATGACGGCAATCCTGAAAGGTGATAATATTTCTGCAAACATAATCGCAAATTTGCAATCAGTAAAACTATCTTCAAATAACAAAGATCAAGCCGGCGCTATTGCAAATACCATTGTATCTGCATTATCAGATGTATCAAAATTTTCCGCCAGGGCAGATATAAACGGAACGTTTGATGATTACAAAATTAATATCACATCAGACCTTGATAGCATTCTTAAAAATAGTCTTGAAAAGGTAATACACAAAGAAACGGAAAAACTTGAAAATAAGCTGAAAAATACAATCATGGCCAAGGTTGACGATCATTTGAATCAGACAAATAACAGTCTGAGGAATTTTGGAATAATTAAAGATGAGCTTAACAAGCGTTTAAATTTGGGAGATATGCTGTTAGGGGATTTTGAACTCAAATTTTAAAAAAAGAAAAGGCTTTAATATGAAAAAGCCTCTTATAATAGGTATAATGGGGGGAGGCAAGGCAACACAAGAAGATGAAAAAGTTGCATACCGCCTGGGCTGACGCTTAGCGCCAATAACAAGGAAGGGGTTCTTTTGACGGGCTGTGATTCGCTGACGGTTAGATATTCGATTTACATTTTGGAAAAGAGCGGAGTATTAGCGAAGACGCAGGCATGCGAAACAGCAGTTGCAGGCTGATAACGGAAAGGTTTTTCCTGGGGGTTTTTTCTCGTTCCCAGGCTCTGCCTGGGAATGCATACCCAAAGGCTCTGCCTTTGCACAAAAAACTCACTAAAATATAATACGAAAACCCGAACTTCTTATGGGAAGAAGCAGATATAAAATCATAGAGAGCGGCAAAACATATTTCATAACAAGCAGCGTTATAAACTGGCTTTCCCTGTTTGCCCTGCCGGCACTGGCCGGAATTGTTATTGATTCGTTGAATTTTATGCAACAACAGCAAAAAGTTAAAATTCATGCCTGGGTTTTAATGGAAACTCATTTTCATCTTGTTGCAACATCTGTAAATATATCCAGTGAAATGAGAAAAATTAAATCATATACCGCAAGGTGTATTGTCGATTACCTGAAAGCCAATGGACCGAAATTTTTGCTGGATCAGTTAAAATTTTATAAAAAACAGCATAAAAATGATCAAATCTATCAGGTTTGGCAGGAAGGTTTTCATCCAAAGCTCATTCCGGATGAAAAAATGCTGACAGGAACCATAAACTATATCCACTAAAATCCTGTTAAGCGAGGATATATTGACAAACCTGAGCATTGGAGATATTCCAGCGGCAGTGACTATATTGGATTAAAAGGATTGGTGGCAGTAACGCCGCTGGTCTAAAAAAGGCAGAGCCTTGAGGTATGCATTCCCAGGCAGAGCCTGGGAACGAGGGCTGAAGGAAGCAAATCTTATCCTTGAGTGGTTTTGTAAAAACAGACTTTGGTAACAATTTTCAAGATTTTGAATATTGATTAATAATGAATTGTTTAAGAGGTTAATCAAACATGAAGATAAAATCAGACGATTATGATAGTCCGTGGAAAGAGATACTTGAAGAATATCTTGAGGATTTTATGAAATTTTTCTTTCCGCTTGCTGCACGTAAACTGGATTGGGAAAAGGGATATACATTTCTTGACAAGGAATTGCAGCAGGTTGTCAGAGATGCTGAACTTGGGAAAAGGTTTGCGGACAAGCTGGTGCAGTTCTGGCGAACTAACGGAGATGAGGCATGGGTTTTAATTCATATTGAAATTCAAGGGCAGATAGAATCCGGTTTTGCCAAAAGAATGTATATATATAATTACCGGATATTTGACCGCTATAACAGGCCGGTTGCAAGCCTTGCGGTATTAGCCGATGACAGGCCGAATTGGAAGCCAGACAGTTATTCGTATGAATTATTGGACTGCGAGGTAGTGATAAAGTTTCCAATCGTAAAACTGCTTGACTATGCGGAGAGATTTGAAGAACTTAAAGAAAGCGAAAATCCGTTTGCGGTTGTTGTAATGGCGCATATAAAAACAAAAGAGACTCTACATGATGATGAAGGACGAAAGAGATGGAAACTGTATCTTGCCAGGCGGCTTTATGAAAGAGGTTATAACCGCATTGATCTGATAAATCTTTTTCGGTTTATCGACTGGCTTATGAAATTACCACAGGATATGGAGGAAGGATTTTGGGAAGAAATCCGACAATACGAGGAGGAAAAAAATATGCCGTATGTAACAAGCGTTGAAAGAATCGGAATCAAGAAAGGTATCCAGCAAGGAATTCAGCAGGGAATTCAGCAGGGCAGACGAGAAGGAATACTGGAAGCCATTGAACTCGGTTTGACAATAAAGTTCAGCACAAAGGGGCTTCGGCTTTTACCTGTGATTCGGGGCATCAAAGAAAATGATCGTCTGGAGATGTTGAAGGAGGCAATAAAAGCGTCTGACGACCTTAAAGAAATCGAGGATTTGTTGCAGTAGGACATGACGTTCCATCCACCTTGCATGTCCGAGCAAAGGATGCTCTTTCGCTAACACTTTAAAAATAAAGCCGCTTCATGTCACTCGTCAGTGAACTCTGAACCCGTAAACGCTTACTAATGAAAAAAACAACTCTTTCTTACACTCTCCTGCTGCTCTTCGCATTTATCGGATATCTAACCGTCAGCGGATCACAGTCCGTCACACGACTATCGTCACTGCGTGTTTCCGCCACAAGCGAAATCCCCGCCCTTGGCGCAAGCGAACTCGGCCAGCAACCCGGTATCCGCTCGGCGGATCGGCATCACCTGGCGTTGCGTTATCAAGACGCTGTATGGCAAATCGCAAACATTTCCCCGGGTAAAAAAGTTGATGTCAGGACAGATAAGCGGGATACCTTGTTCCTTAAGCGTCTTCCTCTGGAACAAAACGATGAAATCCAGCTCGGACACAACCTGCTGAAAGTCACTGCTGTTTCAGACGATTCAATATCTCTAACCAGCCCGACAACCGGCAATACTGCCGAATGGCGGAACGGAATACTGTTTCTCAAAGGGCAAACCGTCTATCCGGCAAGCTGGTGGAACCTGTTCAAACAAAGGCAGCGAGGGAGTAAAGCCTTGTTTCTATCAGGAGATTATGCCAAACGCCAGGCCGGTATTGTGCCTTGTTTCGTCATCCAGGGACTACTTGTGATACACCTGCTTCAGTGGAGTATTTCCTGGGGAAATACCTTAGGCATTCTTCCGGTCATGGGACAGCCCATGACGTGGCTTTCTTCCGGAAACAGCCACTTAGCCTCAGTGGGGGTTCCCGCTCTAATTTTAGGGCTGCTTGGATGTTGGGTAACAGAGTATGACGATACAGCATGAGAAATAACTATGAAAGCCAAGGTTGACGATCATTTGAATCAGACGAATGACAGCCTGAACGATTTTGGAATAATTATTAAAGATGAGCTTAACAAGCGTTTAAATTTGGAAAATATGCTGTTAGGGGATTTTAAGCTCCGCTTTTAACCATTGCTCTTGCGAGTAATAAATCTTCTTTGGTTGTAATTTTAACGTTGCACCTGCTGCCCGTGACAACCTTTACCTTTATTCCAAGTTGTTCTACTAACATGGCATCGTCTGTACCATTAATCCCGGTACGTATGGCATTTTCATGTGCTCTTCTTATCAAGTTATATTTAAAAGCCTGAGGTGTCTGTGCAAGCCATATTGTATTTCTTTCAATTGTATTCTCAATAAATCCTGAGTTGTTAACTCTTTTTAGAGTATCATATGCAGGTATGCCGAATATGCAAGCGTCATAATCAGTTGCACATGTTATACATTCTGTTAACTGTTCAGAGCGAATAAACGGACGTACGCCATCATGGATAACTACAATGCTATCATCTATAATATTATCAATTGCCAGAAGACCGTTATAAACTGAATCCTGACGTCTATCGCCGCCAGGTACAAGGTTTACCTTTTTTTGAAAATTCTGTTGATTGAGTATATTCTCATTACAAAACACAAAATCTTCTTTAGGAACGACAAGAAAGATTTCGTCTATAATATTACATTCATCAAATACCTCAATTGTGTGGCTTACAAGCGGGCGGTTATCAACCAATAAATACTGCTTGCGCACGTTATCGTCCATCCTTATACCCTTGCCTGCGGCTACTATTATTGCTGATACCATAGTTCTATTTCAAATAACCAAGCTCTTTTGGAAGAGGTATGCCTTTTCCCATTGTATCCTCACCGTAATTGACACTGGTAAGAATTTTAATATCTTTTAACGCACGAACATCTCCTTCAAATTTTACCTCAGTTATATTTTCTTTCTGAATCTTCCCTCCTGCCCACTGTATATCAAGAACGCTGCTTGCATCAAATCTGTCTTCTCCAACACAAAGTTCCACTTGACCGCCATAATATCGAACAATTTTGGCAACCATAAGACTGGGCCTGCTGTGGAAACCCAGTTTAACTGGAACACCTACGGAAATTGAAGAACGCTCAATGTTTTCATTCAATATCTCACCGGCCAGGTCTTTACCGGTTCTCAGGAAATGACAGACATAATAAAATCCGTAATTAATTGTTCGATCAAGAAGAACTTCAGAATCAACAAGTAGTAATAGCTGTTCCTGAACCTTTTTGTAGATGTTCTTATAGCCTGCTTCATGGAGGTGACGCTCATAAAAATGCAGAAGCCTCCCAATCATTTGAAGAAGATGAAATACAACTGAAAAACAGCCGCGGAGATCCTTGAGTTTCCTGTTGCCGAACCTGTATCCACCATGTATTACATATGTATCAAAAGCAGACTGAAGGTTGTGTACGAGCATCTCAAATCGTCTTATCTCAACCTCATTGATCTTGTCGGGAACAATCTCCAGAATTTTTTTCAAATCATAGGGTTCATAAAAACCAAGATGATCAAAATTTCTCACAATACTTAGAAACTCGCTGGCAATTTTAACTATATTCTTCTTCTGCAGGTCTTTGTCTTCATCGTCAATATCATAATCAAGCAGATCATTTGTTGTAACACCCGGGAATTCAAAAGTATCGAAATTATCATCGGGTACAGGCATGTTCAGTCGACGGGCTTCATCAAGAATAACCGGGGTAAGTTTCTTTATAGATTTTGTCAAAAAATTAAATGTTACTTTCCCCTCCCTGTCAAAGTTTTCGGTATTCACAAGATCATAAAAAACAAGGCGGTTTAAAATGTGCTTCTGGGAATAGCTGCCAATGCTCAAATGCCTGACAGCAGCAGCCAGTTCTCTATAATAATACCAGTTCTTATTGTTTTTTGCCCCGTGATAATCAAGAAAATCTTCCAGGATCTGAGATGACGCTATTAGTCTCGAAAAAAACTTTTTTGTAAAAAAAATACTATCTTGCTCAAGATTTGATATGTAAACACAACATTTGAGATAATCATAAGAAAATATCCTGACCTTTTCATCAAAAGAAAAATTCTTTAATAACCCTTGCAATTAACTTAGCTCCCCTAATCCCTAACCCGGATAAACCGGAAATCCAAAGCACGAAGCACGAAACTCGAAACAAATCCAAATACTAAATGCTCAAATATTCAAAACTGTAGAAGATGTCTTGAGAGCGATTAAATCTGCCTTCGGCGGACACTGTCGTTTTTGATTTTTTGTCATTCGATATTGTTTCGGCCATTTTTATAAGATCAGGCGATATTCGTATTTCGAATTTATTTTCTGCCAGAAAAAACACAAATTTCAGAATTAAGAGACTAATCACCTAACCCCTGATCCCTGACCACTGTATTCTACATCATATCTTTCTGGGTTTCAAAAACAATCTTATCAAGTTTATTTTTTAAGTTTTCCGGCAGTCCTTCAATATCTACATTCAAAAATCCGCGAACAATTGTCGATACTGCTTCATCCTCATCAAGGCCCCTTGCCATGAGATATTCAATTTCATGCTGATCAATTTTGCCTACCGCAGCTTCATGAGACATTTCAACATTTGGAACATAACCCTGAAGCTCAGGTATTGCATGCATAAGCCCATCATTTATTATCAGGCCTTTACATTCAAGGTGTGCTTTTATGCCGGCGACTTTTCCAATCAGGTTTCCCCTGGCAATAATTGTCCCGCCGGTCGTAATTGCACGCGATATTATCTCTGCACGTGAATCAGGTGCGTTTAATACAATTTTTGATCCCACATCCAGAAAACTGCCCTTACTGGCAACCAGAATGCAGTTGAAACGGGCAATGGCTCCTTTGCCATTAAGATATGTCGTAGGGTACATCTGAAGGGAACCGACTGGTTTTAAAGATATATAGTTAGAAACAATAAGCCCGCCTTCATCAACATTTATAACTGTTCTGGGTCGGACGTTTATCTCTTCACCCCAGTCATGAATCATGGTAAATATAAGTTTTGCACCTTTTTTTACGTAAAATTCAGATACACCGACATGCAAACCTGATATTAGATGCGGAGCTGTTGCACATCCTGTAATAACATGAAGCTCCGAACCTTCTTCTGCTATTACGACATTATGAACATTTTGCGAAAACTTATCTTTAGCTATATAAAGGCATGATTGTATTGGTTGCTCTGTCTTAACTCCCGGAAGTGATCGAATATAGTAACCCTCGTGAGGATTCTCCTTAGCCTGGGCTGTAAACTTGTCAGTATCAGGAGAAATGTTTTTCCACATATAATCGGCAAGCCATTCATGTTTTTCTCTGGCCCTGGATATACCCATTACCTCAACGCCGTCCAATTTGGTTTTGCAGTGTATAATAGACATGTCTTTCTGTATAAATGTGCCTGCACGACCTGTTTCTTTAGTATCAACGCCGACGTCTAAAAGCTTATCTGCGTCGGAAGAATCGATCCTATCCAACTCATTAATATATTCGTGTTCTTGTGTTTCATTCTGATAGTTATCAAGATTAACTTCCAACTCATTATCTATATCGTGCATCTTACACACTCCTCATAGCCGTATTCTCTAATCCAGTTTAAAATTTCCCTTGCATTTCTTGAACAGCAAAGAACACCGTTATAAAGCACCTGCCCCTTGTCAGCCGTTATATAATTAAGGATATGTCCGGTATGAGTAATAACCAGTGCGGATTTAGTCCTTTCTTCCACAAAGTTTTTATGAGGCTGTTCCTTGGGGCATTTAATCCCCCTTTGCAAAAGAGAATTTATAGTATCACCAATAAGGACAATGCTTTCAAGGTCAACACCTGATTCAGGTTCATCAAGCAGTACAAGGTCGGGTTGTTGCGCCATAAGCTGGAGCAGCTCGGAACGTTTAATTTCTCCACCGGAAAAGTTATGATTTACATCTCGATCTAAAAAATCAGAAAATTTAAGCTGTTTGGAAAGTTCCTCTATATCAATAGGGCGACCGCCGCTGCATATTTTAACTATAGACCTTGTTTTTAAGCCGTTAATAGTCGGAGGCCTCTGGAATGACACCCCGATACCGAGTCTTGCACGCTCGTGAATAGGCATGTACGTGATGTCTTCATCTTTGAATGTAATTTTCCCATGAGTAACATTATAGCCTGAAAATCCCATTAAGGTCATCATCAGACTAGTCTTCCCTGACCCGTTTGGACCGAAAAGTATATGGGTTTGTCCTTTCGGGATTTCCATATTAACATTTTTAAGTATGGTTTTATTCCCGACTTCTACTTTAAGTTCTTCAATCTGCAGCATAATTCTCACCTCACCAGTTGAGACCTTTGCAAAACGTCCCCTTTTGTCCGATTACTGCGTCTGTCTCAAATTTTAAGCCTCGAAATACAGTGGTGTATTCCTACGTTTAAAATTTTAGCCTTCCTTGTACTCGAACAAAATTGAACATTTTGCAAAGGTCTCAAGTTTCAAAACGGCCGGAACAGTCCATAAGCCGAATTTTGTTCCCTGCAAGGGTTACCCCCAACAGGGCAACGATCATTCATCTATGTGTGCCGGTTGCCCGGCACCTCTTGCGACCTACCCGGGAGCTCGGACGGGCTACCCTCAAACACTCCCCTATTTGGTCTTGCACCAGGTGGGGTTTACCAAGCTTCCCCGGTCACCCGGGAAACTGGTGCGCTCTTACCGCACCTTTTCACCCTTACCCTGTAAGTCAGGCACAGCCTGAAACTCACTGGGCGGTATACTTTCTGTTGCACTTTCCTTCACGTTGCCGCGACTTCACGTTATGAAGCACCCTGCCCTGCGGTGTTCGGACTTTCCTCCAGATCAAACAAGATGATCCAGCGATCGTTTGGACTGCTCCGACCGTACTTGAACTTCAGCTCCTGAGCCCTGATCCCCAACCCCTAATCAGTGTCCTTCCAGTAATAAATTATTCTCTGACAATTTGGACAGAACTTCAAGCTGTCACAGCGCTGAAGATCATTATACATCTGTGGAGGAATGTTTATATTACATCCACGGCACACCGCATCCTTTACAGACACAACTGCAATTCCTCCAGCCTTATCTCTTACCATAAGATATGTTTTTAACAACTGAGGATCAATTTTATCGGAAAATTTCTTCCATTCAGTATCAAGTTCAGCAACCCTTTTATTATTCTTTTCTGTTTCATGATCTATAGTCTGCTTTTCTTTATTAAGCTGCTTGGAAAGCTTTTCATATTCATTATTTCTATCAGCCAGAACTCTCTCGATATCATCCATTTGTTCAAGGCATTCGAGCATTTGATCTTCAATTTGAGAATTCATTATCTTAACATCTTCAATTTCCTTTAATAATGACTGGTATTCTTTGTTTGTTTTAATAGATGCAAGTTTCTCCTGACTTTTTTTTAACCGGGAGATATTTGTTTCTACATCAGATTGATATAAACCATAACTCTTTTTCAGCTCATTAAGCCTTAATTCTTCATCTTTCGTAGTCTGCTCAAACTCATTAAACCTGCAAGAAAGACTGTTCAACCTTTGAGTATCGTTACTTAGAATTGATCTGATTTTGTTGCTTTCTGTCTCGATCCCTTGAAGTTTTACCAGATTATCTATATGTTCCTTCATATCCTCAACACTGTTATTTATGATTTATGATTTATGATTTATGATTTATGATTTATGATTGTTGATTTATGATTGTTGATTGAAGGTATTTTATTAATTTTATAACAAAAAGACAGAGCGAAGCAATTCCACAAATCAACAATCAACAATCATAAATCAACAATTATTAGTTAGAACCATGCCCGTTATTATTATAAAATAACAAACGGATCCTTTTCAAGTTTACATGCCTCAACTTTTACATTAAACTCACTTTCAACAAGAACTTTTTGAAGACGTTCCGCCAGCACTTCAACTATTAAATGCTCAGATGCAAAATGTCCTATATCAATGAGACCCAGATTTGCGGCCTCGACAGCCCTTGCATCATGATAACCCAAATCCCCGCTTATATAAACTTGAGATCCGGATGAAAAAAAGTTATTCATCAGGCTTGACCCGCTGCCGGTGCATACAGATACAGACTTAACAGGCAGATCCGGTTTTCCAGCGATTTTTACTGATTTTAGTTTAAGTATTTTTTTAATTTCCAATGCAAAATCAGCAAGCTCTTTTTTCTCATCAAGTTCTCCAATACGACCGATACCCTGAGCATTCTCTTGAGTTATAAGCGGATAAATATCATATGCCATCAGCTCATAAGGGTGGTGCTTTTTCACATGCCGGATAACGCTTTTGAGATCACTTTTTTGTACAATGGCTTCTATTCTTATTTCATCTGTCTGAGTAATCTCACCTGGTTTGCCGATAAATGGATTTGTCTGAGAGCCTGGCCTGAAAGTACCCTTTCCTTTATTCCTGAAAGAGCAACATGAATAATTTCCAATTTCTCCTGCGCTGGTTTCAAAAAGTGAGTCTAAAACTTTTTGCTCATACTCAACAGGCACGTAAAATACAAGCTTGTAATTTTCTGCCCCCGTGACTTTTCCCAAAACTTTCAGGTTCTTTAGACCGATGCGTTTTGCGATAACATCGTTTATACCATCTTTTGCGCTGTCGAGGTTGGTATGTGCTGAAAAGATACCTGTGCGGTGCCTGACAGCCATATTGATCACATAACCAACAGGAGTGCTGAAATCAATGGATTTTAAAGGACGAAATATCAGTGGATGATGTGCAATGATCAGGTCAACATCCTTGCTGCAGGCAACCTCAACAACATCGGGAGCAGGATCTAAGGCGATCCAGACTTTTTTTACCGGCCAGTCATTTTGCCCGACCTGTAATCCGACATTATCCCATTCTTCAGCAAGATGGAGTGGCGCAAAGCTTTCCATCGCCTTAATTATATCAAATATTTTTGCAATCATTTCTAAATCACAAAAAAGGCGTGGTTCTTCACACCCACGCCACAAAAAATGGGCCCACCTGGATTCGAACCAGGGACCGACCGGTTATGAGCCGGTGGCTCTGCCAGCTGAGCTATGGGCCCGTAGAATTTTATTTAATAACTTTATGGAAACTTTTTGTCAAGTATTAGGCTCGAAAAAAAAATAAGTTGGTCATTTTTTTCCGAACCCTTAGGTTTCGATAAAACTTTTCAATTTACGGCTTCTAGTTGGATGCCTTAGTTTTCTCAAAGCTTTTGCCTCTATCTGCCTGATTCTTTCTCGTGTTACCGCAAAATCCTGCCCAACCTCCTCAAGAGTATGATCTGCTTTTTCGCCGATTCCGAATCGCATACGCAAAACCTTTTCTTCCCGCGGAGTTAATGTTGCAAGTATCTTTCTTGTCTGTTCAGCAAGATTCAGACTTACAGTGGCATCTGAAGGAAGCATAAACTTTTTGTCTTCAATGAAATCACCAAGATGGCTGTCCTCTTCTTCGCCGATAGGTGTCTCCAGTGAAATAGGTTCTCGTGCAATTTTTAATACTTTGCGAACCTTATCAATAGGTATCTCCATTTTATTTGCTATCTCCTCAGGCTTAGGCTCACGTCCAAGCTCCTGCACCAAATATCTGGATGTACGGATCAGCTTATTAATAGTCTCTATCATATGGACTGGAATTCGAATAGTCCTTGCCTGATCGGCAATTGCCCTTGTTATGGCCTGCCTTATCCACCATGTTGCATATGTACTGAATTTATAACCACGGCGATACTCAAATTTATCCACAGCCTTCATAAGGCCGATATTGCCTTCCTGAATCAGATCAAGGAACTGAAGACCTCTATTAGTATATTTTTTTGCAATGCTGACAACTAGCCGTAAATTCGCCCTGGTTAACTCACCCTTAGCTGCTTTAGCTATTAGACGTCCTTCCTCAACACCTGACATAATCTTTTTTAAAGTCCGGTCGTTAGCCTTTATGGCGTATTCTTTTTCTTTTATCTCTTCGTGAATCTTCTTAAGTTGCGTATATAGTAAGGTTCCCTTATCTATAGTCAAATCACAACTGCCGTTAATCCATTTAACAAATTTTTTCTTTGTCTTTAAATTGACGCAAAATTCAGCAACCGATACGTTAACTGTATCTGCATACATAGAAATCATTTTGTTCATGGAACCAAACCATTCTATCTGGCCTTTTATAATATTTTCAATCTTATCTATTACTTTTCCTTCGAGACGCCAATTTTTTAACAGGTCGAATATTTTATTATTCCTGCGAGTTATACGACTTTTGATGCTACGCTGTTCAGACAGGTCTAATTTTGATGAAAATAGATTTTCCCTGTATGCTTCATTTTCTTTGTCAAGCTTTTCAATCGAACGGATGGTACCTAAAAACCTCTCAATCTGTAATACTTCATCAACATATGTATCTCCTTCGTCAACATCTCTTAACACATGTTTTGGACGAAGCTTGCCGCTTTCAATATGTTTACCTAAATCTAAAATACATTCAACTCCTGTCGTAGTATCTATAAGCGACCTTAAAACAGCCTGTTCGCCGGCCTCAATCTTCTTGGCTATTTCAACCTCTCCTTCTCTGCTTAAGAGAGTCACAAGCCCCATCTCACGTAAATACATCTTAACAGGATCGGTTACTGTGCCAAAATCATCAGCAGAAGCACCCCCGGTTTGATTGAATTTTTCTTTTAACTTTACCTGGTTATCCGCTACATCGCTTTTCTTTTCATCCACGATTTCAATATCAAGATCGTCAAACAACATTAGAGCTTCATCAAGTTGATCAGAAGATAACATATCTTCGGGAAATACCTTGTTGATCTCGTCATAAGTTAAAGAACCTTGCTTTTTACCTTTTACAATCAGTTTGTTCAATGCTTGTTTATTGACTTTCTTTGCATTTTTCCGTTTTGCAGCGGATTTAGTTGCCATATATTTCAGCCTCCTAATATAGACTTTCAGATAAATAATTTCACTGTGTTATCAGTCGTCGACGTATAACTAATACGCCTTCCTCCTTCTGGCCTTGTGAAATTAATTATCTGAAAGTCTATAGCTTTACTATTACAAAACTTTTAGCTTAATTGAGTGTTTTTTCTAACCTGAATTTGTTTTTTCTTTAACAATTCTAAAAGTAATTCATAGTCATTAGACTCCTCTGCTATCTTTATCTTCTGCAACAAAGTTTTTTCTTGACGCTTTCGGAATAACTCAAATTGCGATAACAACTTGAGACAGCCTTCACGACCCCACTTATCTTCACCAATCGACAAAGAGGCAATAATACTTCTTTTTTCCCTGTCGTCAATGCTGTTAATGATATCAGATACCAGTCCGTTGCCCTGAGTGCTCACATCATGCAATTCATCTCGAAGACCATCTCTGTCTCGCTGCTTTAGAACTAGTTGACCAATTAGCTTTAAAGATTCATCTTCGAAATGATCGAGTATATTACGCGAAATAATTTCAGGTAATATTTCGGGAAATTGAAGCATCATTGCAATAATCTTTCTTTCGTGCCTGTCCCCCTTTAACGCAAGATTTCTATCCTGCGTCTTGTCTGGCAGCTCTTTATTCGGCTTGATGCTTTTATTGCCAGATACTATCCTCACCTTTTCCATAACTGCTGCTTCATCAATTCCTATAATTTCTGCAAGCTCCTTGATATATAAAGATCTTTTAACACTATCATTAATGTTAGCCAAAGGCTGTTTCAAATCCGACATGATACGAATTCTTCCTTCAACGGAAAGTCCATACTTCTTTACAGCAGAATCAATAAGAAAAGGAATTATACTTTTAGCCTTTGACGCAGCATTCATAAAAGATTTATATCCAAATTCAAAAAGATATGAATCAGGATCATATCCTTCGGGTAATACAAGAATTTGTGCATCGGCATGTTCTTTATCAAACACCTTTATGCTTCGTTCCGCTGCCTTAATGCCAGCTTCATCAGAATCATAAACCAGAATAAATCCGCCATTCTTACCAACAAATCCTCTAAGAATCCGGACATGCCCCTGAGTTAAAGAAGTGCCCAGTGTTGCCACTGAGTTCAGAATTCCATGCTGATGTAATGCTAACAGGTCAAAATATCCTTCGACAATGTAAACCGTTTCACTTGCCCGGCAGTGCTCTTTTGCAATATGCAATCCATAAAGAGACCGGCTCTTGTTGTAAACAGATGTCTCTGGAGAATTCAGGTATTTAGGCAGGGAATCATCCATTACACGTCCCCCAAAACCTAACACCTGCTTACCGACATCGAAAATCGGAAATATTATACGATTTCTGAAACGATCATAATAGCCGTTTTCACTCTTCCTTTTAATAATCAACCCGGACTTTTCAACAAGTTCACGCGATATGTTTTTTTTTGAAAAATAATTTATAAGATTATCCCAGCCCGCAGGAGCAAATCCCAGATTAAATTTAGTGATATTATCTTTTTCAATCCCACGTTTTTTAAGATATTCTAACGCAATTTTTCCTCTATTATCACTTAAAAGACTATGTTTAAAAAAATCCATTGCCTGTTTATTTGCAGCAAGCAAGCTTTCTCTTTCGGAAATCCGCCTTTTTTGCTCCGGCGACATTGTCTGAGCCGGAATCTCAACGCCATATCTATTGGCAAGCATTTTTGCCGCCTCAAAAAATGAAAGACCATCATGATTCATCAAAAAATTAAATACATTTCCACCAGTACCACAGCCAAAACAATAAAATATTTGTTTCTCGGGACTTACAGTAAAGGACGGCGTTTTTTCGGTATGAAATGGACAAAGGCCCACATAGTTTCTTCCAACTTTTTTAAGAAGAACTATATCTGAAATGATATCTACAATATCAACGCTATTTTTAATTTCTGAAATCTTATCTTCAGGAATAAAAACTGCCAACAAAAGCACCCCCATAAACTATGGAATAGGGAAAAAAGATAATAACGGCAGGATGTTAAGGAATGAAGTTTAGCAAACTCCTTTATATACTCAATCTGACTTAGTTGAAGATCTGAATTGTCAATAAAGAAGTATCTCATGAAAAGCTAAACTATAACATATTATTAATAATTATTTTAATCTTCTAAAATAACTATCAATAATATTTTGTCAAGATATAATATTAAAAAAGTGCCTAAAGTGAGCTAAAGTGCCTAAAGTTAATGAATACACCTTCGGCACTGCCAATTTTATTTTTTTTACTATACAGCTTTGCTCACTTTGTTTCTATCTGAACTTATAACCAAGCCCTGAAAATCTATAGCCACGCCAAAGGCGTACCTTAACTTTAGGCACTTTAATATACTTTAGGTACTTTAGACACTGTCTTTTCTTTAGGCACTTGTAATTTTGAAACTTCAATAGCTTCTTTAAGGTTCAGGGTCCCGCTATATAATGCTCTTCCGGTAATAACGCCAACTACCCCGACCTCTCTTAAAAGCATTAATTTTTTTATATCCTCTATTGTTGAAACACCGCCTGAAGCAACTACCGGTATTGATACAGCCTCTGCCAGGCGTCTGGTTTCTTCAATATTCGGCCCGGTTTGCATGCCATCTCTATGTATGTCGGTAAAATTTATTGCTGCAACACCACAATCTTCAAATTGCTTTGCCAGATCAACGGCTTTAACCTGTGTTGTCTCGGTCCATCCCTCAATAGCTACAAATCCGTTTCGAGCATCTATCCCAACAACAATCTGACCTGGAAATGCCCTGCAGGCATCTTTAACCAGACTGGAATTCTTAATTGCCTCGGTTCCGATAATTACCCTTTTTACCCCGATATCAAGGAACATGGTTATTGTCTCTTTATCCCTTATTCCACCTCCAACCTGAATATGGGCGTCAACGCTTTCAACTATTTTTTTGATTGAATCAAAATTTTGAGGACTTTTTTTAAAAGCGCCATCAAGATCAATTACATGAATAATTTCGGCGCCTTCCGACTCCCATTTCTTTGCCATAGCCGCGGGACTATCAGAAAAGACTGTTTCTTCATCCATACGCCCCTGAAGGAGTCTGACACATCTACCGTTTTTTATATCAACTGCTGGTATAATAATCATAGTTCTGGAAATGTCTGAAGCACATCTTCAAGGCCTGAGAAAGCCATTTCTTCTGCAGTAATCCAGCTTCCCTTTCTTCTTAAAAATGTGCCGATCTTAAAAAGGTTTTCGCTTAATGGACGCTGGGTTTCATCAAAATGACCGACCCACAACATACTGCCATTTGAAACATCTATAAGATGAATATCAAATGCAACAGAAGCAGGCGAATCAACTGAATACCGCGTCCCTACTCTATCCTTGAATCGATAAACATGCCCTACCAGTATTGTATCCGCGTAAAGAGCACACCCGATTTTAACTAATATATCACGTTCCGATAACTCTTTTTTATCTTCCGCCAGCAAAAACGACATGGCCCCCTGAGCCTGACCGGGAGGTATAAGTTCAAAATCTTTGCGGCTTTTAATTATAGAAATCAGGCGATCTGTAAGAACATCAACTGCAAACGTTTCCACATCTCCTGTAGAAAAAACATTGCCGCATAAAGGACACCTGACATTAACATTTTTGCCATATAAAGTTGATAAATCTTTAAAAGGCAAAATCAATAATTTTTCCATGCCGGATTTTACTGCGGGTGTTTCAGGAATAACCACATCAGATTTACATGCAGATAATAATAACATTAACGTAATAATACCGATTCCAACCAGGCTGCGCATATTATCATGATGTGTTTTCTGTATCATAAAAGAATCAGTTACTTCTTTTTAGGAATGTCAAGTTTGACACAAAATTTGGGCGAAAGATCATGGTAACCGTTTACAGTTGTCGGTTAACTGTGAACCGTAAACCATTATCCCTGCTACCCGATCACAATATGCCTTTTGTAGAACGTACATCTGTAATACGCTCATCAAAAGAAACGGCTTGATCCATCGCCCTGCCGACGGCCTTGAAAATTGATTCTATAATATGATGTTCGTTTTCGCCGTAGCTGACATTTATATGAAGATTCATCCCTCCCATAGTAGAAAATGCCCTGAAAAATTCCTTTGCAAGGGAAAAATCAAACGTACTGCCCGTAGTTTTTAGATTTGGAATATTAAATACCAGATAAGGCCGCTTTGACAAATCAATGGCAACCGATGCCAAAGCATCATCCATAGGTGTTACAGAAGAGCCATATCTTTTTATCCCCTTTCTGTCGCCAAGAGCTCTATCAAGTGCATCTCCCAATACAAGCCCCACATCTTCAACTGTATGATGAAAATCGACTTCAATATCTCCTTTGGCGGATATGCTTAGATCAAAAAAGCCGTGAACAGCAAAAAGCGTAAGCATGTGATCAAAAAAAGGAATCCCGGTTGAAATCTCATGTTTGTCCTTACCGTCCAGATTCAATTTAATATTGATAGCTGTTTCTTTAGTCTTGCGATCAACCTCTGATGTTCGTTCCATGCTCATATTTGCGATCCTTTGAGATCAATCAGATAGCCTGTGCCTCACTGATTGTGTACTGTTTAATGAAATAATCCAATTCGGGTATTTGATTATTATCAAGCTCACTAAATTTAATACTATGCCGTTTCATTTTTAAAGAGCTGAAATATATTTTATTAGTCATTTCAAAATCAGAAATTGTTTTGCACGGTAATTTTTTTATATGAAAGTCATCGCCCGCAAGAATTATATCTAATTCAAAAGCCTCTTTTATCTGATTTTCCCCAACAAGATATTGAAAGGCAAGGCCTCCTTTGCTTATATCAATAATTTCCCCAAGCTCTTCATAAGAATCAGACTTTAACAAAGCAAAAGAAAGATTTTTAACTTTAAAACGTGTAAATTTTCTCTTTTCAACTTTGATGGTTTTCCTGCCTATATTCTCCATAACAGAACTCCTATATCAAATATATCAAATTTATATGTATAGACTTTCAGATAAATAATTTCACTGTGTTATCAGTCGTCGACGTATAACTAATACGCCCTCCACCTTCAGTCTTCAACCTGTCCACCTGCACCTGCACCTGCACCTGAATTTTTATATCATATCATATATTTTTTCATAAACAAAGGGAAATATTTCAATGTGTTCAAGAAAAAAACCGCTCAGCAACTCAGCCTAAAACACAAGCAAACGGAACTGAAGTTAAGGACAGGAAAGCAGAACTATACTATCTGAGACAACCTTTTTACTTCATTCATAAGAAATTTGAAAACTCAAAAGTAACTTGTTAACAACCAAAGGTGGCGGGCATTTAAATTTAAAACGGCTGACTGTTTGAGCGTATTAGGAACGTGGACGAAATAACTTCCACAAGTAGGCGCATAGATTTGGGTCAAATTCGTTCGATCTCAGATCACAAAAGTTGATGGAATAGCGGGCTATTTTGATATTTTTGTGATTTGAGATCGGGCAAAGGTGGCCTGAAGCTGTGATGCATAGTTGTGGAAGTTATTTCGTCCACGTTCCTTAGTGAGCATTAAAAAAAAAGAGGCACTTTTGTATATTTTTGTTAAAAGGATAAACTCAAGCCATAACGTTCTATTTTTCTAACTGATATTAATACTCTTTTTTCTTTAGGCTCACTTATGCGCGAGTTTCAGACGTTCTTAAATTTAATTGCCCGCTGCCTCTGGTTAATCTCATATTTGAGTTTTCAAATTTCTGATTCATATAGAATCCTTTTATTTCGAGCCAGTTGCAGGCGGCTATCATGTTTGACATAGGCTCCTTTTCAGCATCGTCAAAATAGCATAGGCTTCGAAGAATATGATTCGTGCGCATTACAGTTTTTTTATCTTGCTTTAAGGTAGTTTTTTAAATCTCTATAGTAGTTTTCATGTGGGCCAATCATTATTAATTCAAGATCAGCTCCGACAAAGCGATAGGACAGTAAGTGTTGAGTGTTTTTAATTTTGAATTTGTGGACATATACCCCACGGAGGTCGCCCTTTTTTTCTGCTCCAACAGATGAATTTTCGGCAATTAATAGAATCTGTTTGTCTAGTGCCTTTTTTTCTTGTTTGCCGAATTTTTTAACTTTTCGTTCAAACGATCGGGACTGAAGAATTTTCATTGGCGATTATCCGAATTTGTACTCTGATGATTCACCTTGTTCCAGCTCTGCAAGACCGACAAGTATATCTTTAATCAGACCATAGGTTAAATCGGGATTTTCTTCAGCGCATTTTCCAATTTGTGCCCAATGTTCAATCTGGCCAGTTAACGACCGTTTATCGATTTTACTAAATATTTTTGCGCCCCGAACCAAATCGTCGGTAATTCTTACCGCGGTTGCCATTATGGTTACCCCCTTTAATATTATTTTAGGTAACTATATTACAAAAAATAGCAAATTGCAACATATAATTGCACTTACCAACGTCCGACTACTCGACCTTTCGCGTTAGAAGTGGAGAAATGTTAAAGGGATTCCATTATTGCATCCAGGTTCTGGTCTTTAGCCTTGAATTTCACTCCAATTCCCTTTGGCACGGTCCAGACAACTTTCCCGGGGAGTTCTATCGGTTCTTGTTTTTTGGTCTGAGTTGGAAAATTGACTGTTATCTCCTGTCCCACAGAGAATGCCATGTCAGTTTCGATAGACAGTATAAACATCCCGCCGGCGCTTATGTCTTTCACCAGGCCCTTGAAGGCATCTCCCCAGGTGGAGTAGTTTACAGTTATGGAGCATGGTTTTCTATCGTGTTTTCTTCGGTTGGTTTTCCGCAGATCATCAAGCACGCTCAAAAGCTTTTGTTTCTGGTCTTCAGATGCGTTGTCGATAAAAGGGGAGATATCCGTGAGCAATTCTTTTAAACGACCTGTGAGACTATTTTTTTCGGATTGTTGGATGGAATCTGTCATAGGGCACGCTCCCAATAACGAAATAGCTTGTTTTAAGGTAAGGTAACCTGTAGCTAAAATCCTCAAAAGTCAATTTGGTAACTGAGGAAACTCTTAAAAAATAACCCGTTGAAGCCATTTTAGTCAAGAACTAATTAAACACCATAGTCCCGCGCTGCCTCATGTTGGGTTTATTTCGCGATTCCTACGTGCATTGCAAATTGCTCCGCCCAGTTTCACGTAGAGATTGAGTACATCAACAGCTTCCTGTCGCAGGACATCCCGTGATACTTGCACACCTATCTCTTCGAGGGCTTGCCGCCAGTTCGGGAGCTTCGGCCCTTCATCGAAACCAATGCAACGTGCATCTTCATCTCGAGCACCACAGACCAGCCGTGTGACCCCCGACCAGGGAATGGCCCCGAAACACATTGCGCAGGGCTCTGTAGAGGCTACCAACTCGTAGTCGCTCTTCCCTTCATCACTTATGTCGTACCGGCCGAGTTTTTTCTGTGCCAGCGCGATCGCGACCATCTCCGCGTGAAGTATTGAGCAGTTGTGTGTCACAACGACGTTCACTCCTGGCGCAACAAGGTACCCATTCGCATCGAACACACCAGCACCAAAAGGCCCCCCGGTTTGTCTCTGAACGTTCTCCCGTGCCAGTGTAACTACAAAACGCATACGATCTTCCCTTGTCCGGAAGATCTTTGGACTGTGCGCGAGTAGTTCTCCTACCCAATGCGGAAGTCTGATCGTGAAGTCCATCTGCAACAGTGTCACCTACCGCCTTTTCACAAAAAGAGGATCAAGGAATGTTCCTCAAAAAACAATACAATTGATAATCTTTTTTACTGCCAAACTCAAGGATATTTTTATGAAAGGCCGTGATTATCCGTGGCCGGATTGACTGCACATAGTCATGCGCCAGGGCTGTCTTGCTTATCAATTCAAATCTTAGAAATGCCAAGCGCTTCATTACAGGCTGTAATGTAGTAATTTGCTTCTTTAGAATCTTTAAATTTCAGAAAATAGGGGAGTGCCTTGTTATATTCTCTTAAATTTAGATAACTGATCCCCAGGCATATATTAAGCTGCTCGCTTTCCGGGAAATGTTCGACTCCTTCTGATAGTATTTTAGCCGATTGTATGTATTCTCCCATTTTCTGTTTGATTATACCTAAACCAAGAAAAGAGCGCTGATCAGGATGATAGTCCAGAGATTTTTTGTATAGTCTTTCAGCAACCCTGTCTTTATCTTTTATAGCTTCTATATTTGCATAATCCCCATAATCGAATGTCATTCCAAGTCTTGAGAAAAAATCTGCGTGCAATTCGTAAAGTTCTTTGTCATCAATTACTTCAATGTCGTCTGTAAAACCTGCAAGATTTTCATAGTAATTCATCCTGAGCTTTTGCCCGAACGCCAGTATCATATCCTGGGACAAATCAGGGTCGCTTTGAAAATATATAATGTCTTCTATGCGCTTTAACCAGATATCATCTGTAATTTTACATCTTTTTTTAAAATCTGAATAAAGTGCTGTTCCGGGGAATATATCAAGGATGTAGAAAATAATGCTCAGGGGTTTGATTTCATGAATTAAATCTATGGTGTCCTGAATTGTATCCCAGCTTTCTCCTTGGCACCCGTAAATAAAGTAGGCTCGGGCCATAATGCCGTATCTCGGAGTCAGCGCAAAAGCTTTTTTTATTTGATCTGTTTTAATGTTTTTGTTCAGAATTTTTCTTATTTTTTCAGATCCGCTTTCCACACCATAACTGATCTGAATGCAGCCGGCTTTTCTCATCCAGTAAAGAACTTCATCGTTCACATAGTTTACACGGGAAATTGCTACCCATACTATTTTTAGTTCTCTATTCAGAATTTTTTTGCAGATTTCAATTACTATGTCTTTTTTGAGGGTAAAGGTGTCATCTGAAAAATAAAAAAAAGTTATTCCTTTTTTAAAGAGAAGTTCAATTTGATTTACAAAATAATCCGGGGAGTGAAATCTTACTTTATGGCCCCAGAGCTGAGGAGAACCGCAAAAAGTGCAGTTTCCAGGGCATCCTCTGGTCAAGGAAACGTGCTGATAGTTAAAATATTTTGCCGGCATCGGCAGTTTGTCAAGGTTATGTATGATTTCGGCGGGCTTTGTTTTTACAACCTTGTTTTTTTTTCTGTATGCAATGCCTTTGATGTCCTTGATTTTTTTATAATTATGTTTTTCTATACATTTTATCAAATTTAAAAATGTGTATTCTCCTTCACCTAATACTGCGTAATCAATTTCTTTGAAGTGCTTTAATAAATGCTTCCATAAAAAGGTGGTGCCTATTCCGCCAAAGACAATTTTCACTTTTGGGTCGATTTGTTTTGCAATCCTGGCGATTTCAATTCCACCCCATCGATTTGCATGCATTATCGAAAAACCGATTACATCCGGTTTTTTTTCAATCAATGTCTCTTTGATGACATCACAGGATGCTTTATTGACCTTATGCCAGTTCAGTATTTCAACATCGTAATTATTTTCCTTTAAAACAGCACCCACATAATAAACTCCCATGGGTACAACACTTATTTCTTCTTCATGAACTCTATCTTCAAGGAAATAGGGGTATATGAGTAATGTTTTCATGGTTCACGGTTGTCGGTTCACGGTTCACGGTTGATCAAAACATAAAACTGTTAACTGTAAACAGACAACCGTAAACCGTTATTGTTATTTTCTGTTTTTCCGGTTGGCTTCAAGCATTTTGTTATGAAGGCGTTCGGAGCGAATGCAGAAGGTTTCCAGTTTTGCATTTATTAACTGAGGGAAAGGGGAGCCGTCACTTTCAATGGCGAGAAACGGCAGGTCTTCTATATCCGTGAGTATATGCCGGAGTTGTTTGTTTTTAGAATCAGTTGCAAGCTTTCCTTCCCGGTTCATAGTGACGTTAAGAATAGACTCTGAAAGGCGGTTGGGCATACAGCCAAAAGGACCTATGGCTATTACTCCACAGACATGGGATGCAATTTCGGTGAGAGCGCCGCCCACCGTCAGAATGGCTTCACCGGCAAGATATGGAGAAATATAAGGCGAGGCGCTGTTAATTATTGATTTCATATCAAGCGGCTCTGCGTGAACAAGCCCTGAACCAGACAGTATTGATTTGATACGCTTTTCATATCTTGACATGAATTTCTTTTTGATCATGAACTCCAGCTTTTCCAATTTAGACATTTTGTGGTCTGAATAATTATTTTTCAGAATATAGTCAGCATATAAAATCCACTCTGCCACCGGCGTACATATCGCTGCAAACCCTCCTTCTGCAAGGCGTTCAGTCAAATATTGACGAGAAATATCATCTCTTCTGACAAATATTTCACCTGAAAGCGAGATAATCGGCACTTCTTCTACAGGCCGCTTTAATGGAATTTGGCTGAACCGTTTAGCAGTTATGGAAAGTTGTTTTTCAAGCTCCGAGAAGTCTCCTGTTTCCAATTTTGCCAATATCTGTTGCCACTCCTCATTGAATATTTTAACAGCTTCTTCTGTGTCTGTTGCATTAGCCAGCATCATGGATCTGATGTCTTCCATTACATCAGATACGACTACAGCACTCCACGCGTGAAGCTGAAAATTGCCGCCCATGCCCGCGTATGCGTTCTCTGAAGATAACGAAAGCATAGCGACATCAGGAAGTTCAAGCCTTTTTACCAGATCTTCCATAAATATGTAGTACTGGCCGAATCGGCACGGCCCGGAACCTGTAGGCATGAAGTATGCAAGAATCTCACCATTCTGCTTTTTGTTGCGGATATAATTGAGCAGAGTTCCTGTAGTTAGTATAAGCGGCAGGCATTCTTTGCAGGACGTATTTGCACGGCCAAGTTTAAGTATAGATTCATCAGATGGAGGATGGGCTATTGCTTTAATACCTCTTCCGCGAAATATAGCGGCAAACGATTCAGAGGCTATTTTGCCCATAGAAGGTATTAAAAGAGTTACACGCGGGTCAGTCAGCGGAACTTTTTTGCCGGAAGATGTTACTATTTTTGCAACACTGTCTTCAATTGTGAGGCGGGCCTGGGTAAAGGAGCTTTTCTCTATTGTAATCATTTTATTTGCTATAAGCTGCCTGTATGCTGATACTATATCTAGAAAAGCTTCTATCCTGGTTTCAAGACCTGCATCTGCAGTATGGCTGTCAAGTTCAAGGGTCAGGGAGGGTTTTCGACCCATGTAATTCCTGAAATATCCAACTATAAACGAATCAGGGCCGCATGAAAAGTTGGTAATATAAACGCCGAACAGTTGGGGGTGCCTTTTTACAAATTTGCCGGCTTTGAGAATTACTTGCCCCATTCCCCAGTACATATGGCGCTTTGTTTTTTCATTATCAAAAGGAAGAAAATCAAAAGGTATTACGAGAACCCCCCTTGAGGCCAGTTTGCTGGGAATGCCCATGTGAGCTTCTTTAACAAAGCCATTGTATGGTCTGGCAAATATAACGATCCCCGTCTTTTCCGGTTCAGATTCAAGTTCTGCAAGCACCTTCATGCCAATATCCTTCATTTCATTCATGCATTCAATCTGTTGTCGCAGGGCCTTTTTGAAAGCCTTATCAGCTTCCTTCCGGCTGATTCCCATTTTTCTCGCGGTTTCAACCAGGGGTTCTCTGGCGTTTTCCAGACCTTTTGTTAAATTTATAAGGGGAGAAAGCAGTTTTGTCCCTTTTCTTTTAAGCTCTTCGAGTTTTTTACTAAATGTTACTTGAAGATAATATGTTTCACCCTGAACAAAGGGACAGACCTGCGAGCTTGAATGACCATTTGGAACATGAACCGCTTTGAAATGAGGCAGGAATATGAAATCAGGAGGATTTTCCATAGTAATCAGGGAGTAAAAAAAGCCATGAGACAGTTCAGCGGGGAAGCAGAACGCTGTGTTTTTCTGATCCATTCCTTGCTTTGAAGTTGAATTCGGCATTACAGGCTCGAAGCCCAGTTCGGTAAAAAAAGTGGAGTAAAGAGGATAAAAGGTGTTGACCATAAAACTTCTGTTTATTCCGATTCTTCCTCTGCGGTTTTTTCCGCTTTCCTCAGGCAGTTTTGCGCCGTATTTTTCAAATATCAGTTTCTGCCTGATCCGCACCAGATCCAGCTTTTCTACATTGTATTTTATTTTTTGCCGTAAGTTGTAATACCTGTTGCATGCTCCTCCAAATGGATATTTCTTGCCTTCAAGCCCTATCATTGCTATTTCGCAGCGCCGGTCGCATTTCTCCTTGCCGCCTCTGCAAATGAAAGATTTTCCGTACGTTACCTCTCTATCTGCAAGTGTCTTAATGTTAAAGTACTTCTCCGCCATTAATCCTGTTTCAATTCTTTTTTTAACCTCAAGGGCAACGCCGAAAGCCCCCATAAGGCCGGGTTCAGGCGGAACGATTATCGGCTTGCCCACAAGTGCGGCCATGGCAAACGGAATCGCTTTGTTGTAGCAGACTCCTCCCTGCATAAAGACCTTTTCCCCAACCTGTTTATTGCCTTTTACTCTGTTTGAATAATTCATGCAGATGGAATAAACCAGCCCGGCGACAATATCTTCGTGCTTTACTCCTTCGTGAATGGCATTTTTTATGTCAGAGGCGATAAATGCAGCGCACTGATCATTAAAATTCGGCGGATTTTTTCCTTTAAGCGCGATATCTGCAATATCATCCATTTTTACACCCAGGGTTTCATATGCAGATTCTTCAAGGAAAGACCCTGTTCCGGCTGAACATGCTTCGTTCATTGCATAATCTGAGGGCACGGCGTTTGTTATATAAGTGTATTTGGCATCCTGTCCTCCGATTTCAAATATGGTATCTACCTTGCTATCAAAGTAAACGGCAGCAGTTGCATGTGCGATTATTTCATTGATTACACCTTCAGTTAAGGCATGAAGACCCGCTATTTGACGGCCGGAACCGCAGACACCCAGCCCTACAATTGATATTCCATCAGGATCAACCCTTTCTTTTATCTGGTCTAAAATATTTCGATAACAATTGCGGGAAGCGCCTACAGGGTCGCCATTTGTACGCAGATATACAGATGCAAGCATTGAGTTGTCTTCTTTTCGCAGAAGAACAGCCTTGGTGGTGGTAGAACCCACATCCAGGCCCAGTATGCAAACATCACCCGGTTTTATATTTCCCATATCAATTGTTTTGAATTCTACCATGTCCTTGAAATTGAGGAGTGGAGAAAGTGTATCAAATGATGTAATTTCTTCCTTAAAAAGATTTGCTATTCCGGCAAAAGGGGCGGTTTCATTGTTAAGCGCCCATAGTGCGGCCCCCATGGCTTCAAAATATGGCGCTTCCTTCGGAACTATAAGATTTGGAAGCTCCTTACTCAGATATTCAATCATCATCCTGTTGCGCGCTGTTCCGCCTGTGATCATGATATTTTGTCTTTCAATCTTTTTCAGAAGCTCCAGGATTTTATTCGACATCATTTTACAGAGGCCGGCAGTTACCTTGGATTTCGGAATACCTTTATTCGTTGCATGAGTGCAGTCTGACTTGCAGAAGACAGAACATCTGCCTGATACATGATATGGATTTTCTGAAGCAGCCCACTGGGCCGCCTCTTCTATCGATACATTCATTCTGCGAAGCTGTTGAAGGAGAAATTCACCGGTTCCTGATGCACACTTATTGCCTGTCACCACATTTGATATTTGTCCCAGTCTGTTTAAAACATATACCATAAATGTCTCTCCGCCTGCGGAGACAATTGCCGGGCATGAGATGTCATCGGGTTTGACAAACTTATATGCTAATTCAACAGCTTCGGGTTCGGGTATGGATGAAAGGTTTACAAATTTGCAGAACCTTCTCCCTGTTGCAGCGATCCTGTCAAATGATTTTAAGTCGAAGTTTTTTAGTGCGGCAAGCAGAGTTTGCTTTGGATCTCCCTCGTGGGTGTGAAGTGAAAATTTGACTATTCGCGGCTTTATCTCAGAGTCTTTTCTTATCTTCTGATCAATATCTCTTTTCCTTTCCATGTGGACAATGGACACAGTGGAAGCTCCGAGACACAGACCAAGAGAGTTTATTGTATCTGTGCCTGATTCAGTTTGCTGAATAATTTGTTCCTCTAAATTGTTATTTTCTTTATACATGGTTGTCCGCCCCAAAAATTTTATCTTATTTGTAAACGTTCACGGAATATTGAAATTGGAAACTGGAAATTGGGCATTCATGCTTTTGTACTGTTTTTCCCAATTTCCAATTTCTATTTTCATCTCTCCCAAATTTCTACTTTCCAATTTCAAGCCGTGAACGGCCGCTCTTATTTTATGTGAATAGTTTCCCCAACCTTTGGAGTGATTACAGAAAAACCATTATTTCCCAGGTGTTGTGCAAATGAAATAGACTGATCTTCCTCTCCATGGACCACGGCTATTTTTTTAATTCGTAAATTTGATTCCTTAAGAAAACGAAGCATTTCATTTCTATCGCCATGTGCGCTGAAACCGCCTATCTTAGCAACATGGGCTTTAAGCGGATATGTTTTATTGAGAAATTTCAGTATTGGCGGGTTACCGCTTCTTCCGGAATTTTCATATTCTTTGCCTTGTTCCAAAATACGACGGCCAAGTGTGTTCTGAGCCATATAACCTACGATTAAAATCGTATGCTGTGGATTATGAATTTTATAGCGCAGGTGATGAAGAATTCTGCCGGCTTCGCACATTCCTGCAGCAGATATTACTATGTGAGATTTTTTTTCACGCATCAGAGCCATAGACTCTTCAACAGAACCGATAAAATGAACTTTGTCAAATAAAAACGGATTTATACCGTTTTCCAGGAAAGCCTTATGTGTTTTTTTGTTATAAACTTCAGGATGTTCACCGAAAACTCTGGTTATTTTTGTTGCAAGGGGACTATCTACATATACCGGGACCCGAGGGACTTCACCTTCATTGTAAAGTTCGTGAATAAAATATAACAACTCCTGAGTACGACCGAATGCGAAAGCCGGTATTAAGACAGAGCCTCCCCGATCAAATGTTTCAGTTATTACCTTTTTCAACTGCGGTTTTAAATCCTGGACAGGTTCATGCAATCGGTTTCCATATGTGCTTTCCATTATAAGCAGGTCTACATCCCTGTGTTTTTCAGCAAAATTTAAGGTCGGATTTTTTAGAATCGGCTTGTTAAATCTGCCGATATCACCGGTATAACAGATATTATAGTTGCGGCCGTTTTCCCTGACTTCAATCATGCTTATTGCTGATCCTAAAATGTGTCCTGCGTCGTAGAATGTGCAGATCATATCGTTCCCTATATTTACAGGGTACTTATAGGGATATCCTTCAAAATATTTGAGAGACTGCTCAGCATCTTCTATAGTGTAAATAGGGTGAACACCTTCCAGGTGATGTTTTTCGATCAATTCATTAATTATCTCTGCATTTAGTTTATTTCGGTCTGTTTTAAGCAACTTTTTTATATCGTTACTTTTACGTTTTGATAATTTTTTAGCGCGCGGTGATATTTTCAACTGATAAAGGGTCGAACGAACGGTTTTATAATTTAGATAGTTTGCGTCTGATTCCTGAATATGAGCAGAATCCGGCAGCAAATATTCGCAGGTATCTAATGTTGCCCTCGTGCATATAATATGTCCATTGAAGTTTCCCTTGGTAAGCATTGGTATGCGACCCGAATGGTCTATATGGGCATGAGAAAGAACTATATTCGTGATAATCGCGGGATCCAATGGTAATATCCTGTTTTTCTGTTCGCTTTCCTTGCGCCTTCCCTGAAACATTCCGCAATCCAGCAGTATCCTGTCATTTTCAGTAGTAATTAGATGCATTGAGCCTGTAACTTCACGAACTCCGCCATAAAATGTAACATGCATTGGAGACCCCTTAGACTTTATAATCAGAAATTTGAAAACTCAAAAGTAACTTGTTAACAATTAGAGGTGGCAGGCATTTAAATTTAAAACGGCTGACTGTTTGAGCGTATTAGTGAGCATTAAGAAAAAAGAGGCACTTTTGTATATTTTTGTTAAAAGGATAAACTCAAGCCATAACGTTCTATTTTTCTAACTGATATTAATACTCTTTTTTCTTTAGGCTCACTTATGCGCGAGTTTCAGACGTTCTTAAATTTAATTGCCCGCTGCCTCTGGTTAGGAACGTGGACGAATTAACTTCCACAAGTAGGCGCATAGATTTGGGTCAGATTTGTTCGATCTCAAATCACAAAAGTTGATGGAATAGCAGGCTATTTTGATATTTTTGTGATTTGAAATCGGGCAAAGGTGGCCTGAAGCTGTGATGCATAGTTGGGGAAGTTATTTCGTCCACGTTCCTTAATCTCATATTTGAGTTTTCAAATTTCTGACAATAATAATTACAGCATCTAACATCTATTCCACCGATTTTATCAAAATATCCAACTCCGGCTTTACTTATCAAATGAACTCTAAGAGTATCACCTGGCAAGCGCTTTCTCGTGCCAGGGTAAATCCGAAGCCTTGGGAACAGGAGGAATCCACAGGCAAAACCGGTAGTGGAAGTCTGAAGCTGGATAGATCAAGGGTATCCCGCCAGGCGGGATATTGAGTGCCTGAGAAAGCCGACAATTTGGATGTAGCGCAACGCAGTCCAGCTAAAGCGGTATTTACGGAGCCGTCTTTTTCAGATCATAAGAAATAACTGAACTTTTCGGACGAGTACCTATAATAGAACCACTTTTACTTATTACTGCCGCTACTATTTCATCTTCTCCATCATTGTCAAAATCACCAATAGCAAAGTCACGTATATAACCGGAGATTTTTGCTGTTTTCCAGTTAGTTGTGAGCCCCAGGCCGTTCCAGGAAAGCGACTCTATCTGAGCTTCTTTGAATTTTCTTAACTGTTTCAAGAGCCTTCCTGTTAATTCATAGTTTTTGACTGCAATAATTTCATATTTTCCGTCTGAGTCAATGTCGGTTATAATTATTCTCATTGGATAATATTGGCGATTATCGGAGCCTGGCTCAAATGATGGCATTTCATAATAATGCGTGCTGCCCCCGTAATGAATACTTCCTGTCCATAAAACCCTGCCTGACTGATTGATAATTCTTATATAATCAGACTTGTTATAAGCAACAACAGCTTCTCCACCGTCGTTCATAGCATCGCCAAGACAAAAGCCCATTAAATTTGAGCGGTTTGACGGCAGGACTTTTCTATCTGGAACATATTCGGTATTGTTCCAAACCATTTCAAATATTTCGCTGGAAAAAGTATCAGGCCCGCCTGTTTTTTGTTTCTGGCCAAAGAGAATACTTCCATGTTCTGGAAGTTCAGCCACCCTGTAATACCAGGCGTTACTATCTACAATTTTAACATAATTTTCACCATCGTATTCAAGCACAATTGAATTGACGACATTTCTTTGTGGATTCAGGCTTGTTATAAATATTTCAGGATAACCGTTCTTATTAATATCTGCGACATCAACTCCGATGAAAATTTTATACTTGCCTTCATCTATCTTCATTATTTCTGATAATCGATTATTTTCAAACCGATAAATATGTACTGAATCAGAAGTTATAATTACTGTCTCGATCTTCCCGTCGTTGTCAACATCACCTAATGCAATACCATTTATAAGCTCCCTGAAATTCTTGCTCTTCCAGAATTCCCTCGAAGATTTTTGAGAGCGTGTCACAATAAATGCCGGATTTAGATCGCTCCTCTCGCCTGCAATTTCATAATCATCAAAAGACTGCACAAGCGTTTCAGGATGAGCATGTATGTTGTCTGCCTGTACAGGCTGAAGTTGTTGCTTTGCCGGCAATTCTTTTGACGGCATAACCTGGCCGAACACCTTTTCATTTATTTCCTCAGCAAAATTATTTATTTTAGGAATTACCTCACCTATTCCTCTGGTCTGGTTATAGAAAGCAAGGGTTTCTTTATCTCCTGTAACATCTACCATTTTTGAGTCAATGCTAACACTGTCTCCAAAAATTGTCAGGCTGCCAAAAAGAACATAATCCGCTTTAAGTTTGGCTCCAACCTCCCTGGCTTTTCCTTCATTTAAAACACCTTCAACGGTTTTTACGACTTTCTCGGCCTCTTGCCTGCCGACAATCTTCACATTTTCTCCAGAGGAAAGCCTGGAAGAAAGCATATCGAACACGCCGTCTTTTAAAAATGTCATATCTTTTTCAGCATTTATCTTAAACGGTATAATTGCAACACGATACTGTTTCGCAAATGCCGAATTTGAATTTAGACCTATTATTAAAATGATAAGAATACAGATTGTACTTACGTATTTATTTTTAAATATATTCATTTTCCCCTACTATATTTTTTTATTCCTATGAATTGGCCTGATCCCCGATCCCTTATTTTTTATCCAGCTTTTCCTTCAAAACCTCGTTAACTATCTTTGGATTTGCCTTGCCTTTAGTCTTCTTCATAACCTGTCCCACGAAAAAACCCAAAAGTTTGGTTTTCCCATTCCTGTAATCATCAACCTCTTTGGTATTATCTGCAAGCACCTTTAATATTATTTCTTCTATTGCGGAAATATCAGTAACCTGGACAAGGCCCTTTTCTTTTACAATTTCATCAGGCGCCTTTCCTGTTTTTGCCATGTCTTCAAAAACAACTTTCGCAATCTTTCCGCTTATCACACCTTCCTTGATAAGCCTAAGCAAATGCGCCAGGTTTTGAGATGATATCGGCGACTGCTCTATGGTCTTTCCCTCAGCATTTAAAATGCCCATTAGCGATCCCATAATCCAGTTGCTGACGGTTTTGGACTCAGGGAATATTTTTAAACAATCTTCAAAGTAGTTTGCTTTTGCCTGGCTTGCCGTCAGAACATCGGCATTGTATGAAGGAAGACCGTATTCCGTTATAAAGCGTTTCTTTTTTTCAGCCGGAAGTTCTGGCAGAGTTTCCCTGACAGCCTCTATCCAGTCTTCATCTATAAGCAAAGGTAAAAGATCGGGATCCGGGAAATACCGGTAGTCATGAGCCTCCTCTTTGCTGCGCATTGATGTTGACCTGTTTGCAACAGGGTCCCATAGTCTTGTCTCCTGCACTACCTTGCCGCCATCAAAAATAATTTCCTTTTGTCTGTTAATCTCATAATGCAGTGCCTTCTCAACATGCTTAAATGAGTTCAAATTTTTAAGCTCTGCACGGGTTCCGAATTGTTCAGCACCAATAGGCCTGATTGACACGTTTGCATCACACCTGAAACTCCCTTCCTCCATGTTGCCGTCACATATGCCAAGGTAACGCACAATCGACCTCAACTGTCTCAGATAATTCCCTGCTTCTTCCGGCGACCTGATATCCGGCTCGCTTACGATTTCCATAAGGGGTACGCCTGTCCTGTTAAAATCGACAAAACTAACCGGTCTGCCTGGATCATGGCTTAACTTGCCGGCATCTTCTTCCATATGTATTCTTGTAATACCTACTCTTTTGCTATCGTCGCCCACTTCAACATCTATATATCCAAACTGAGCAATAGGAAGTTCATACTGGGAAATCTGGTAGCCCTTTGGGAGGTCGGGATAAAAATAGTTTTTGCGTGCAAATCTGCTTTCATGCTCGACCTTACAGTTTGTTGCCAGAGCCATTTTAATTGTGTATTCAACAACCTTTTTATTAAGTACCGGAAGCATACCAGGCATGCCCAGACAAACAGGGCAGGTATGAGTATTGGGAGGCGCCCCGAATGATGTTGAACAGTTGCAGAAAATTTTCGTATCTGTCTTTAGCTGGGCATGAACTTCAAGCCCTATTACAGGTTCAAATTCCATTTTTTCCATTTATTCCTAAGTTGAGCAATTTAGGTTAGGAACGTGGACGAAATAACTTCCTCAAGTAGGCGCACAGATTTGGGTCGAATTTGTTCGATCTCAAATCACAAAAGTTGAAGGAATAGCGAGCTATTTCAATAGTTTTGTGATTTGAGACCGGACAAAGGCGGCCTGAAGCTGTGATGCATAGTTGGGGAAGTTATTTCGTCCACGTTCCTTAGTACTTTTTGTTTTTCCTTTTCTTGCCACCTGTTTATCTCCTTGTCCGGCACTTGTCATTTAACCGGTAATCGCGGGCCAGGGCAGGATTTGCCAGTATCCGAAGAAGGCCACTATCCAGAGAATCGCCATTGATATAAATACAAAGGGAAGACCAATGCGGACAAAGTCAATGGGAGCGAGAAGCTGCTCTCCTGTTTCAGGATGTTTTGCCATCCCGTAGGCAATAGCATTGTTTACGGTGCCGACGATCATAGCGTGAGCATAGGAAGACCCGAATGAGCAGGCAAGTCCCACCTTCCACAAATGTACCCCTCCTATTTCCGCCATGGGAAGCACCACAGGACCGAGAGAGCCGACTGCCGCGCCATCACTCATGAAATTGGTTACAATAGTAGTAATCAGGCTTGATGCCACCACAATACCCATGCCTGTATGGAAAGCCTCCGGCAACAGGTTCACAAAGTTCTGGGCTATCCACACACCGGCTCCAGTGTATTTCAGGGCAACTCCCATGGCGCAGGCTCCTGCGTAGAGCCCTACAACATCAAAGCGTACTCTTTGCTGGACATCTTCCCATGTCATCAACTTTGTTACAAGGATAAAAAATACAATTAAAATAGTGGCGCCGCCAAGGCCGATCACCGCGCTGGCAGCCATCCAGAGGATAATCTGGGCAGCAAACAGAATGGCCATGGTAAGCTCTTTTCCCCGCAAAGGGCCTATGCCCTCAACGCCTTTTTTCATCACACCGCCCACATCCATCGTGAGCGCAGGGCCGGTCTTGCGGGCCACGGAGAAATATATCCACATACCACAGGCCAGAGCAAGAAACGGGACCACAGGCAGGCCGTACATCATCCAACGGCCAAAGCTCATGGGTAGGCCATAATCGCTAAAATAACCAACCATAATAGCTGCGCGGCCGCCAACTGCAGGTGATCCTGAGCCGCCAACATTCGCGGCAAAACATATACCCAAAAACAAGGTGCAGGCCAAAGCGTGAAGCTGTTTCTTGTTGCAGCCTGCTTTTTCCCCTTCAAGATACACAAGGCCCAAGATCGGACACAAAAGCGCAACAAGGGCATGTTCTGAAAGAAAGCCGGAAATTACGGCCAGAACCGGAAAAAAGATAAAACAAAAACCCTTTAATCCCTTGATCTTGCCCAGAAGGATATTGCCGATTCTTCTGTCAAGCCCTGTTACGCCCACTGCAGCGGCCAGAATAAGCACGCCCAGGATAAAAAATACCGCATCCTTCATGTAGGCTTTTGATATCTCATTGATAGGCAAAATCATATAAACATACAGAATAACCCCGACCAGGATGTTGGTTGCCCCCAGAGAGATCGCTTCCGTGCCCCAGAGAAGAGCAATGCTGAAAAGCATGGCCACGCACAGCATCATCTTATGAGCCACTTCTTCTGGGGTATAATTTTTTTTCGTAAGTTTGTTATACGAATCCAAGAAGTTGTTGGTGCCCGGCTTATACTTGGCACCCTTGACGTTCTCCTGCTGCACGAGATCTATCATGCTATGGGGCGTGGGAACTATGTAAACGAGCGTAACAAAAAAGATCATAAGACCGAGTATAACAATTGGTATCTGCCCGGGTGATCCTTTCCACTACGGCCATGAAAAAGGCTTGTGATTTACCGATGATACTGCAGCTCCATGTTCCATTTTATCTTTCCCTCCTTATCTAAATTGAGCTATTAGCAGTTAGCACAATAATTTCAATATATTGATAGATGTCAGCATTTCACCCAATTGATAAAAATCGAATCGCTGATAACTATCTGAAATAATAAGAGCTAATTGCTAAGAGCTGATCGCTCATTAATTAACAAATAACTCTTTTTTGCCATGAACATAATATCCGAACACACACATGAGCATGACAGTTGCCAAATGGTTGACCGAGACTGACGACATCATTGTTATCAGGTTATTTGTAATACCAAAGGCAAAAAATATCATGTACACAGTCCATGCGTTTCTCCTTAAGTTCAGAAACCCGGTAAATATATAGAAACTGATTCCGGCATGGAGAAAATGGATCACAACTGCCGGTGTTCCTGAAACTGCCATTCCTAGAATCCCTGCCGGAGTCTCCGAAAGACCTGCACATATGCAGAACATACCGCCGGCCAGCATGAAAATACTCAGCAGCGTAATTCCCAGCGGCCTTTTTTGCACATGTTTTCTTTTACTGTACATGGTACTTTCCTGGACATCACCCATTTGTCGGGGCAGGCCATCGTTTCCCATTGTCCTGACGCTTTCCACTATATCACCTCCCTTCTCTCAGGATTGTTGATTGTCGATTTGTGGAATCGCTTTGCTCTGTCTTTTTGTGATAAAAAATTAATAGAATACCATCAATCATCAGTCACCAGTCACCAGTCATAAAGTTCTTTCTTGATAAGCTCTTTTAAGTATTTCATGTCCACCGGCTTTGCCAAATAATCCGTGCAGTCCATGCGCTCTGCAATCTGTTTTTTACCCCACGCGGGATAGGCTGATATCATAATCACCGGTATTTGCCTGTTAATGCCCTTGAGCTTTTCCAGCACCTCGATTCCGTCCATCTCCGGCATGCAAACATCGACGACAGCCAGGTCAAATGGCCTGTCTGCGGCAAGTCGAAGCGCCGCCGCTCCTGAGCCTGCGCACTCAACATCGTAACCCGCTTTGCCCAGCACGCGTTTTAAGAGCACCTGCATGTTCTCCTCATCATCAACAACTAAGATCTTGTGCGTCATGAGCATTTTCCAAATACTGTAATCCGACAACCGTGAACTGTTCCCAGATATGTAATTAGTCAACAACTTGAACCCAGCACTTATCCTGTTTATTAGGTACAGCAGGAAGTATGCCAGCAAAGGTGTATTGGCGATGGTGAAATGATAACTTATTGTATTGTCATCCGGCACAGCATACGATTTGGACAGTGTCTATTTATTTGGACACTGTCCAAATCGTATGCTTGTTCACCAAAACCAACCTGTGCGGTTAGCCATTAGCTGTTAGCGTTTAGCCGTTAGGAACGGGGACGAAATAACTTCCCCAAGTAGGCGTATAGTTTTGGGTCAAATTTGTTCGATCTCAAATCACAAAAGTTGATGGAATAGCGGGCTATTTTGATATTTTTGTGATTTGAGATCGGGCAAAGGTGGCCTGAAGCTGTGATTTATAGTTGGGGAAGTTATTTCGCCCCCGTTCCTTAGTATTGAAAAGGAGTAGGAATGAGAGATTTTAGAAAACTTAATCAGCAGGTCAATGAAGTAAAGAGGATGTTGAACAGTTTTATCCAAAAGCTAACAGCTAATGGCTAATAGCGCAGGTTGAAAACATGTTACTCAGAATCAGAATGATATTTCTTGATGCATTCGGGACATATTCCGTGAGAAAAAATTACTCCCGACATTTTTTGGTTGAAATACTCTTCAATAGAAACCCATACACGCTTATTGTTTTCCCTCTCATAACGTATTTTCTTGCAATGCATACATATCGGAAGATTAGATTCGTATATCTGCAGACGTCTTTCAGCTCTTTTCAATTGTATGGCTCTTTCAATAACAAAAAGAAGCGTTTCCCCAAGATTCTCTGTCTTTTCAACGACAAAATCGTCCGCTCCTCTCCGCATTGCCTCAACCGCTGTTTCAATACTTTTTGTGTTGGACAAAATTACAATGGGAACACAATTATTTCGAAGCCTGATATTTTCTATCAATTCCAGGCCGTTCATCTTCGGGATGTTTAAGCCTGTGACAAGAATATCATATTTCAGCCCTGTCACGTTTTGTAGAGCGGCTTTACCATGTTTCACGCATGTAACCTCATACCCGCCGACTTCAAGGAGTGATGTAACTGTACGGACGATTGAGGGAGATTCATGGACAAGCAATGATTGTTTCATAATGATGACTGGTATCCTTTTATGCTTTCCCAATTCCAAGAGCGCATATTTTATTATATAATGAACTTCGACTTATTCCAAGAATCCTGGCGGTTTTTGTCTTATTGCCCATTGTCTCTTCCAGTGCCTTTAATATAGCTTTTCTTTCCGCCTCCCGGCCAGCGGCCTTGATTACGGTTTTGAACGGTTCCAACTGCTTGGTTTTACAGGACATCATTTGTCTGACAGGCAATGGCAGCGAAGCTTCATCAATAAGTGGACCGGCGCTTAAAAGTACCGCACGTTCCATTACGTTTTCAAGCTCTCTGACATTTCCATCCCACGGATTTTGCATAATGGCATGCATGGCATCCGGTGTGATATCTGAAAGCTCCCTGTCGTAAATTGTGGCATATTTTCGCATAAAGTGATATGCCAGCGCTGTGATATCAGACCTTCTTTCCCTCAACGGAGGCAGATCGACAGTAACTACAGCCAACCTATAGTAAAGATCCCTTCGGAATCTACCCTCATGCATTGCCTGCTCAAGATTTACGTTTGTGGCAGCTACCACCCGCACATCTCCTTTAATGCTCGTAAGGCTGCCTACCGGCCTTACCTCTTTTTCCTGAAGCACACGGAGCAGATTCAACTGCACGGCCGAAGAAATGGTTCCTATTTCATCTAAGAAAAGCGTGCCCTTGTCTGCAGCTATAAACAAGCCTTTTTTATCTTGAACCGCCCCTGTAAATGCCCCCTTGACATGGCCGAAGAGTTCGCTTTGCAAAAGATGTTCCGGGAAAATACCACAATCCACAGCAATAAAAGGCTGGTCCCTCCGGCTGCTCAAGTCGTGGATAAGCCGGGCGATCAACTCCTTGCCGGTACCGCTTTCTCCCTGGATCAGAACTGTCGCCTGGCTATCTGCCACCCTGGCAACGAGTTTCAACACATCCCGCATGGCTTTGCTATTTCCGATAATTTTTTTAACTCCATATTTGTCTTTCAACTTCTCGCGGAGTCGCTTGACCTCATTACGAAGTTCGCAATATTTTAAGGCCTTGCCTGCTACCAGAAGAATATCATCTTTGCGAAAGGGCTTGGTCAGATAGTCGAATGCACCTGTCTTCATAGCCTCAACCGCAGATTCGATAGTGCCATAGGCCGTGATTACAATAAAAGGAATGTCCGAATATCCGGCTTTTACCTCCTTTAACAGGTCCATGCCGCCAAGGTCAGGCATCAAAAGATCAGAAAATATTAGATCAAAATCATTCTTTTCCAATAGACTGATTGCCTCGGTTACACTGGCCGCGGTTCGCACCTCATGGCCTTGCCTTGTGAGAATTTTTTCAAACAGCTTGAGCATGTGCTGCTCATCATCCACTACTAAAATCTTTGCCAACACCGTATCCACCTCAATTTTGATGAACTCGTAAAAACTAGATTATGCCACTCTGCGGCACTGCATACAAAATAACTTTTGCGTAATGAGCTTCAGGTATGATTAAATTTAAATCAGGAAACTGTCTGAATGTATTAGAAATCGTTAAGAGAGAACTTGGTAAGATATTGTTATTTATAAAGAATCGTCGGATTATTACAATGGTTATTTTTATTATGGACTGTTCTTTCTTTACGATTTCTTATACGTGAGTTTTTCCTGGTTTAAATTTAATTATACTTGGAGCGGCGTCTGCAAACAACCACCTTCATCGAAGTGACCACTTTTTACAACGCCATCAATCTTTTAAGGGAAAATAAAGGTTGCATATAGTTCCTGCCCCCTTTCGACTCTCTATTTCAATTTTTCCTTTGTGGTCTTCCATGATACGCTGACAAACGGAAAGTCCTAATCCTGTCCCCTTGCTCCCTTTGGTGGTAAAAAAAGGATCAAAGACACGATGAAGATCGTTTTCGGATATCCCGTTACCTGTATCTGATATGCTGATCCGAATCCAATCGCCGGGTTCCAGCAACTGCTCTTTGTGTACAAGGCTAATACCAAAAGCAAGAACACCTGCGTCAGGCATTGCTTGAATAGCATTAATCATAATATTAAGAAAAACCTGCTGGATAAGCTGCGGATCAACCTTGACGGAACGTGGTTCCATTTCAAAATCCCTTTTGATACGCACCTTGTTTTTCTTGATTCTTGGGGTCAGTAATACAATTGAACTTTCAAGAAGTTCAACGATGTCCACAGGAATTCTTTCAGGAGGCTTTAACCTGGCAAAGTCCAAAAGGTTTTTTACCACGTCTACACACCTGGCTGTTTCTTTTTCAATAATTTTGATCGGTTCAATCAAAGGATCATTCAAAGAAAGCTCATCTAAAATATCCTGGACAAACCCGAGAATAATGCCAAGGGGATTGTTGATTTCGTGGGCAATGCCCGCGGCCAGCTCACCCATGAAGGCGACCTTGCTGGATCGATGAAGCTGATCCTGCAACATATTTCGCTCTACAAGCAGCCTGCGGTATCGTTCCTCATCTTCCCGTGTTTTTACTTCCCGGATCCGCCTGGAGGTTACGTCCCTGACAATTATAAGCAGATACCGCGCCTGCCGGTAATCAAAGGGGGCAAAAGAAACATTTGCCGTAAACGCCTCACCGTTTTTTTGCTGAAGATCAATATCAACCTCTGTCGTTCTTTTGATATCAGACAAACACGAAAAAATATATCGGTCTTTTTCATAAGGCTCACACAGATCTCGCAGGTTTCTCTTCAAAAACTTCTGATGGGTATACCCCATAAACTTTTCCAACCATCTGTTGGCAAAAATTATCCGGCCTTTGCTGTCTGCGATCAACAGGGGAAGGCGCGCCTCTTCAATCATAGTCTTAAACAACGGCATCTCCGTATTTTACGGATTCACAAAAAAATTACTGTACAACACCCCGGCATAATCTTGCAACATGCAAAAACGTTGTGTGGCAAAAAAACCTCTCTTGACAAAAAAGAACTGTAAGAATATCATTTTATGAGGCGGCATTCGGACAACTGACTGTCCTGCCTTGTCCCTCCTCTCCTGAAAAACATAGAAATGCATATAAGAAATAGAGATGTTTATACACCCACTTAAACGACATTGCTATAATCTTCGATTTACTCTGGGAACTGCTTTTGTAGGTATTGTAATTTTGTTGTTGATCTTTTTTGGACTGACAACATATCTCAGCGTACGTTCTTTTATCCGCCAGGAAATACAGCAGAGACTTATGGATACAGTAGGGGTTGCTGCTTTGCAGATTGATGCGGAAACTCACAAGAATCTTGCTCAAAGTAAAGACGAAGAAACAGATGCCTATATGAAAATTAAAAAGCGCTTACAGCAAATTCGAGACAATTGTAAAGATGTTCGATTTGTATATACAATTAGAAAGAACAAAAAAGGGGAGATTATTTTTATTGTTGATGCGGAAGAAAATCCTCAAGACATAAGCCATATAGGTGATGTATATGCAGCTCCGACTCCACAGATGCTTGCTGTCTTTACAAAACCCTATAAAGTAGAGGTGGAAGATCAGTTTTATACCGATCAATGGGGAACAACTCTTTCAAGCTACGCACCTGTTTTTTTAAAGAACGGCGAGTTAGAGTCAGCACTTGCTATGGATATGTCTGCAAACAAAATTATTGATTACGAACGGCGTTACCTATTGACAATTCTGGTATTTTGTATAATTGCCAGCTCATTAGGTGCCGCGTTAAGCATTTTCTTTGCACGAAGGATAAGTAAGCCATTAATGCTCTTAGAGGCCGATATGTCAAGAATCCAGAAGTTTGATCTTGACAGCAAAACTAAGATTAGCTCGCATATAACCGAAGTGATTAAGATGAAGAACGCTGTAGATAACATGAAAACCGGACTACGATCATTTAAAAAATATGTTTCTGCGGATTTGGTCAGTGAATTGATTAAATTGAAGAAAGAAGCGGTACTGGGTACAGAAAGGAAAGAGTTAACCATATTCTTATCAGATATTGATAATTTTACCACCATTTCTGAAAATTTGTCACCAGAGCAACTTTCTGAAAATTTGGGAGAATACTTTAAAGGAATGACGAAAATCATCCTTCAAAACAATGGAACGGTCGATAATTATACTGGTGACTCTATAATGGCTTTCTGGGGCGCACCTTACTATATAAAAAACCATGCGGTATCAGGATGCTATGCCGCCCTGCAGTGCCAGAGATATCTGGATACTCTTGATAAAAGTTGGATAGAAAAGGGGATTCCACTCTTTGCAACTCGTATGGGTTTAAATACAGGTGATACTATTGTCGGTAATATTGGATACAAGGAAAGGTTTGCTTATACTGTCATCGGTGACAATGTTAATCTGGCAAGCCGGTTGGAAGGATTGAATAAATTCTATGGTACCCGAATTCTGATAAGTGAATTTACCTATACTCAAGCCAGGGAGCATATAGAAACACGGTTTATTGATATTGTATCTGTGAAAGGAAAGAGTAAAAGCGTTATGGTATATGAACTTATCTCAGAGAAGAATAACATTGGCAAAGAATTGAAACAATTCATTGATTTGTTCAACTACGGAGCAGATCTCTATCTGGACAGAAAATGGTCTGAGGCAATAAAGGTTTTCAAAGAAACCTGTAAGAAAAACCCGCACGATACTCCATCGCAAATACTTCTTAAAAGATGCTCAAAATATGCAAAAAACCCTCCGCCTCTTGATTGGTCCGGAGCTATTGTGATGCAAAAAAAGTAATGAACGTTGATGTTCCTAATTTTGCAAAAAGTGCTTGATAAACTATTAACATCTGCCTCAAATGAATCTCCAAAACCGACTCAAACTCACTAAAACTGCTCTGATAATTGTCTGGAGTATCAGTTTTTTCTGTTTTGTTCTGACACTGATAACAGGCATGAGATCGCCCTATGCCGGGCCAAATAACTTTGTTTGGCTTCAAAGTCTTGGCATTTTTACTTTACTTTTAGGAATAGGAAGCGGTTTATGTTATGGCCGATGGCGTTTTCGCGGCCTTCAAAATCAGATTACAGATCAATCGAAAGAAATCAAACGATATAAGGAGAGATATCGAATTTTGGTGGAAAGTGCTGAAGACTTTATCTTTACAGTAGATCGCTCCGGACGCTTTCGATCTCTCAACAGTTTTACCGCTGCTTTTTTTGGAGGATTCCCTTCGCAATTTATAGGCCGACCGCTTTCAGATCTTTTTTCACAAGAAGTTGCCGAAAAACAACTCAAGCTTATCAAATCGGTGTTCCAGTTTGGGAAAAGCATGCGGGATGAGTTTATGATAGTCAGAGGGGAATATCAGATGTGGCTCAGTGCTAACTTTATGCCACGCAAGGACGAGAAAGGCAATGTAATCTCGGTTCTGTGCATTGCCAAAGATATTACAGAAAGCAAGAAGCTGGAAAACCAGCTTATTAATACTGAAAAACTTGCTTCAATGGGAACCCTGTCTGCGGGAGTTGCACACGAGATCAACAACCCGCTTGGTATTATCCTGGGTTTTACCGATCTTCTCCTGGAAAAATGTGAAAAAAACAGCCAGCTTTATCAAGACTTGAAAACAATTGAACGCCACGGCCTTCATTGCAAGGCAGTGGTGGAAAACCTGCTGAGATTTGCCCGTCATGGAGAGGACATTTACGAATACTGTGATATCAATAAACCTATCAGAAGTATCATGGACGTGGTTAAACACTCATTGGATATGAACGACATTGACCTTCGATTGAGTCTCTCGCCGGATCTTCCTGAAGTTAAAGGTGATTTGCGACAAATGCAGCAGGTAATACTGAACCTGGTTAATAACGCAACGGCTGCAATGAAAAATGGAGGTGTCTTGTGGATAAGTTCGGTTCTTGATGCTAATAATGAAAAGGTGGTTGTAATTGTTCGCGACAATGGACATGGTATCCCGCCTGAACACATGGATAAAATTTTTGATCCGTTTTTTACAACAAAGAGTGAAGGGGAAGGCACGGGTTTAGGTCTGTCTGTAAGTCATGGCATTGTAACCAAGTACGAGGGAACTATTATCTGTGAAAGCAATATAGCCAATTCCGGCAGCAATCCAAAAGGAACGACCTTTACCATTACACTCAGGGCTAAACGGGACTAATTATGGATGGAAGGGTTTTAATAGTTGACGATGAAAAGGATATGCTTGTCCTTTTAAAAAGAATAATTGAAGAAAAAACCAACCATATTGTTGAAACAGAATGCGATCCTTTGAAGGTCGCAGAACTGCTGAAAAAACAGCAATTTGATATCATAATAACTGATTTGAAAATGCCGAAAATGGATGGGATAGCCATCCTTGATATGGTAAAAAATATTCAGTCCTCTGCTATTGTGGTAATTATGACAGCATATGCCACTATTGAAACCGCTGTAGAAGCAACCAGAAAAGGGGCTTTTGACTATATATCCAAACCCTTTCGTAAAGAACGGATACTTATAACAATTGATAAGGCCATGGCATGGCAAAAGCTCACACAAGAAAATATAACCCTGAAAAAGTCCCTCCGGCAGAAAAAAGGATTTCTTCCTATTATCGGTTCCAGCCCTGCTATTATGTCAATCATAACAATGATTGATCAGGTGGCCAAATCAACAGCTACGGTTCTTATAAGCGGAGAAAGTGGTACCGGTAAAGAACTGGCAGCAAGAGCTATTCATTATTCAAGCCACCGCAAAGACAAGCCTTTCATAACAGTAAACTGTACTGCCATGCCTGAACAAATAATAGAAAGCGAGCTTTTTGGGCACATCAAGGGTTCATTTACAGGAGCATGGAAAGACAAGAGAGGAATTGTTGAAGATGCGGACCAGGGTACTCTTTTCTTAGACGAAATAGGAGACCTGAACATGGCCATGCAGGCCAAATTGCTTCGGCTCCTGCAAGAAGGGGAATACAAGCCGGTCGGAGGTCTAACAACAAAACAAGCAGACATCCGTTTTGTAGTTGCAACCAATCAGGATCTTAAAAAGCTGATAGAAACAAAACAATTTCGAGAAGATCTTTTTTACAGGCTGAATGTTATCAATATACACATGCCCCCTTTAAGGGAAAGACAAGAAGATATCCCAACTCTATCACATCATTTTCTCAAAAAATTCAAGTCGTTAAACGATAAAAAAATAAGTGGTATAGATCCTGAGGCAATATCAGCACTAATGTCCAAAAGCTGGCCCGGAAATATCAGGGAACTGGAAAACTGTATTGAGCGCGGGGCCATCCTCTGCCAATCCGATATTATTAAAATCTCAGATATCCTGCCACAAGAACCTGTAGCGCATACTTTGCCTGTTCTTGATCACAACATTTATACACTTCCATTTAAAGAGGCAAAGGAAATGGTTATAAAGGCTTTTCATAACAAATATATTCATTGGATCCTTCAACAAAATAAGGGTAATATTTCCAGGGCTGCCGAGCAGGCTGACCTGCAAAGACAATATCTCCACAGACTCATAAAAGAAGAGAACATTAACACTGAAATATTTAAATAAAAAACATAAAAGTTCACCACGGAACTACACGGAGTTTCACTGAAAATTGCAAACAATGAGTAAGGAACGTGGACGAATTAACTTCCACAAGTAGGCGCATAGATTTGGGTCAGGTTTGTTCGATCTCAGATCACAAAAGTTGATGGAATAGCAGGCTATTTTGATATTTTTGTGATTTGAAATCGGGCAAAGGTGGCCTGAAGCTGTGATGCATAGTTGGGAAAGTTATTTCGTCCACGTTCCTAAGTTACTATAAGAATATACTACGCACTACCACAAATTGAGCTTATTTGTCATTTCGACCGTAGGAAAAAATCTTAAGATTCCGAACCCCGCCTATATTCGGCTGGGTTCGGAATGACAGAAATGCAAGTTATAACTGTGTTAAGAATATTAAATTTGGACTTAGATTCCGTGTAATTCCGTGAAAATCCGTGGTAAAATTATTACAAAAAATATAAATCACTCTCCGACATCCTTGCTGTAAACTAATTGTTTCACCACCTTAACTTATTGATATTTCAAAATCTATCTGTCAAATCTTCATCCCTGCACATCAACTACTGTAACCTGATAGTTTACAAAAAAAATTAAAATCCAAACACAATTAATAAAATTGATAAACAATTAATAATTATTACAGGTAATTAAGATTTTATTCCCGCTGTCTGATTTTTTGGCACCTGCATTGCATTTAGCTAACGCTTGTAACAGTTAAGCCACTGAGGCCTAAAGAAGGAGACCCTTTTCAAAAAGGAATATAATGGAAAAACTAAAGGTTAAAGATATTACTCTCCTCATGGATAAAAATCTTTCCATAAGGCCATCTGTTTCTGTAGAGGACAAGATTACTGATGCAATTGAAGTCATGCTTAAAAACGACCTCGACCACATTGCCGTGACAAGCAAAGATAAAATCCTCGGCATGATAAAGCTTAAAGATGCGCTTAAAGTAATTGGATTAGAAGACGACCTGAAAAAAAAGGCAGCAAAGATTATTATCAGACATGGACGTAAAATTATAATAGAGTAATACCTAAATTGAGCGATTTTTTACTCGACCTGCACCAATCTATTGCGCATCAAGGACTTGCGAAAAGTCTCGACATATCCATTGGTATGCCTACGATTTTCGCAAACCTTGCTGCATCAAGATCTTGGCACATTTCTTCGCAAAAAAGCGCTCAACTTAGGTAATAAGCGTGTTTTTTTAATGACCATTATCAAATTTCAATAATAAAGAAGGGAGGGGATACAATCACAATTATTGAATTCATTATTTTGAATAAGTAACTGATATTGAACATAATTATAAAAGGAGAAATATTGCTATGAATTTTTTTAAACAATTGGGCAGTTTTATGATGATGGGCGCAAGAGCCCATGCAAAATGGGAGCTTGATGTTTCCAATACAATACTTGGTGACAAAAAGCGGCTTATTATTCTTGGCCTGCTTACCATCCCTGTATTACTGGGTGGTTTTGCTTTTGCGGATCAAATCGGCGGAGCCCTTCCTGAACTTCTTGGCGGGAAAAAGGCTTACAGCCCTGCTTTTTACAGTACAGGTATCTTTATCGTATCAATCCTTATTGGAATGGGTGCTGGCCTGATTACCGGCTGTATCGGAGCCGGCGGTGGTTTTATCATCGCTCCAGCCCTGATGAGCGCAGGAATCAAAGGTATCCTTGCAGTTGGAACCGACCTCTTTCACATCTTTGCCAAAGCGATAATGGGAAGCGTAATTCACAGGAAATTAGGAAACGTATCAGTGCCTCTGGCCATAGTCTTCCTAATAGGGGCGATCATAGGAGCCACGGCCGGCGGAGTTCTTAATCGCGTACTTTACGAAATCAACCCGGTACTCAGCGATGCCTTTATCACGACTGTCTATTCACTTATGCTGGGTTTTCTGGGTATTTATTCTTTGACAGACTTTCTTAAAGCCAGAAAGGCCCCTGGTGCAGCAGATGAGGGTGCACATGGTGGAAAAAGCGAAGGCGCTGATATGGGCGGCCTTCCTCAAAAACTCCAGGCTGTTAAAATACCTCCTTTGGTCAAATTTGATTTTGATCTTGTACCGGGAGGCAGAGGCATTTCATGGGTATTTTTAGTACTCAGCGGCGCGCTTGTAGGACTTGCTGCAGGTATTATGGGTGTTGGCGGAGGATTTTTGACGTTCCCCATATTCGTTTATGTTCTTGGCGTTTCATCAATGACCACAGTTGGAACCGATATCTTTCAGATCGTTTTCACAGCAGGTTATGCATCAATAAGCCAGTATGCTATTTACGGCTTTATCTTTTATACGCTCGCTATGGGCATGCTCCTTGGCTCCCTTCTGGGAATCCAGGTAGGTGCATTGGTAACAAAGGTCGTCCCTGGCATCACAATCCGCGGCTTTTATGCAATGGCCGTCATGGCTGGTTTTGTTAACCGTATCTTTGCCCTGCCCGCAAAACTGAATGCAATGGATGTTATTAAAATTGATCCGGGAACCGCCGCCTTTCTTGAAAGTATAGGTGTGTGGGCATTCTTCATTGTAATAGGCGTATTTTCAGTCTGGGTAATTGGAACGTTTCTGACCAACATTCCAAAACTTAAGGGAGAGGAGGTGTAATTATGATTGCTAATAAAAAAGAATTTTACGGCGGTTTTGGATTATTGGTGGTTTTTTTTGTTATCTTGTTTATAATATTTTCACCTGTCTTTAATGGACAGAACGGCATGGAATATCTGGATGATCTGTATAACTCCATTTCCAAAGGTTCAGCCAATTATATCCCTAAGGTAAAAAAAGAAACAGATACGTTTAAGGGAAATACTGTAAACATGGCCCTGAAAATGGCGGACGAAAATCAGGCGCAACAGACAGCCATACTGTTTACAAATGCTGGAGCAACAGCGAAAGTTTCAGGAGCCCAGCTAAATGTATCCGGCGATCTCGGCAATATCCTTACAAACTGTCTAGAAGATTCAAAGAGCATGTATAATAATGACGGTGCAACGGTCTCAAACAAATATGACTACAATGAGAGACAGGTTCTTTATAACTGGCATACGGCTCTAAAGGCAGCAGATAAAGACTTGAAAAAGCAGAAGCTGTTCAAAGAAGCCAAAGTAGTTGCATTGGTTATAAAGAAGGTTATTGAAACTTCTTATAACTACTATACAATTGAACCACAAAAAATTACCGACAAAATGGGAATTGTTATATTTTCTCTGGTTTTCTATGTGGGTTACACGCTGTGGTATGGTTTTGCCATCTTATTTATGTTCGAAGGATGGGGCCTGAGGCTGGAGCATTAAACCAATTAACATCATATACATTTAATTGCAGGGCCATATTTGGCCCTGCAATTTCTGCCCTTATCCCAAAGATTCCATGATACCATACAGCCTTCTACCTTCAGTCTATCCACCTGATTACAATGCCTTAACTATAAGATGAGCTATGTATCCAACATAGCAGAATAAAAGGACAATTCCGTCTCTTCTCATAACTGTGTTTGTTTTTCTCATCATTACCCAGGGAAGAAAACTAATAAACATCATAACCAGGTAATCAATTAGCAAACCGCTCTGAATAAAACCACCCGGGATCAAAACAGGTCTAACCAGAGAGGCCGCCCCAAGCACCCCGAGTATGTTAAAAACATTGCTTCCCACCAGATTGCCGATGCTGATATCCATCTCCTTTTTTATTGCCGCTACAACGGAAGTGGCAAGTTCCGGCAACGAAGTTCCGAATGCTACAACTGTAAGTCCAATAAACTTTTCGCTTATGCCAAATGTATGCATAATTTTTACTGCTGAATCTATGAGTACCTGTGCACCTGCTACTACGAATAGAATTCCCGTTACAATCAAGGTAATTTGTCTCGCCCTGGAAGGAATGTGTTCAATGTCCTCTGCTGCAAGCCCTTTACTAAATCTCTCTCCGCTTGATGCCTGTTTAGTTCCTTTTACCGCATAATAATAGTTTAAACAGACATAAATAATTATTCCACCTAACAGAGTAGCCCCCTCAAGCCTTCCTATTTTAGAATTTAGAGAAATCAGCAGGAGATATAAAGATATTCCGAGCATAATAGGGATATCCCGCTTAACAACAGATTTATTACTTTTAATGGGCATAAATAAAGACGACAGGCCGAGGACAAGGGCTATGTTACAAATATTGCTTCCCACAACATTGCCTACAGCTATCATGCTCTTTTCTTGAAAAGACGAAATAATACTTACAACAAGCTCTGGTGCCGAAGTGCCGAATGCAACTACTGTCAAGCCTATAACCAGTGGCGTTAAACCAAGGCTTCGCGCGAGATCGGACGCTCCTTTTACAAGCCATTCCGCTCCATAGTAAAGCATCAACAATCCGACAACAAATAACACCCACGTAAGCACCATCTCTTAAATCTCCATTTATGACTCTGTTGATTTACTAGCTTCTCAGAAAAATTGGCACAATATATTGTGTGTAATGTTTGAGCATAACGCAACATGGTGTGTTCTGATTTTCAAAATCGGAGTAAATCAACAGAGTCATTTATACTGTGACCGGTCAAAATTTGAGCTTTTCTATTATGTTTTTTTCACCACGAAGCTCACGAAGAACTCAAAGAAATTATAAAAAGCATTAATTCTAATCTTCGTGCCACTTCGTGTCCTTCGTGGTTTAATTTTTCCTCATAATCCTGACCGTTTCAAAAAGCGCAGTTTATAGCCGTGCAAAGTATATAAAGCTATCAAATACCGACAAGATTAATTTAGTTTCACCTAAATTATCTATAACAAATGTTTCAGAGTTAACAAACAATATAAATTTCTGTAGCCGTTCACGGCTTGAAACTTGAATTTGGAAATTGGGAAGAACAGTACAAAAGCATGAAGGCCAAATTTCCAATTTCGACGTTCCGTGAACGCTTACGAATTTATTTTGTATTCTGATAACAACTCAAGTATAAGAATTAAATTCAAAGAACCTGGCTGGGGCCTGCGCGCACTGACCATTCCTAAAAATCAAGAGGACTTTTTGCTTTTTTAGTAGTCTGACTCTTAATCGTATGTGTATAAATCATTGTGGTCATGAACAGTTACAACTCCTATATCAAAATTCAAACAATGTACACGAAGTTGTAAACATTCAAAAAGTCGAAGTCCGCAGCCAGAGAGAAGTTTCACAATAAGGTCATATGGAGGCGCAAGATATGTTAAAATGGTTTCGATCTCTTCACGTGATAAGACTACTGGGATATAACGCTTTCTTTTTGCTCTAACAACCCCGTCGATTTTTCCAAATTCCTTATGCAGAACATGACGAAAGAAAAATAACAACGCATTGAAGGCCTGATTCTGGGTGGAAGCCGACACTCGCCGCTTCACCGCCAAAGAAGTCAAAAAATCCTTAACATCAGCAGTAGAGAGCAATGCCGAAGGTTTGTTTCGAGTATACGTTTGAAACTGCCGCAACCATTGCTTATAGCTTTTGAAAAAACTTTCTCTTTCACGTCAGCTTTTTTTGGCAGCGGTGCAGCTATATTGCTTGTCTGATAGTGGAAGGAGTCGGATTTTAAAGACATATCCTTTACAGAGTCTGGCGATGAGATAAAACAATGAGATATTTTATCCGGGGAAACCTTTTCAGAAAAACCGGCTTTTGGAAGTGAAAGAACATTGAAAAGGGTATCCCTGGCAAGTATAAGTTCATAATACAGCGAGATTGAATGAGATGCTTGATCTTGTTGCGCTTTCGTTTGCTTCTTTTTCTGTAGTTTTACGAGAAAGTGAGTGAGACTCCCGCATTGTGTTTGCGGAAAATTATACTTCCGACAAAAAACCAGATAATAGCGCAGCCACTTCTGATATACAGCCTGATTATTTTTCATAAGTAGCCTTCTCTTGTAAATATCCCTCAAACTGTACTCGTAAAGATGACGGAATATTAAGCATGATGGAGATCTCCAGAAGTTTTATATCATATGGAATGATATGCGGAAATATTTAGTAAAATAGCACAAAAACTTGTCAAGAAAATATTTTTGAGATACAAGAAAAACGTTGACAGAGTTGTCGCCAAAACTTCAACTTACGGAAAAACGACAATGAGTTGATTACTGCGTAACGATGTGAATAAATTTTCAATACTATGGAGATATACAGAACAATAGAATGACTTGATGTCCCCTCGTACCTCGGGGAACGCCCAGAATGAGGAACGCGCCAAAAAATAAATGCCATGCAAGCTCGACCGCTATGACATCAAACGGATTGAGACAGACGCAAACAGCGCGCTTCTCATCCTGGGCGTTGGGCCTCCCCCATATGCCTAATTAAATATTTATTGACAACATGTAGCCACGTGACTACAATTTAATCATGGTTGAAATTCGTAAGACCGAAACTTTTGCTAAGTGGCTTGATGGCTTGGATGATATCCGCGCACGTGCGCGTATTTTGGTACGAATTGAACGATTGGCAGCAGGAAATCCTGGGGATGTTAAGCCTGTGGGTGAAGGCGTTTCAGAGTTGCGGATCGATTACGGACCAGGTTATCGAGTTTATTACAAAAAGCAAGGTCGATCTGTGGTCATTTTGCTGGCTGGTGGTGACAAGCGCACCCAGTCCAGAAATATCAAAACCGCCTTGCGCCTGGCAAGGAATCTATAGGAGTGTGTATCATGGCTAAAACCATCACAACCCGCTACGATGTCGCTGAGCATCTTCGGACCCCAGAGGAAATGGCTGCTTATCTTGAAGCTTGCTTTGAGGAGGCACATGGAGATGCTGCTTTCATTGCTAAAGCCTTGGGCGATATTGCACGCGCCAAGGGCATGACACAGGTGGCTCGTGATGCCGGTCTTTCCCGAGAAAGTCTTTACAAGGCACTATCTGGGGAACGAAGCCCAGCATTTGAAACAATTCTTAAAGTTATGGGAGCGCTCGGCCTAAAATTGCATACAGAAGCAGTTCATGTAAATAGCTCAACGGCCCAACAAACCACTTGAGCTAACGGAAGACGCTGGTTCGCTCTCGTGAAATGATTAATCGGAGAGAAAGGCACAGCGCCGTTGCTCAGTTCTGACGTTATACGCTTTCAACAAACCACCAGCTTTGTATCATGGCTTTTTAAATAAGGAGTCGGATAGCAGTGGATAGTACAATTAGAATAGCTGAGTTGTCAAAAAAAGAAGTTGATGATATTTTGAAATCAAGAAAGTTTAATAGGGTTGCTCCTGTGAGTTGTCAAGCCTGTGGTCACGAAGGCGTTTTCAAAAGGCGTATATTTAAAATTGATGGCGATTATGACATGGGCGATGACAAAGCACAAAACATAGTAAGGCACCACATGAAACAAAAACACAATTTAGGCTATATTCATTTCAAGGTTCACAAGAATACAGATTACATTGACGTGGCTTCTTGCAGCAAATGTGGTTCCAATAAGGTAGCTTTCGATATTGAATTGAATGACGAGATATTTGATGAATTAGCAAAGCGCTTGAATGTTCCTGAAGACAGAATTCAAAGCGATGTGCAAGCGATCTTGAAACGTATATCATAAAAAGGAACAAGCGTATAACAATCGCATTCTCGTGTCCAGATAAATCCGAATCGTTGGGATTCCCGCAAGGCGGGATGAAATTCGATGTTGTTACCCAGTGGGTGATCGCATAGAGTGCGAAGTCCCACTTGAGAAAAGCTTAGCCAGCAGATCAATAGTGACGTCCGAGGGTAAGCTCCGAGAGGAGAGTCCTAAGCCGGGCGGAACAAGGATGTAGGCTGTGTGATTGAGCCCCGAAAAATGTATAGTTGTGGACAGTAGGATAAACTCATGATCGAAAGATTGCGAGGGAAAGCCGACAGTTTGGATGCACTGGAAGGCAGCAGTCCTGAATGCGCTATGGCGAGTATTCAGGGCGGAGTTGCGGGACGGGGCGGAGTTGCGGGACGTTCCTTGATAAGTTGCGGGACGAGTTGCGGGACGAGTTGCGGGACGAGTTGCGGGACGAGTTGCGGGACGTTCCTTGATATATTGATAAGTCGAACAATTTATGTCATAAGAGATATATGCCACGCAGATCAAGAATAGATGC
>Ga0255426_10006_pt1 | contig 51604 bp, 48 predicted proteins | sample ANMaggSeSYBR02J9_FD_182666 | JGI IMG/M metagenome (GOLD analysis project Ga0255426, IMG submission 182666) | Sediment cell enrichment communities from methane seep in Santa Monica Basin, California, United Staets - ANME aggregate JGI... | ecosystem: Environmental > Aquatic > Marine > Cold seeps >...
GGATTGATCAGTCTTCTTTTTCATCCTGCAATATGCGCAAGTAAAGTTCATTGCTTAAACGAAAGCCGGCTATATTGCGCAATGAATCCAGGTAAGGTCTGATTGCGCTGATATGTCCTTTGCGCTTGGCCTCAATAAGAACGCCGATTAAGCCCGTGTATCGGAGCCTAAAATGCCAGGCCACTTCACGACCAAGCCGTTCATCCATAAGGAGCAAATCTGCTTCAGTCTCTAATGCCAAGACAATGGCTTCAGATTCTCCTGCATCTAATTCCTGCTGCAAAGCACGCTTGAGATCCCTGTTTGTGACACCTTGAGTCTTGATCCAGTCAGCGCACTTGACTTCTTCCGCCCCAGGCTGTCCGGATCCTTCCTCAACAACTTCATGCCAAACTGCTTCAGGAATGATCAATTCTCCATATAATTCGCGAAGGAGATCGAGCTTGCCAATTCGCGCAAGATTGATTAAACCTAAATTGAGCGGTTTTTTACTCAATCTGCGCCGATCTCTTGCGCATAAAGGCTTCGCAAAAATCCTCGACATATCCACGGGTATGCCTGCGGTTTTTGCAAATCCTTATGCATCAAGATTTCAGCACATATCTTCGCAAAAAATCGCTCAACTTAGGTTAAAGGGGAAGCGTTGCATACAATTTTCATAATCGACCAAGTTCTCCCAGTGTATTCAGGTCTTCCTCGTAATCCTCTACATTGTAATGAATGGGAATTTCTCTGCTCCCCAGCAATTGTTGAAACGCCCATACGGTCATACCGGCCATTTCTCTGGCCTTGCCGAAGGAGAGTTTACCCTGCTGAAAGAGATAGATGCTCAGTTCTCGTTTCAGTTCCTGTGGTGTCATCCGTGTGGCATGAATGACCTCGCGCGGTATTTCTATAGAAAGCATATAAGACATTTCAAAACCTCCCCTTTTTAATATCATAAATCCAAACTTTTTAACCTGCCCGCTCTGTTTACCCCGTTGCTTCGGAAAATGGTACTTGGGTTAAATTTTTACCCCACCTGCTCCATGCTATCGCGAAGCGATGACACCATTTTCCCCTGCGAAGCTCGCAGGGGAAAACGTCTGCTGCGTCCGTGTGGGTCTGTGGCTAATACTGTCTTTTCATCTTTCATCGTAATCTGCGGATCTCACTCCCCAGTCCTCCCTCCTAACTCCTAACTCCTAACTCCTAACTTCCTCACTCTCTCTTCACGTCTCTCGCCGAAACAGCACCGTCTGCACCGTCTTCAGTACGATAAACAGATCAAATAAAATAGACTGATTTTGGACATAATAAAGATCATACTGAAGCTTTTCTAATTGACCTTCTTTGGAACCTGCATAATCTCATCGAACCTGGCCCAGCATTAGTGCCTGTACTTAGAACCTATTTCAGTAGAACCATGCAAACATGGTTCGTGCCCTTTCAACTGGCCTTTTTGGTCGCGCTTTATCGCCTACTGAAATAGACTCTTAATATTTAAGATCTGACACTACCTTTTCGAATTTTCGTGGCTAAGTTACCTCTTATCCCGGATTCTTAAGCGACCGCCCTATTTCTTCCACCGTTTCCCAGGTTGATAAGTTTCAAAGTTTGTCTTTTCCAATCTTCAGGGGACAAATGATGGTTGTCAGAATGCACAAAGTCGTTTAATGCTGCTTTGAATTTATCGTAATTAGTGATGTTGCTCTCTTTCAAAAATTTAACGTTCTGGCCGAATGCAGGCGCTAACCACGACATGTCTTGGGCTTGCAACGACGCCTGGTCCTCAGACAGATTCCTGTATTTGACTGCCACGTCAGTCCCCAGTTTCAATCCATAAAGATTGGCAAGTTTTCTGGCTACTTCAATGAGAGGTATCGGTAAACCAGGTTTGCAAACAAATACTCCTTTGTCAGCCGTTACATCGGTGGCCTTCATAAGGGTCTGTAGAATGAATGCTGCTGCAGAGTATTTTGAGATGAGACACGTTTGGGCTATAGCAGAAGGAAGGGTTACCGTTTCTTGTTTCCTGATCTGGTTTTCTATAACAGAAACGATCCCTCCGCGATTTTCAACGATATCGCAAATACGCGCAATGATCAGGCGAGTATTGGTATCGCTAAAAAAGTGCTGCAAGGAAAGTTCTGCTATGCGCAATGAATCAGCGATAAAATTGCCGCCATGAGCAGCCGCCAAGGATGAAATCATCATAAAAGACTCGCACCCAAAATTCGCACTTAGTTTAGCCAGGTCAAAGGTGCGCACATAATTTGTTTGGGCGATATCCTCATGGTTTACCTCAAAAAACGGTATATATTTTTTCATACTCGCATGAAAAACCACGTCTGGTCGATACTTCGCAAACACTTTTTTTAGAGTATCTATTTTTTCTGTGCCAATCAGTACGGGTACAACCAATTCTCGTGAGAAGACGTTAAACAAAGTGGCTACCAGTTCAGTAAGGTAGGATTCATAGCGGTCAACGATGATAAGCTTTCTGCAGCCTATCTGCAGAATCTCCCGGCAAAGTTCTAATCCCACTGCCCCTCCCGAACCGTTTATCAGAACCGTTTTGTCAGCCAGGATTTGCTTCACCGCAGCGTGATCCATACGTATCCGTTGAAGAGGAAGCATATCTGAAAGCTCTAAGGTTCTCATGGGGAAGTCAAGCCGCCTGACTATGTCGAGATTTCTGACAGAAGAAAAGATCCGATACCTTAAACCCGCTTCTTGACAAATATCAATAATCTTACTTAGCATATCAGGGTGCACGTTAGGCATCGCCAATATGATCTCTTGCACTTTATACAGTTGTGCCAATGCTTTTATGTGATAACGATTCCCTAGTATTTTTAGGCCATGTATTGTTTTGCTATATTTCTCAGGAGCATCATCGAGGAACCCAACTACTTCAAAAGAGCTATCTTTATCAGCAAGCAAAGCTTTACAGACCAGGTTCCCTGTAGTACCTCCTCCAAAAATCAAGACCCTCCGTCCCTTTTCTTTTCCGTTATTACCTTGCCTCCATTCCCAATACAATCTCAGGCCAAAGCGCAAACCTGAAAGAAAGAAAAGCAAACCGATCCAGTCCATAATCAAAATGAGTCTGGAATGACCGTGAAAACCAAAAAGAAAACCACTGACAACCAGCAGGAGACTTCCACATGTAACACCTTTCAAAACCATAAGAATCTCATGATAGGAAACATATCTGATCAAAGAATTATACATCCCAAAATAGACAAAACAGGGGATGCGGATCAGCAGAACTGCCGGCAGATATTTGAAAAACAGTATCAAATCTTGCCCTTCTGCAAAGCCACCAAAACGCAAGGTATAGGCCAGGACATATGAAAAAAGACTAAGAGTCACGTCTGCCAACAGGAGATAAACTTGTGACCGGTTGTCTTGAATGTGCCTCCTGCTTAGGGCACCGGTCAAGGTTTCTTTCACACCAAGGAAAATATACTTAAAGTCTTTGAAAAAAGTGGGACTGTTTATGTATTCAAGATCAACTTCGACCTTTTTAGGGAGAATCTTTTCTATGTAGTATTTTTTGACATCCACTCCAGAGGGGTACAATTCCTCTTCATTACGTCCCAGAATCTGATTGGGACCAACCAGGCCCGGTTTGACAACAAAAATCTTCTTTGCCTTTTCAGAGTATAATTCCGCTAAATCGGGTGTCTCAGGACGTGGTCCCACAAAGGTCATATCACCTTTGAGGACGTTGATAAATTGCGGTAGTTCATTCATTTTCGTTCGACGCAGAAATCGCCCAAAAGAAGTCACCCTTGGATCAAGCTCCGGACTCACACTCTCGCCGACCTTGATCCGCGTTTCTATCATGGTGCGAAACTTGTACATCTTGAAAATCTTCATATCCTTTCCTACCCGATCGCCTGCGAAAAAAACAGGACCTCTGGAATCCAGTTTGATGAGCAAAGCTATAACCGGAAAAAAAGGAAGCACAAGGATAATGCCGATAAGAGAAAGTAAAATATCTATCGTTCTTTTGAACATACGGTTTACTCCAAATTTCTTGACAGGATAACAGGATTGACAAGATATTTTGTTACCCTAAACCCAAACCCCATTTTGTTATAAACATGATAAGCACAGCCAATAATTGTTTCCGTCAAGTCTTTATATTCCATATGACCTCATTCAGGTTGTGATAGATGTTTTTGATTAACCGGATTTATATCTTGTTTATCCTGTTATCCTGTCAATTATTTATCTTTTTTCGATAGCTTCTTTAAGCGCTTCAACAATTCTCTGAACATCGTTTTCGTTCAATCCCGGATGAAGGGGCAAAGTCAACTCTCTGGCACAAAATTCTTCGGTCTTTGGAAGTGATACGCCGGGGAATCTTTTCCGATAATAGGAAAACCGGTGGATTGGTGGATAGTGAATGCTGCTCTGAATGCCGGAATTACGGAGTTGATCCATAACGTTCCGCCTACTCACCTCAACCGGCAATAAGATAGGCATTATGTGGGCTGCTGTTTCATGAGTTTGATCAAATGGGATAACCACGTCTGGAATATAAGCAGCAAGAGTCTGGCGATAAAGGTTAGCAAGTTCACCTCTTCTTCTATTCCAGTGTGGCAAACGGGCTAACTGGACCAGGCCCATTGCAGCGCGCAACTCATCCATTCGATAGTTATACCCCAGCATGGTCACATCATAAGAGAAAGCATGGCCACGCTGCCGGTCCAATGTTCCCGTGGTCATGCCGTGAGAGCGCATATAACGGACACGCTCCAGCGCCATGGCATCACGCACCAGCACCATCCCACCTTCAGCCGTGGTCATGTTTTTATTCGTAAAAAAGCTGAATGCCGCCGCATCACTCAAACGTCCAACTTCACCCACCCCAGGCGCGTGCGCCGCATCCTCAATCAGCATCAAACCATGTTCATCGGCGAAGGAACGCCATGCAAGGAGATCCACGAGATAGCCTCCGTAATGCATCACAATCACCGCTTTTGTTTTCCGGGTAATTCTTGCTTCGGCCTCTGCAATGGATATGTGTGGTTTGTCAATGTCTTCAATGTCGACAAATACAGGAACCGCACCTGCATACAATACCGCATTAGTTGTGGCCACAAAGGTCAGAGACGGCGCCAGGACTTCATCGCCTGAGCTAATGTCCAGAGCTTCGAGGCACAAGTGTAACCCTGCGGTGCAGGAATTGACCGCCACCGCATTTTCAACTTTATGTAATTGGGCGAAAGCCTTTTCAAAGGCTGCCACCCGGTCACCCATTGTCAGCCATCCACTGTCAATGACCTCACATAAGATCTTCTTTTCTTCATCACCCAATACAGGGTCGCACAATGAAATCATATTGTCATTACCCCTTTTGAACGTAACCAGTAGCAACTAAACACATCCACATCCCAAATACTATTCCTCAGCTTAAACGCTTATATGCCCCTGACCTTTGACCCCATAAACGCTAAGGTATTTTGTAAACGTTCACAGGTTGCATTTATGCCATACGGGGTTGTTTTGAAAGATGAATGTCCAACATATTAAAAGATGAACATCCAACGTCGGGTAGTCCTTACAAAGCAGTGCAGGTTTGGAATACCGTCCCACATAAGCGCTACTTTATTTTTGCGTCGGATGGACTGTGGAAGGTTTACCGAAAAAGATGAACATCGAACATTCAACATCGAATTTTGAATAAGGAATTCTGCCAATTTATAAACTGGCGGAGCGAAGCGATTTCATCATTCGATGTTGGATGTTCGACGTTCATCTTTTCCCATTCAACGTTCGATGTTGGACGTTCGATGTTCGATGTTCATAGTCTAATATTGGATTGTAATCTGCTATGAATCGCTATGCTTTTAAACCCCCCTACTCCTTACTCCTCACTCCTCACTCCTGTCCCCTGTGTCATAAGTCAGCATCCCAGTATGGCTGGTTTGTATTTTGCCATAAAATCGGTCTGCGCATTTATAAAATCCTCTTCCCTGCCGATATCCAGCCAAATACCGCTGTGCTCATAGGTATGGACAGGCAATTTCTGCTCAATCATCTCATGGACCAGATCATCAAACCCAAAAGGCACTCCACTAGGGATAAGATCCACAATCTCCGGTTCCATGTAGTAAATCCCCATGCTCACCTTGAATTTCATAATTGGTTTTTCTCTGAATCCTGTCATTACATTTTCCCGGCTTTCCAATACCCCGAGGTCAACTTTGATATTTTTTTCAGTGACTGCAACGGACAGTAATCCACCGTGCTTCTTATGAAAGTTTCTGAAAGCCCGCAGATCGATATCAGTTATTAAATCACCGTTTACCGTCAGAAAGGTCTCGTTAAGTTGGCTTTTAAGCAGATGTAACGCACCGACTGTACCCATGGGTTCCTTTTCTTCGGAATAACGAATTTCCATATCCCATTGCTTTCCGTCATCACACAATGCGCGAATCAAATGGCCAAGGTATCCGATAGTGATATAGGTTTTTTTAATACCCCAGCGACGCAGCCATTTTAAAAGCATTTCAATCACCGGCAGATCGCCCACCGGCATTAAGGGCTTAGGGAGTACAAAGGTGTACGGTCGCAATCGTGTCCCTTTTCCACCTGCCTGGATAACAGCTTTCATATTTCAGACCCTCCTGATATCATTGCTTTGCCACAGACTGACACAGACTGACACAGACATTCGGACAAATTTAGAACCATCCTCTACTTTATCAGGGGTGTAATTCAAGACTGTTGGTTGAGCGAACACAGTAAATCCCTTTTTTCTAAAGGGGGTTTTAGGGGGATTTTACCAACGGTCGTGAATTACACCCCTTTATCAGTCAATGTCCATGTGGGTCTGTGGCTATTTATTATATATAAAGTCGTTGTTGCAGGATTTTGAAGTGCATAAGGATAGCACTGACGGACGCGGGATTCAAACGGTGTAGGCTTCCGGACGATACTGTTCAAGGTTCTTCTCTATCCATTCAATGGTCTCCATCAGCCCTTCCTCTAAAGAATATTCAGGATGCCAATTGAGGATTTCCAGTGCTTTCATGTTTTTTGCACACAGTCGCTCTACTTCGCTGTCAGGCGGTCTTACTCTCTGATCATCAGATATTATCGGAATATCTTTACCAAGAAGCCCCATGATAGTTCTTGCTAAGTCTCCAATAGCAATCTCTTTACCGGTACCGATATTGATGATCTTGCCAACCGCCTCAGGGCATTCAGCCATACGGATAAAACCTTCTACGGTATCTTTTACAAAATTGAGATCACGCGTCGGGTGAAGGCTGCCAAGTTTTAGCTCCGGCCGTGTTAGTGCCTGGGTGATTATTGTGGGAATAATGGCCCGCGCCGACTGTCTCGGCCCATAAGTATTAAAAGGGCGGATAGTAGCAACAGGTAAACCGAAAGACAGGTAGAAGGATTCCGCCATCTTGTCTGCTCCGATCTTGCTTGCCGAATAAGGGGACTGACCCTGAAGAGAGTGTTCCTCGTCAATTGGAACATAGCGGGCGGTTCCGTAAACTTCACTGGTCGAAGTCTGAACCACCAGTTTGACATCAGACTCCATGGCCATTTGCAGGACGTTCAGAGTTCCCTCTACGTTTGTGCGCACATAGCTTGAAGGACTTTGATACGAGTATGGAATAGCAATAAGGGCAGCCAGATGAAAGATAATATCCACGCCCCTTAGCGCCTGCCGCAGGCTGTCCCGGTCGCGTATGTCACCGGCAATTACTTCTATGTCTTCCTTTACAGGAGATTTCTCAAGCAGACCCCACAAACCTGCCGAGTTATAATGAACCAGTGCACGACTCCTGGCGCCAAGTGCAACCAACCGCTCTGTCAGATGGCTGCCGATAAAACCGCCTGCTCCTGTCACAAGGACAGTGTAATGATCCCAATCCATAGTTTTCTCAAATCCCCATCACTTAACCTGGGTCATAATTTTAACATAAAAGGTTCTCATACCGTAATCTGTGTCTAATATTTTTCTCTGACACGGGCCGCTTGCAGCGACACACAGATTACACGGTTTATATTTTTTTGCTCTTCCTCCCGCTCCAGCGGGCTTGCCCGCCTCTGGTTTTCTTATCTTCTATCTTTAAAACCGACCTCCAACTCCCGACCAATGAACTATCAGCCATCAGCTAAGAGCTCGCCCGACAGGGCGCTAATTTAAAAAGATCACTCTCTCCATAATCTGCTTAAACTCTGGCAAAGTACCAACCATCGCTGCTTTCTTGAGGAGCATTTTCAAAACAGAGGGATCATCCATCCCATTGATGGTTTTAACAATCAATCCAGGAACCACTTCAAAGCGAACCTCCAGAATTTCGATAACAGCCTCTCGGGCCTTTTGAAGAATTCCCTGCTGAATCCCTTTCTTGATTCCGATTCTTTCTACACTGGTTACATACTCCATTTTTTTATTGTATAGGAAATTATAAAATTACGGGCATCCTTCATAACGACCTAAAAGTAGTTTACACTTTTAAGGGTAAGATACCTCAAAAAATATGATTTGTGCGCATAGCTGTTAGCCGTTAGCTTTTAGCTTAACAGTCCGTTTTTATACAAAAGTTTTGCCTAATAGCTAACAGCTAATGGCTGGCATCCGTCAATATTGGAAAAGTGTAAACTGCAAAATGAAGGATGCCAAGATTTTCAATAATAATTCCCCAATTTTACTGTAACCACGCGGAATATATAGGAATATTAATTTAACAAACAAAAATCATGCCAAATTCATGAATTTTGTGGAATTTATTTTTCGAAAACTCAAGGATATACACGAGATATTTGTGGCATTATGATTTCGGGTTACCTCTTCAACCATGTATGAATAATGATTGATCAAGCTGAAAAACCATCATTATTGTCAACAAATAATTGGGTCGTATATCACGGACCAGGGAACCATCCCTATCTTTTCAATTCTTCTCTGTTACTTGTTTCATAGATTTAATATCAAGCACACCTTTGTCACGCATATGAACTGCATATCTAATGATGTCCTCAAATAGTATCTTTAGTGGCATATTGCCTTTCCAGGCCAAACTGTGCGGATGTAAGATTAGATGAAATATGCCATTCTTGCTAACAGCTCTGTCAATTCCTTTTTTTGCGCGATTAAACCTCCAGGATATCGGGATAACTTTCCTGATTCCATGGTTTGACGATAAGGACATTGAACCAGGTATCTTCATTAACCCATCTTTTTCACTAGGAAAAACAGTCGGCGGTGTCAGCTGAATAATTTCGTTGACAAAATTTAGGAGCCGTCTGAGTTGCCTAAATGGCAATGCATTATGCCATTGAGTTATTCCGCCTCGAAAGGATGTGAACCCGTAGTCTCTCAGTATGTGAAGATGACCGTTACTGCCCCGTGGAGCCACAAAACTTCTAAGGTTGATATCCATACCTTCTGCCAAAGTCATACATTTTTGTAGATCAGAATGAACACATTTTTCGTCGCATCTATTGTCCCCGAGCAAAATATGAGAAAAAGTATGGCATCCAATATCTTGAGGAATTCGGCAGTTCTTGATTTTTTCTACAATGTCTTTACCGTACCATAGCCCATCAGAGCTGAGGCTACTGCAAGGATCGTTCAAAAACCAATCATGCTTAAGCCAAAGATACTTTGGCCTTATAATCTCAGGATGCTTCCTTCCGTCAACGAGTTGGCAGGAATCCAAAAATAGATGGCCCACAATAGCCCATGTTGCAGATATACCAGCATCTTCAAATAGAGATAATAAAAAATCAATAATATCTCTCACATCCTCGCCATTTGTCATTTTCAGGACTAAATTCTTGCTCTTTTCGACCCATCCCCAAGCCATTTCGGTATCTAGTGAAATTATGAATACGCCTTTTCTTATGCCCATAGCACACCCCTTTGTGACCACATAACTATAGTTCTCCACAGTTGAACTCAGACTTTTGTGTACGCATTCTTCTCTTAATAGACATAATCAGAGCATCCGGAATGCTCAGTTTGGTTTGTGGACAGCTATAATGTTTACAATTTAATGTTTTCTAAGTTTAAGTAAACTATTGGCCCCCCTTGTAAACAGCCAGAATCCCCCTCATTTTCCTCCAGAAGTAACTCTTGGGAAAAATACGGTAGATTTTTTCTATAATCTTATAACTTATCGGATTTACAAAAATTGTTAGGCATGGATGAAACATAACCCTTTGCTTCAACTTTTTTTGTTTAAAACCCATACCTAATTTGTAAGTGTCAAGTCCTGCATTGGAATCCAATCCGTCAAGGCCGGAAGAGACAATACTTACGCCAGGTGTAAACATTTTTTCTTTCAAAATAGAATAATGTAAAGCGTTGTTGGGAGAAAATACTAATTGACTTGTTGCTGAAAAACGGAATAAAATATTATAATGATCTTCAATTAGCGCAGCAACGGCAAATACTGCTAGTTTGTCGTCCACAAAACCTCCCCAAGCATCAAAATCTGGAAATTGATTTGCAGCGTAACAGAGTAACTTCCATTGTCTCTCACTTATACTATTTATATCCCTCTTTTGACGAATCAAAGTATCAGTAATCAACTCAAATCCGTGTTCAGCCAGCCAACTAAAGTCTATCATTTGAATTCGACACATCTTTAAACCATGGCGTGTCCTCTTACGTGAACTTTTCTTAAGATTCTTGTAACTATAAGATTTATCCTTGCAAAGCCAAATAAAACTCTCTTTTCCATATAAATCCATATCTGTACAAAATCTTATCCCTAAAACAGCATTTCTAAGAAATATTGTTTCTATTTCTTTGGCGGGGGGTCTGATAATTCTGTGGTAGGGAATGCTTTGATAAAAGAAGGGGAAAGCATTATACCAATAACAACTCTCCGTCTCTATTACTTTATGACCCTGTAAAGCAAAAAAATCAGCAAATGTTTTCGCATCCAATTTTACTACCCCTTAATACAAGGTTATATTTCAAAGCTTTTTAGCAAAATAAAACATGGATGGTGTGATACGTACTCCTGAGATTTTAGAAAAAAGGTGACTAGCATTCCGAATAATTTGCGCCGATATTGCATTACTAGCACGCCAGCCTGTTCCCCAATCAACAACCTTAGCATAAACATGGAATCCGGCATTTTTATGTACAAGATCATATCCATTCTCAGAATATATAATTAAATGATCCCACAAATAATGAGTAGCGTGCGCGTGTAACTTCTTATGCATACCAAGAAGTTGAGAAATATTTGCTAATTTACTCGATAAGGGGCCCCATAGTGACATGCGGCTAACCAACCACCCACCGGGCATTAGCCTTTGATGCGCTTGAAGTAATTCAGTATAAGGATCTGCAAAGTAATTTAAAACGTCCAAGTACAAAATGACGTCGAACAACCGCTCTCCAGGACAATCCAATACAGAGGTGCCTTTAAACAATAGGTGTCCTTTGCGACGCACATATTCAACAAGACAGTCATCAATTTCAATCCCCGCTGGTTCCCATCCATATTGTATTGCAACATCCAACCCATAACCGTGGGCGCAACCAACATCCAATAGATATCCAGGCTTCGCCCCAAATCCAAGAAGCATCTGCAGAACTGCCTTATATCGTGGCTTTTTAGACTTTATTATTGCTTTCTCGTTAAGTATGTCACAGTAACGAACTGAAGCGAAATGAGAAGCCATTTCGAAGGGCGGTGGAGATGGCCACATAATCAAACTATCGCAGGCCGGACAACAATAATACTTTACTTCCCTGAAAGAATCGCTATTCAGTGACCATTTATTCTTAATAATACAGTTCGCCAAACTTGGTATTGGCATGCCGCAACATGGTGAAATCATAGGTATAATGTGGATATTGGAAAGATCAAGGATGATTCATCAATTGTAAAATTATGACTACTATCTGAATTTATTGTTTATTAATAGCCATGTGTCTGCTACAATTAACTTTAAGGACAAGGAGGTATTCTGATGCCATTGGCACGACACAGCTTCTCATACTCAACCGCGTACTTTTTGAGCATATGATCGACGGTGTATTTCGCCTCATAAACAGCGAGAGCTGAGGCTGCAAGTCGTTTTCTCAGATCACTGTCACCAGCCAGACAAATCAAAGCTTTCGCTAGTTTTTGTATATCCCCAGGCGGTACAAGTATTCCGCATTCTCCTTGCCGGAGCACCTCCTTATTGCTTCCGATCGTTGTAGTTACAATAGGTTTGTTGGCTGCCATGGCCTCCAGCAAGGAAATAGACAAACCTTCCCGTAAGCTGGGCAGAGCAACAATATCGCTGGCTGATATAATGCTACCTATATCGTCGCAGAATCCCGGGAATAAAACCAGATCCTGGATTCCCAGCAAAGCAACGAGGCGCTCCAATTCTTGTTTCAAAGGGCCTTCGCCAGCCAGCACAACTTTGAAAGGACAGCAAAGCTTCTCTTTAAGCAGAGGAACGGCTCTGATAAGAAATTCCAACCCCTTCTGCTCTGCCAACCTTCCTGCTGTTATTATAATCAATTCTTCAGAGGACATGCCCCACATAGTCCTAACTTCTTGTTTTGATACTTTCGGTGCCACTCTATCGGGAGTTATACCATTTGTAATAGCCACAGTTTTTTTTGCATTTCCAATACCCAAACGTAGCGCCCAGTCACGGTGAAACTCACTGACAGTAACCAGCAAATCGCACCATTTTGCTGCCATACGTTCAAGGGTTGAATAAAGTACCAAACTCCACAGGGATGACTGCTCATGAAATGCAAAACCATGGACAGTGTGGACTATTACGCGGATTCCAACCATTCGCGCCGCCAGGCGCCCAATGAAACCGGAAACAGAGCCATGGGTGTGGACGAAGTCATATTGATTATTACACAAAAAGTACCAAAGCTTGAACAGCGCTCTAATAACCGACAAAGGTTTAACAACTCGTGGTATAAAATCAACTTCAACCACTCCAATGCCACTCGATTGAATTAACTTCTTAAAAGATCGATTTGTAGCAATGACATCGGCCTGCCAACCGCGATCCTGTGCCATTTTAGCCAAGTGATATATGATAATTGAACCGCCTCCAAACGTTTTGCCTGGAACAATATGTAATATTCTCAAGATGGCATCTCCTTTGTACAAGAAAATGTTAGTCAGTGAGTTATGCGTAATTCTTTTGGGCTATGCAGGCTGGATTTCAGGAAAGTGTCGATATTTTCTATTGACCTCGCAATGCAAATTCTGATTTCTTCAACCTTTGCTGTATCAAGTGAATAAGGCTGGTCATTGACCAGGTCTACTTTCGGGAATTTCTGCACTATTTCTTCCACCCTGGACAAGGCGTACTTTGCGTCTGAAAGAGATTCTAGAAGTTGGAGCTTTCTAGTTCCTCTAGTATGTGGCAATAAAGCCTCACCCACTTCAATATTTTTTTTGAGAAGATAAAAATACTCATAGTCTTCAAGCCCTTGGCGAAGCATCTCCCATCGGATGGATGTGATAGGCCCTCTCTCTTCTTTACTTCGAGGTGGATAAAGAAGAATGCCAGAGTTATTCTCTGTCATTTCCCAAGGGTTCTCTTTCCAATAAGTAATACTCCACCAGCATAATGCACCATCAAAGCCAAACTTCCATAACATCCATGGGAACAGACGTGTCCGCAAGACAGGAAGATCGATAAGATTAATAGAATTATGATAAATATTAATTTGAGCCCCTTTCGCTGACGCAGTCTCTATTTCCTCAGCATATAAAGAAAGATAATCAGCATGAATGTTCCACTCGTCAAAATAATCTGTTAAATCTGGGTGAGGATAATTTGCAGAAATTCTGATTCGAATATTTTGATCAATGTTTTTAAGTAGCATGGCAATTGATTTTAGTGCATTTACCGTCCGTTGATCTAAAAAGGTTGGCTCATCAAAAAATTTAATAATCGGCTGGCGATAACACCCTTGACGCTTCATAGCATCAAGTATCTGCCTGGTAGCTTCGCGAAATGGGATCTCAAATTTAGGATTTAAAATAGCATTTTCAGAATCTAAAAATATCTTTACACCTTTCCAAGAGGCATCTGCTGGCCACTTGTGTGAGCCTTTGTGTCCGACCCATAGCAAGTTAGTGACTGCAACCTTCCTACAGCTCCCCAGATGACTAATGAACTTAAGATGTTTTTCATATTCACTCGTGTCAAGCGATGCGTGTCCATTTGTAATATTAATCGGAAGATAACAACTTGCGCCCGTTCTTGCACGGTTGGCAAAAACATTGCGGTAGTATGATTTAAGCACCTCAAGTATGTCTCCCTTTTCATATTTCATCACCTCATTGACCCAAAGATTGGAATTTATATCGATGGAGGGCTCGGCTGTAAGTGTAAAATTCCAGATGTTTATTTCGAGTGGTATGGTTACCAATTTGTGGCCATTCCGGTGCAAAGTCAAATTTCCAGTATAGGTACCTGGGGGGGTAGAGGGTGATACAGTTATGAGAAACCAAAATGCTTGGTTTTCTGCTCTTGAAAGAGTGAAAGATTTTTTCATTGGTTGTATTGGCAGTGGATCAGGGTTAAGGCCAGGATGACCATATGCCCCAGAAGTCTTCTTGATGTTAATGTATTCCACGCGATGGCAGGTTATATTATCCTTTGAAATCGCCACTGGGCCATTTAGATCAGACCATTCCAAGGAAACATCGTCCCAATAAAGGTCCGACCTGATGACAATCTGAAAAGGCTCCGTTTCACCCCTTGCGGCATTGACAACAATCTTGGTATTAATGGTGTCCTGACCGGGAACGGGATCATCTCTAAAAACCTTCTGGCTTCCGCTTTCACCCCAGACCACATAACCATCACCCTGTGCAAGAAGAGAGGCATAACTCGGTGTGGATACTTTTTCTAACTCCTCCACAGTAACATCATCGAACCATATCTCAGCCTTCTGTCCCTGTGCACTAAGCCTCAAACTGATTATAATTTCTTTACAATCCGGACCAGCAATATAATCACCTAAGTCAACCCGCTGCCATTCCTCATAGGTTTTTAGGGGTCTCGAGTAATAAATTGCATTCGACAATTCTCCGACCCGGTTTTTAGCGAAAAGGTAACAAACAAGTCTTTCACCCGAATCAGCATCGCAGGACTTGTAATAAACGGATGAGCGATATAATTTCCCAGGGGTAGCAGGAAATGTCACATACCAACTTCCTACACCGTTTTGGATCTTCAAGCTGTGTTTGCGCGATCGAGAAACTGTATCATCCCAAAGAAATTTGCTTCCACCCCATGTATATGACTTCCAACCTTCTACATTTCCCTTCGCACCTTTTTCCACATCAGAATTCGGTACTACATTTCTATCACTGTACGCAGAAGGGATAATAGTGAAATTTGCTATCCAAAATATACTTATGATCAGCGTCTTGTAAATCATGGAATAAAGAAATCTCTGTACAAACATAACAGTTTGATATTATTGAAGACAATAGTTATGTTGCTCAAACAAATATAAATATTCGACCAACCCCTTCCGTTGTTATTTCAATAACTTACAAGGGGTAATTATGGGTATATCGAACATTATTGCGTGACTATATTTACATGTTCCCAAAGATACATTGTTTAACCTATTGAAATTATTGTTATTTTAAAATATGTATTATTTGTTGTGAGATAGGGTGCAATCCCATATCGGGAGGTTATAAAAATATTATTAACAGGTGAGCCAACTTAAATCAATGAAATAATGTCATTTTTTGTGAGATTTTTAGCACCATGTTTTTTCAGCTCTGAGGGTACGCGAAAAACGCAAACATTAATAAAAAAAGGCACTTAACGACAACACAATTAGCAAAAACAGGCTGTTTAGGGCCTTAACTGTTTAATAGGAGTTTAAATTAAGCTGAATTTGATCTTTTGTAAGCAACCGCTTTGAAGTGATTAATTTCTAACTTTCTATAAGCAGCATCAATATACCCCGCTTCCAAAATCACACCACAATTTCGCAGTGGAAAAGAACTGGTCAAAAGGTTGATTTTATCGAATTCTATAATGAACACCTAACCCGTTTATTAAGTTGGTGAAAACAAGAGATAAAATTCTTGCTAAAGCTCAAAGGTCGAATTACTAAAAACTTCGACTTATACCGAACTTAACTCCTAAGAAAAGTGGCCCACAATGCACTAAGATACAAAATTAGAGTAATCGAGAAGAAACCTTGATAAAAATGTAAACTAGAAATGGTGCCAATTGACGTAAGGTAAAGAAATGCAACATCATTATTATCTGAAGTGATCAACCTCTTAAACATGGCTACCAAGGGTATAATATATAGTCCCAGAAAAAAACAACCACTCATGAATCCAGTGTAAATGATATTAGCCATGAAATGATTATGAATGACGCCGGCTTTATATAAAAAAGAGAACAAAAAATCATTAAACTCTCGATGACCTACGCCACGAAGGAAACTAACTGGATCATCTGCCATAAATTGTATAACCATTTTAATGTGATCAAATCTCGACTCAACATTCCTGATATCTGTATTACTGGCTAAAAATAGATCGGAAATGTATGTATCGGAAAACGATGGAAAAATTAAGAATAAGAAAAAAGGCAAGAACAGGGTCAATATAAACATGATCAAAGAATATTTTTTTAGAAACTGGACTCTTACAAAAAAGTAACTCAAAGAAATCATAGCGATTGCAAGTAAGGTGTTCCGAGATTGGGCAATGACAATAGCGAACAAGATAAGCGCACATGCAACAAGTTTGAGAAGCCAGTTCCGTTTCGAGCTATATATTAAGAAATAACTCCAGGCTGCTGATGCGATAACACCGAATTCTCCATAGCTTCTCGGCACACCACAGGTCTTATTGAAAGGAAAGTCACCTCCAAATAGCCTAGGAGGACGCGGCTCCCCCAAAATATTTAGTCCGGTAATTCCAACAAAGATAATAAACAGTGCAGAACATAAAAATCCATAGAATAAAAACTTATATATAAGATGGATTGATATACTTCTTTTTACTATCCAGATTACAAGAGATAACAAAGTAAAGCAAAATAATAGGCGCGATAGCATATAATTCAATTCAGCGATTTCCCAATTCATGACAATTCTGACTAAATAAAACAGAGAACTACCCAATAAGAGGTAAGTTAGGAGAATCAGTTTGGAATTCAAGACAGTTAAGCCCGGCAATAGGAAGCACCAATAAAGAGAAATTGTAAAAATTATAATAATAACAATAGGCAAAAGGATGCCAGTCCAATATGACAATGCGGGACTCGGAATGATAGGCAGAAGAAAAATCAGCATTAGTATAAGTCTATCGATTAGGGAATATCTGACACAGCATAAAAATTGAGGCATATTCATTATATATTTAATTTTTTGTAATAGTTCACCTAGTATAAGCCCTTATTTTTCAAATAGTTAAGGGAGATAGTATTTTTTACATATTACCACTAAAAACTTATAACCATTTGATATTAAAGAATTTTAGCAATATGGCAACTTTTAGTGGCCGAGGTCCTTTTATTCTAATTTATGCTTAAAAAACATACTGTTACAGTCGTTTTGTACCCGGTGAACTATTACAATTTTTTAATCATAGTTACCATACTACAGAGATCATAACAAATGACCTTTTTGACGTAACCTATTGAAATTACAAGAAAAATATTTCTCAAAATTAATTGCGCATTAGCAAGCTATAACTTATTGATTTTACAGATATTTACCTAAAGTTCTGCACACCCTTTTTGAGAAAAAATAGCATTTACCATGATCTCTGATACTAGGCAACATATAGATAACACTACCGTAAGGATCATATCAATCATTCTATAGGCTTACTTAAAATAATATATATGAAAGCTATATCGATCAAGGGATAAATGAATCAACTAAAACTAAACCGCAACGAAACGTTGCTATGTGTCGTGTAGTATGAAAACAGACTAAACAGAATAACCCAAACGTTTTAGCATTGGCAATGCAATATTGTGGCATTTTGTTTGTAACTCATCAGGCCACTGGAGGTAATTGTCTTTGCTTACCGAAAAGCCACGAGACGAAATAACTCGACCATCCTCAAGACCTTTGTCGTGGGGAAACTTATAGAATTCCATCACCTGCGGTTCCCATGGCTCATCTAGAAAAAGAAAGACCTGCTGCAGTATATCATCAGGCGATTCACACAGTTCCTCATAAATAGTGCGGAAACATCTTTTGCTATGTGTTTCTTCGAAGTCTATCAGAAATTGCGTCTTTTCTATCCAATACCTTGTTGCACCGATACGTAAATTTTCATTTGCTCTGCAATAGGATTTGAGATCTTGAGCCAGGGATTTCTCGTACTTAATATGCGAATACGCTTGGTCTAGCCCATGTCTGTGTATTATAATAAATTTTCCTTCGGGAAACAAACGTATCAAGAAATTCAAGTGATCAACGTAGATAGGAGACTTGTCAGCCCATCTTACCTTTTTCTTTGAATCTGCGTAGTTTGCGAAGAAGTAAATAACATGGTGTCTCAGACGTTGTATTATATGATCTTCGTCGAATCCCATAGAAAACAGACCACTCTTGCTCCGTCTATTGTCTACCAAGGGCTCCAAAAATTGGATAAAAGCACTTTCTGGAGGGCAGCATATCCGGCTATGACTGTCCAAAATATAACGAAGGAGAGTGGTACCTGAACGATAGAGACCCAAGATAAATATAGGTGGTTCTTTCAGTGATAGGTCTTTTGCTTTATGTATTCTTACAATAGAGCGACGGTAAACCATCTCGTGGTAAATTCGTCTTAACGCCTCATTAAATTTTAACATCAGTTAACAGCCCTCTCGACCGTGCTTTACATATTGTTTCCCATGCGTTTTAAGATCGTAGACATTCAGTATACGAATGACCTGACAATATAGGTCCCACTGCCTTGAATACCCTCGCGCACAGACTTCTGTATTCTGTTCGAAGAGTATCACTCAAGCTCATAAAGATCGGCCATCCCTATTTGCCTACTGAACCTTTACATCCCTGACTGGGTAAAACCCGCATTTTATGTGAGCCGTCTCGACACCATGTCAGGGCAAGTTCAGCCTGTATGTTACCACACAGACCTGCCCCCAGCCTATATCTCTAAAAGGGCAACTGACATGATAACCTCCTTGCAGGGTGGTAGTCCCTACAATGCAGTGCAGGTTTGGGAATACTGCCCTGTTTTACTTTGTAAACACCTGGTTTTTCGTTTTTCGCTATGTGCTGCCAGAAGACATGATATGTAACTTATTGAAATTATTGATCAGCACTGTTTTGTAGGGACTACCTTGCAGGGTAAACGCATTTGGATATACTGATTTTTTAATAAGTTAGACAGACTCCCAAAATTAAGATGACTCTTATTACCCGCAATTTCGTCTATAGAAGCAAGAAAAGTAGCAAAAGTAGCATCAACTTATCTGAAAGTGGCTAAATTCGGACTAATCCAAGTGCGTTTGCCCTGACCACCTTGCAGGTTATTAGATAATGAGGTTCGTACCTCGTACACGACTGATAAAGTCGAGGACGGCGGAAGTTTTTTTGAGCAGATGATCGTTATTGGGGGACTAACTACCATGAGCATTTGTGAGCTACTTCTCACCCAGATGTTTTCTTGACCGGCCTTACTGGAGGACCGAAGCCGAAGAGCTTCGACAGCGGCCATACAAATGTATTAAAAATTACTCGATGTTGAAGAGGTAGTTTCTCATGCCATTCAAAATCCTTTTTCAATTTTATTGCTCCCATCTTACGGACTCGATTACCACCCGTGACATGACCTACCATAAAGTCCCTACCTTGTTCCAAATCGTTAATGGTGCCATCGAAATCGATATCAAAAAAAGATCCAATTCGTCGCAATTCTCTGGCAGGTTCCATAACAAAATCCTCGTAGTTAACTCGGAGAACTTTGCCCCTGAAATATGCGATCCCTAATAACTTACTCAGGAAATTAGTTGTGAGCCAATTCAGGCAAGCTCTATACGGCCCCAGCTTGCCATGTGTTTCTTCCATCTCGTTCCTGCATTTAAGACGAGAATACATGACACCACGCCCATCTCTGACTAAGTGAATGATTCCCATATCAAAACCGCAAATCTTTTTCATTCCTAAAACTCTGCCCAAAATTTTGGGAACGCTTTTTGAGGAATCAACCAGTATTCTTTTCCTACTTATATCAGAAAGTGATAAAAACAAAGCATGCATATGCTTCCGGTATCCGCTTAACGTTTTTCGGGGCAAGAGGCTCAAGATCAGCAGTGGCATCGACGACAGCTTTTCCACCCGAAGGCTATAACTGGTCAACTCGTCAACTCTCTCTGGAGCGACGGCCCTGGCATGCGCTTCGCGTACTCGAGACCAAAACGGACATCTGTCGTAGGTTCTGGAGCAAGCGCACGTATCCCCTTCAGACCATCTGTGATAAAGCAGCACCAACTCCCCAAGACTGGCAACATCCGGGTGACTCCCCAAAATAGTGCTCAACACAGTGGAGCCACTGCGACCGTAACCCATAATATAAATCACTTTAATTCCCTCAACATCCATTACCTATCAGCCTTCTTTTCACCAACAATGCCTGCTTAAATCTATAACACTTTACCTCTTATCTTTTCTAGAACATATCTATCTTCGTCATTCATCCTGCTATGTTTCTTAGCCCAATACACGAAGTATACACAAAACACAACCCAAAAATTAAGTAACATAAGTTGAAAGGTGCTCAATCTCCCGTCGAGACTCAAACGCAACATAAATAAAACAACGGCTGAAAACAAAGATGGTAAAAGATACCTTCCTATATCAATAGAAAATGGATGTATACCATAAATGACCCTGATCTGAAAGATACGCAGAAGATTTATTAAGCTTAGAGAGATTGCATTAGAAATGGCAGCCCCTCGAATCCCACAAAGAGGAATTAAAAGAATATTTAAGCAAACCACAACCAGAATTGTGCCGAACGTATTTAATAATTCCAAGTTTTGCCTTCCCGTCATGTTCAGGGTTGCTCCTACTCCACCTGTTAAACAGTTTATTGCCTGACCGAGTGAAAGGACGACCAAGGCGAATGCGCCTTCATCAACGTATTCAGCACCAAATATTGCCATCAGCTCCGGTGCAGAAAAGACCAAGAATAAAAGAATTGGCATTGTTATATAAGATATCCACCTGGTAGTTGCTTTGAGAATATTTTCAAACCTATGATTCTCGCCCCTATTATGAAGGTCCGCCACCACAGGTGCATAGATGGAATTCGAAGCAACTATAGTGACCACCATTGTTAAAGAAAGGTAGGCCGCAGCACTATATACCCCAACATCCCTAGCATGCGCCAAAGAACCAAGCATCAAGACATTAGTCCATGTGACCAGGTAACTAAGGATCCCTACGAACATAAGAGGTAACGAACAAGAGATAATAGTGCGAAAATCAAATTTAGTCTTAATGGCATTTTTAACACGATATTTAAACAGTCTATTTAGATAAAATAGGCCGGATAGCAGCGCAATACAGTGTGATAGAAAAAAGGAGAGGATTACTCCGTTAAGGCCAAAACCCATCGAGTAAAAAACGAGAACAAGTATTATATTAGTTATAGGCTGAATTAAATCCCTCACATAGACTGTATATTTAGTAGTTTGAAAACCTAGTAAAAGACCTGAGACTACTGCAACACCAGATGTGAACGGAATGCTAAAGGAAAACCACTCTAAGCAAGGTCTTAAAGTGGGTTTGTGAAATACAAAATCTGAAATGCTTCCACTCAGCCAAAACAATATCAACCCTATAATTGTGCCATTTAAGATAGAAAGGGAACTGCCTGAAACTAAAACACCCTTCAATCTGGCAAAATCCGAGTCTCGATAAAGTGATGTAAACTTCATGCCCCCAGCCTTAAGACCCATTCCCGATATAATTTCACAGATCTTAACCGTCACAAATGCGAGATTATAGAGTCCAAAGGCTTCTGCACCTAGTAGGCTGGCAATCAATAAATTGGTTAGAAAAAAAAGGCCCTTGCCTATTATAGACCCGGAGAATGTAATCCCAGCGCCCTTGGCTACCTTTGTAATATCCTGTTTGTGAAATCTACTGCGTGGCGTCATGTGAATTTGGCTTTATTCTTGCGAACTTGGTCAGGGAGTTGGGCCTGATAACTCAGAAAACCTTTTGATCTAAGTTCTTTTAGGCTCGGACATTAATTTGACTCACAGGCTTATTTTCCTGTCAAAACTTCTGTAAAATAGATGCTTAACCTTATCTCCTGAGTCCTGTATAAGGAACCAGGATAGAAGATTTGAAACGTTTTGTGGATTTTTTCTTTCGAGATAACTATGTTGGTTTTTTAGGGCCAAATAATCGCAAATTTGTTTAACAACAGCGCTGAATCCGTTTCTTTCAGCTTTGTTCACTGGAAAATTGTTATTCAGCAGCATCCTTGCCATATGGTAGCCAAAAAGAAAGTGTTTACTGATTTTCCAGTCCAGACTCTTTTCTCGCACCAGATCCCAGTCTATGTCGGCTATCTTATTTTTGATTGTGTGAGCGATATCGCAGACCCAGATAAATCTTGTAAAGCCATGGCGGCTCCCATGCCAGCACAGGTAAAGCAAAGAGCACGTAGGAGATAATGTTAAGGCTTCTGTTTCCAAAAAATTAACAGGGATAACTTCTGCCCATAATTCGTTAATGTCTATCTGGGTGAAAAAGATTTTTCTTACAAGGTGCCAGTGAAGCTCAATAACAAAGGATTGAGTATTTCCAGACTTAAAATAAGTTTTATGGAAAGAATGTTCTTTTTGATGGTTTAGCGTGACTTTATCATAAGCTGATTGGATTAGCACATCTTCAGCCTTTTCAATATCTTCAAGTTTCACTAATAAATCTATATCACTCATTGGCCTCAAGGCGTTATCTGGGTAAATTCTTTCGGCAAGTTCTGCACCTTTGAGAATAATGACATCAATATTTGCTTCATTAAAAGCCGTAAGCACCCTATTAAGTTCGTCAAACAGAAGCATGTTGCGGCGAAGACTGGCATAGTAATGAGTTCGTAATTGGATTATTAGGTCATTAGATAAGCTCGTTGCTCGTTGCTCATGGTTCCTGGCCTGCGGCCATGGCTGATAGCTATCGGCTGATAGCTGATGGCTAGTAACCGAAAGTTCACTACCTGGATTCAACTTGGTTAGGATGTAATAGAGTAAGGGGCAAAGATCTGCTTGATAGCCTTTGTTTAAGATTGCATCCCAGTTTAGCATCTCGTTAAAGCGATGCCAAAGTTTGCTTTCTTTGTTGCCGGTGGATTGGCCATCAGAGAAGTAGAAATTAAGTAATTCTAAGGGAGTCATTATTGTTTTTTGCATAGTAAGGAGTGAGAAGTGAGGAGTAAGGAGAAAAATAAAGTGCTCAGGACTAAGGACTGAGGACTAAGGACTGAGGACTAAGATTATAACAGTGAGAAGTGAGGAGTAATAACAGTGAGAAGTGAGGAGTTAGGAGTTAGGAGTTAGAAGAAAAAGTAAAGTACTCAGGACTGAGGACTGAATTTTTTATAGAAAAGGGAAAGAAACGGTGTCACCCATCTTGATTAGCGCACTTATTCTGTTATATCTCTTTTTAAACAGCCCTCCATGATGAGATTGAAGGGACATCTATTCTTTTTAATACTGGTTTAGGGCTTCTCACTCACCAACGTCACCTAAAAATTTGTCAATAACATTTTTCGAATACCAGCGGCCTCTTTTAACCATTTGTTCAACAATTGGCCGTATTTTGCTTATGATTTTTTTATCTTTTGCCACTTTTAATATAGAAAGAGTTCATTCAGAACAAACTCGTACCCAACTGAACAAAGGGATATAATTGGCATAGCATTGGATATAACAATATTGCTCATGTGATAACTTTCTCTAGCTCTGCCACGTCTCTTTTGATTTCTTCAAGTTCTTCATCCGTGTATTGAAAAACAGGTTCATCATTAAAACGTAAATAATCAATGAACTCAAACCTGGTCATCCCCGCCAGATCCGCTGCTTTTCCCAATGACAGCACTCGTTTTTTATAATAACGAATAGCGGCCTGTCGTCTGATATCTTTGGCAGCCTCACCAGGTGATTTATGAAGATTTAATAATACCTCATAAGGCACTTCTAATTTGACTTCATATGTTTGCATAGAGTTATCTCCTTATGGTTTAACCTTGAACGAAAAAGGCGACGGGGTTGAAATTGCGCGTTTCGTTTTTGTTTGTTGATTTTTCCAGAGTGATAGGATGGGGATATCTCAAACGGCAATAGCAACCTCTTTACTTCCTTCACTAACCTGGGGCTGGGTTCTTACAAAACTATTTATATCCTCGGTAATTCTATTTACCAAACGATTGACCTCCTCAGCTACACGACCGGAGATAAAAGACTGACCACACTTGCTACAAACACTGGCACGAACATTCTTCACCCTTATTTTAACACCCGCCAATTCATAAGCCAATTCTGTACGCCCTGGCTTCACAACACCCTTACATTCCGGACACTTTCTCTCTTTAGGTATCACCTTTTCCCTCCCTTCTTTCGGCGTTGATAATTGTTTGTCCATTCCTTATCAGATGGTAGAGGTTAAGGTTTTATTTTTTTGTTAGTCACAGACCCACAAGGACATTTTCCCATGCGGACTTCGCATGGGAAAAGAATGTTATCGCTTTGCGATAAGGCATTATCCTCCTTTTGGGTAATGTGAAGTTTTGGGTCGAAACTATCAGGAAGGCCTTGGTGCAATAGGCTGGATAGCTAATAGTGTATGAGGCTGCCTTCTTTTCTTGCTATTTTCAGTCCGTAGCCAAACGCTCCCAGGCCAAGAGGGAGAAGGAGCCCGGCAAAAAGTGTCAGGATAATGGCCTGATTAGAGACAGCGTAAAGTGTGGCGCCGTTTAGAAGGATCTGCCGCATTGCCTCCAGGGCGTAGGTAATGGGAAGAAGATACGCACAGGGTTCAAGCCATGAAGGGAGCACAGCAACCGGATAAAATACCCCTCCTAATAGCCCTGATGCCGTGGCCACCAACCAGCCGATGGGGCTCCCCTGTTTGAAAACAATGATGAAGGCTGTTGAAATGAGCCCAATGCCGGAAAAGGCTAAAATGGTCAGAAACATGATCACCAGAAAGGCCGCAAGGCTTGTGACATGGAGCTTGAGTCCAAATATGAGCACACCAAAGGCCAGGTAGAGGATGACCCGTAGCGAGGTGAAGCAAAAACTATACAAGGATGATGAAAACAGGATGGTGGGCACCGAGGTGGGTGTCACCAACAAGGCCTCCAGTGTCCCCTGTACCTGGGCGCTGCGTATCTGGCCGGCAAAACTGCCAAGAGAAACAGACAAATAATCGGTGAAGGCTATGCCTATGAGTACAAAGGCAAAATAGTCACCGCCATACGCCGCCAGTTGATTGGCTATCCCCGGGCCAACCAGTCTGGAGAGAAAGAAGAACATGAGTGTGGATATGAAAATGCCTGCTATCTGGAGGAGAAATTGCAGACGATAGCTTATGGCAATTGAGAAATCACGCTTCAGAAATGCTATAGGTTTGATTGTCATTTTTATAAATTAGCCACAGACCCACACAGAAAGACACAGACAAATACTTTCTATCAACTCTCATATTCAGAGGCGATGAGCATTCAAGCACGTGTACCTGAAAACAAAAAAGTAACCATGTCTGTGTGAGTCTGTGGTTAAAGAATAAATCTCTTAATTTCAGCTTTTGGATGCGTAAAATTAACCAAAAGGCCGATTTTATATCCCGTGGCCTTGAGGTAGTTCAATAACTGGGCCTCGTGAATTTTCTGCAAAGAATCAACTGCCTTGAGTTCCAAAATGACTTGGTTTTCCACTACGATATCTGCGAAATACTCGCCGACTTCCTTACCCTTGTATTTAACCTCAATCGGGACTTGATTCTCCGCCTTGAGCCCCCTGTCGATTAGCTCGACCAACAAGGCATTTTCGTAAACCTTTTCCAGAAATCCAGGCCCAAGGACCCTGTTTACCTCAAAAATTGCACCGTTGATCAAGTATGTCAGTTCGTTGATATCCATTATTCAATTTGCCACATACTATTTCTTCTTTCGCGAAGCGATGGCGCCCTTTTCTCCTGCGAAGTCCGCAGGAGAAAATGTCCGTGTGAGTCCGTGTGGGTCTGCGGCTAATTTTTGTGGTTGATCAATTTCTCAAATATTTCTTCAAGGTCTGTTTCCTTGCGGGTGCAGGTGTAGACTTTGATTCCGCTGGCTACGAGATGCTTCAAAAGATGCGGGATATTCTCTTCTTTTGCTTTTAACTCGAGCTCCATGTAGCCATTGTTCCGGAAGGTGCGCATGGGGAAGAGACCTAATGTTCCCAATGCGTCCTCAGGCATGTGGTCGATTTTGAGCTGATAAAAGCTGTCATCATCCACCAGGGACCGCATGTCCTCCAGACTTCCCGAGGCAATGACCTTTCCTTTGTGAATAATGGCTAATCGATCGCACACCTCTTCGGCCTCTTTGAGATTGTGGGTGCACCACAGTATGGTTTTGCCATGTTGCCCTGACAGCTCTTTTCTGGTGAGTTTGCGGAGTTCGGAAGCGGCCACCGGATCCAGACTCCTGGTAGGCTCATCCATCAGAAGAACCTGGGGATCAGATAAAAGAGCGCGTGCCAGGGCAAGCCGCTGCTGCTGGCCGGTGGAATATTTCATGAAAGCAGTATCGGCCTTTTCATTAAGACCAACCATGTCCAAAAGCTCTTCAACACGTTTCTTACCACTTGAATCAGATAGGTTGCAAAGCGCTGCAAAAAAGTTCAGGTTCTGTCTTCCGGTGAGGCGCCAGTAAAAGCTTCGCTCACTGGTATTTACCAGGCCGATCATCCTGCGAACACGTTGGGGTTGGTTACACAGATCATAACCGCAGATCCGGGCATCACCGCCGTCAGGCAGTATAAACGTGGCCAGTATCTTGATGAGCGTAGTCTTTCCTGCGCCATTTGGTCCAAGAAGGCCGAATATCTCCCCGGGGCCAACCCTCAAGGAAACACCATTGAGAGCCTCGACCCTTTTGGGCTTCTTTCCTGAAAGCATGGTACGCCAGGAACGCTCCACAAAGGTCTTGGTGATGTCTTTTAGTTCAATCATTGTTGGTTGAGGGGTTGAGTGGTAGTTGACTAGTTGACTAGTTGACTATTTAACTAATTAACCATTTTTGCCTGGTTGAGGATAGCACCGATGATCTTGGCCTTGGCTTCGTCCAAGCCGGTCTTCGCCTCATTGAGAACTTTTACAGACAAATGCCCTGCCTTGACCACGAAGATCACGCCGTCTGCAAGAGCGGATAGTGGCGCTACGCCGGCCGCATCCAGCAGTGGAGGGGCATCCACCAGAACCACATCAAAACGGTGTTTCAGTATGTCTAAGTATTTTGCCAGGAGTGTAAGATTCACCTGAGCGTTCGATTTTGAAGATGCCATGCCGGCAGGAAGGACATATACATTCCCTTCATGGCTCGATTTTATGCGTGAAAGGATTTCGCTTTCCAGCAAGCGGCTTCCCGCCAGATGTCCCAGCCGCCGGATGATCTGTGTGTAGTCCTCTGAAAAATTGATCCTTTCGTTTTCATAGGTTTCAACCCTGCCTGGCTTGAAGACAAAGCTGCCATGTTTCCAACTGAATAGTTTCTGTAGGTGTTCTTCCATCTGCAGTCTTAAAGGACCCTGGAGCTTGTCTTGAGTAATGTAGCCCGTATTGATCAGAATGTATCCGAGTGGCTGTCCGGTACGCTGATGTCGCTCCATAGCCTCTTCTAATTGGTTTTCAGTGATAAAACCACCACGCAGCAACATAATACCCAGCCGGTTGGCCACAGGGTTGTTCTGATTTTCGATGTGAAGAAGACGTCCATTTTGAAAGGCAACGGTCATGGCCTGGGTGTCGTTCGTGATGGTTAGCTGGCCATCTCGCTTCTTCAAGGAGATGAGGAAAAAAAGATCATCCACGCTGTATTCATTCAGCCTGCCATTGTCTATTGCATGCGAGAAAATTTGCGTCATGGCCATGACCAGCCCTCCCTCATTTTTTATCCCAAAGAGGTGGTGCAGGGCAGGGCGTTGTATGTCACAGTCCACCATGAGCACCCGGAGACCTGCCTTCGCAAGATTCATGCCCAGATTCGCAAGCACTGTTGTTTTCCCTTCACCAATGGTGCTGCTCTCCACTACCAATACCTGGCCACAGATACCCTGTTCTGTTAACTGAAGACTCGCACAAAAACGACTTGAAATATCATAAAGAGGATACGCCAGAGGATGTTTATCCTTTGTGCCGGAATCGTCATCCCAGGGCAAAGCGGGTGTATTGCACCCCTTCAAGGACTTCTTATAAGGAAGTACACCCAACACCGGCATCCCCAGGCGCCGTGGGACATCTTCCGGGGTTTTCAAGGTGTTGTCCATATACTCAAAGAAAAAAGCGAGACCTGTGCCCATAAAGAGACCTAACACCACAGCCAGCAATATATTCAAAAAGATCCTTGGCTTGACCGGAAAGCGGGGGACCTCGGCCATATCCACAATGCGGACATTGCTGCTTTCTATAAGACTGGTCAGACTGATCTCTTTGGCCTTTTGAAGGAGGATGTCGTAAATGTGTTGATTACTTTCAGCCTGCTGTCGCAAAACGTCATAGTCAATAGCCTTTTCGCTAATAGCCATGGCCGCCTGTTTTTGAGCGTCCAAAGTCTGCTGAATCGATTTCTCAATGGCCACGGCCCTATCGAGTTCGGCCTTGATGACCCTCCTCAGCCGCTGCACCTCACCCGTAATTTCCTTTTCCAACGGCTTGATCCCCGAATTAAGCTCGATCATCCTGGGATGCTTGGGTCCGAACTTGATCGACATCTCTAACCGGTGAGCCCTGAGCCGAACCAACTCGCTACGGAAATTCCGGATCACAGAATCCTGGGAGATCTCGGGCATAGAAAAAAGGCTTTCATTGTTCACGGAGAGGTCTTCCAGTTGATTATATACGGCCTCTTTGGCCATCCGTTTTGTCTTGGCTTTGGTAAGTGCGGAATTCAACTCCATGAGTTTCTGGGAGACGATGTTCTGGCGTTCTTCCAATGATATAATATTATTTGCTTGTTTATATTCGTAGATTGCTCGCTGAGACGCTTCCACTTCGGCTTTTTGCTCTTTTAGCTGGGTCTTGAGCCAGTCCAGGGCCTGCTGAGCGGAGGCCCGCCGTAACTGAATGTTCTCCTCAATGAAGGCGCGAGTATGGGCGTTGACAATACGGGTAATGGACTCCGGTGATGGGCCCAGAAAGCTGATATCGACCAACCGGCTACCGCGCACAGGAGTAATCTGAAGATTGGACAGGTACCAGTTTACGATCACAGGCTCAAACCGAGATTTTGAACCCTGTTTATCCGGAAGACTTCCGGGCCCGCCGGGCGCTGAAATTGAAGCATGTGCATTTTGGGTCCTGCTAAGCTGAAAATCCTTCCAAAGCTCTATCTCGTCGATCACTTTGTACGCAAGGGTTCGAGTCCGCAGCAAATTCGATTGGGTTTGGTAGTAGTCCTGTTGCCTGTAGTCGTTAGCCGCAGCCTTGTCCATGCCAATGAAAGGAGAAGTTTGTTTTTCAATAATGATTTGCGTGGTGGCCTTGTAAGTCGGGACGGTGAGAAAGGATGTGGTGGTAACAAGACTTATCACAGCCAGAAAGAAGATGATAACCACCCACTTACGTCTTCTAATGATGTTAAGGTAGTCGGTGAGATGTACCTGTTGTGGAAACGGCCTCTGTGGCTGATTGGTTGATTGGTTCATTGGCTCATTGGTGGACTATTTGACTAAAAACTAGAAATAACTCTCCGGCACTCTGATGATGTCATCCGGCATCACCAGGTCGCCCATGCTGGGTTTGAACTCTTTTTCCACCCCGTTTTCGATGCGAATAATTTCGGTCCGCTTGGGGGCGGCTCTCTGGGACGGACCACCGGCAAGGGAGACAGCCTGGCGGACCGTCAGCCCTGTCTCCCACCTAATCTCGCCCGGTTTTTTGACCTCTCCGATTACAAAAATACGTGGCATTTTACTGACATAGATGGAATCGCCGTTGGATACAAAGCAACTATCATCTGTACTACCAGCGGTAAGCTGATCCAGGCCTACCGTGATAATTTCGTTCTCTTTTGCCTCCTCGAGGGATACAGGTCCGATTGCTTGCCGGGATGACGAGGGCCTTACGATTGTGATTGTTTGCCCTGCCCTGTCTGTAAAACCGCCAGCCTCTGATATCAGTTCCAGAAGCTGGGCCTTGCATTTTAGAACATAACTTCCGGGCCTTTTCACTTGACCAAAGAGAAAGACCTTTTGACTTTTATACGCTACGACGGTAACAGTCACTTGAGGTGCAGCAAGGTAACCGTCGGCCAGTCTTTTCTTGAGGAGAGTTTCAAGCCCAAAGACCGAAAGACCGGCTGCACGGACCTTGCCAATAAGGGAGAAGGTAAAGGCGCCGTCCTGTGGAACCTCGACCTTGCGACCCAAATCTTCGTTGTCCCAGACCCGAATTTCGAGAACATCCCCTGCACCTATGATGTACGCCTTGTCAGGAAGTGTTTGAGCAGCCGGATTCAAAGGCGCCAAGAATAAAAAGCCAATGAGGCAAAAAATTATCAAGGCTTTCTTTATGTCAAATAAACCGCTCATGGTGAAAGTCTGTCCTCACTTGGTTGATTGATTGATTGGTTGATTGGTCGAGTGGTTGATTGGTTGAGTGTAAGCTATCAAGCCGGTAAGCCAGATCTGAACCAGAGAATATTGGAATGATTGGATAGCGTTAGATGAACAAAGAAAAACGGGCTTCTACGCGGTTTTCTGTGTAGTCTACAGTTGCAAAGTTCGAGTCGTTGCGCGTATGTTGATACCGTAGTAAAAAAGATAGCCGGTCTTGCATAGAATATTTAGTCTCCAAGCCTGCCTGGAAGCGGTTATCCTTACGATCTCGTGCGTCCTGTTGTTGAAAGTCATCATTTTTATAAGAGAAATCAAGCGTTATGCCGAGGGTGTCCCACCCGTTGTACATTGCAGACAGGCTTCCGCCCGAAGAAACAAAATAATTCCCAGACTCTCTGCCGGCCCTGGTGCTTCTTACGACCCTGCGATAAGCAGACAGCTTGAACGTTGTGATGTCCGAAAAACGGTAGAGCAGATCCGTGTCCGTGGCGAACCCGCTGAAATCAGAAACCTCCTCGAAATCAGTCTGAGTACAGCCGACCTTGAGGGTCCCGCTGAGCCTGGCAGTCAGATCCCACCGTGCCCCAACAAAGACCGTATGAGTATCCATGTCCGTGGAAGGGCCGTCCAGGTCGTTGTTATCCTGATAGTAATAGCTATATTCCAAAAGCAGCGCAGTGGCAGGAGAATGCTTGAAAAAAATATCAACTGCAACTCCATCTCTGTCGAATTCATCTATTTCATCAAGGGAGCTGTCGAATCTGCGAGATGTATGATCATACCTGAGGCCCACCTCGATGAAGGCCCCTAACTTGAGCAACGCATCGGCAAAAGCATCCTGCTTTACAAAGTCCTTGTGCCGCCCTTCTCCTGAATATGGCTGAATAGAGCTGTCCTGAACCTCAGCGCCTACTGCAAACTCTGAGCCTCCGGGCATCGTGCATGTCCAGGAAAGGCCGCCCTGATGATGGTCCTTTCTCAAATTGTCGAACTCGGAGTAAAACCGAAAATCACCCCCATAGCTCAACGAAAAGATGTTTCTGGTAGCTAAGGCAAGGCCCACCGATAATTGCGGTGAAATGGTAGTAATATATTCATCTTGTTCGTCTTTTTCGGTCAAGAAGACGTTATCGCTGTACTGCTCTGCAACTGACAGTTTTGGGGCGAGTCTGAGGCGGCCCCACTCCACGCCTTCAGCGCCAAATCCTGTGGAAGGCCACACAAAAAAGATCAGAATGGCATGGTAAACTATTTTTGAGCGCAACATCATGAGAGATTTAGGAATTTTTTTGGCTTTTTACGAAACCATCATATTTGAATTTTGAATTTGCCCGTCCTGGCGCTACATTAGACGCTAAGATCAAGATGGAAAGCCAGATCCTGGGCCATGGTTTCGAATTTCGATATTCGGATTTATCCCCTAAAAATGGAATTATGAGAATTACCTTTGCGGCGGTGAATTTTTGCAGAATAAATATATAGCTCCGCTCCCTCAGTTACAAGCCATCCTTTGCACTGAACATGAAATAAGAGCTTACAATTCAGGGTATTAGGTATTCAATTCCGTAACTTCTCAATAAGTTACGGTGACTTTTGAAAGTTTGGTGTCATAATTATTAGTGTCATTCCCGCGGAAATAACGCCATATGTCATCTTGATGATACCATATGGCGTGATCTCACTTGTGCCATATGCCATATCTTGTATATTTTTTAAAGGATCTGTGCCTTGGCCTCATAAACGGGTTTACTCACAAACGTGCCGATAACGACCGTGCAGACCGTGACCGCGAAAAAGAGCAGAATTTGATTTTTCCGTTTAAAGATTACATGGAGAAAATCCCTGAAAGACGATTGCCTGAATTCTAATGTTTCCATTTCTGAGGTCTGCCTTTTAAAAATTACAGGTCTAACTGATTAAATATCAGAATGTAAGCAATAATTATGCCAAAACAAGAAGTTATGAAATTAGTAATGTAATAATACCTTAAATAACAGATAGTTACATCGATTATAGGGTGAGACTGTCAGTGCTAATTCATAACAAAGCATCTAGAATTGAGAAGTTAATTATCTAGAATTGTGAAGTTAATTACATAAAAACCATGAATTTTCTACATAGTTTTGGTTGATATTTAGTGTATAGAAAACAGGGAGCTATTGTATGATTTTGGGATAGTTCCCTATCTCTTCCTATCTTCTATCTTCTGTTTCCTGTTCCCTGTCTCATGACGGGGGAATAACCTCTTTATATCCTGTTTTGTTGCCCTGCAAATACCTCTTTCAGTTATAAAACCGGTAACAAGCCTTGCAGGGGTTACGTCAAATGCAAAGTTGGCTGCAGGGCTGTTTGCCGGAGGAACAAGGACACTCTTTATTGAGCCATGTTCTAAACCCTGCACATATCTGACTTCATCAGGATCTCTCTCTTCAATGGGTATTCCCTTTACACCATCATCAAGTTCCCAGTCAAAAGTACTGGATGGAAGAGCGACATAAAAGGGTATGTTGTTATCTCTTGCCGCAAGTGCTTTAAGATAAGTCCCTATCTTGTTAGCGACATCGCCTGTACAGGTGGTTCTGTCTGTGCCAACAATAACCATATCCACCATTCCATGCTGCATGAGGTGACCTCCGGCATTATCAGTTATGACAGTGTGCTTGACACCATGTTTACCCAGCTCCCAGGCGGTTAGCCTGGCCCCCTGGTTGAGTGGCCTTGTCTCGTCCACCCAGACATGTATATCTATATCATTTTCATAGGCAGCATATATCGGGGCAGTTGCTGTTCCATATTCTACGCAGGCAAGCCACCCTGCATTGCAATGGGTAAGAATGTTAACTGTTTCGCCTCCTTTTTTCATCCGAATCTCGTCAATCAGCGGCAAACCGTTTTCACCAATCCTTTTGCAATTTTCTGCCTCCTCATCAGCAATATTTGCAGCTTCATGCCTTGCCCTGTCTATTCTCGCCGGTTGATCTGTCATTTTTAATAATTCATGCTTAACCCTGTCCACGCCCCAGGAAAGGTTAACTGCGGTTGGTCTTGCGGCTTTTAGTCTGTTGCATTCATTAATAAGGAAATCATCAAAACCTGTTTTTTTATCAAAATTAATGGCCGCAAGGTAAACACCATAAGCTCCGGCAACACCTACAAGAGGTGCGCCCCTGACAAACATTTCTTTTATGGCATTTATAACATCATCAACGCTTCTCAAATCGGAAATTACAAATTCATGGGGAAGAAGACGCTGATCAATTACCTTAACAATTCCCGAATCCTTATCCAGCCATATTGGCCTCATATTTTTATTATCCATTTTCGCAACTATTCAGGTTGGTTAGGCTGAAGACTGAAGACTTTTAGGGAAAAAACTCCAGAAAGCCAATATTTTCTTAAAGCGACCGGAAATTTTGTCCTGAACATAGAGAATAACACTCAGGAATCATCTGTTTCCTTCAGCCTTCAGCCTAAATACCTGAGTAGTTACTATCTAATTTGATCAACCGTGAAGCGTAAACTGTAAACTGTTACCCTTTATCAGCATGTTAAATGAAAACATGCTCCAACATTTTTTTTTGATGACAGGTCGTTATACATTTTTATTGCTTTTTTACTGGGCGCTGCAATTAACTGAATACCTTTTTGCTGTAGTGCTTTTTCAAGCTCTTTTTCTGGTTTCATTAAACCGCTTGAGCCTGTGCCTGCAATAATAACTTCCGGCTTTGAATTTATAAGTTTATGGATATCATCGCTCGCAAGCCTGTGGCCACTCTTTCTCCACCAGGAAGCCTCAATGCGGCCATCAGGGTAAATGATTAAATCAGATGTAAATTTTCTTCCATCAACTACAATGGAACCAAATGAATAGGATTCAATCATGACATCATTTCCTTCCTAATTGTTTCACCTGTTAGCGAGGCTCTTTCAAGGACATCTTCAAGATCAAAACTAAGGAGCTTCTGATCCCTGACTATGACCTTTCCGGCAATAATAACGTCCCGAACATCCGAACCACGTGCGGAATACACAATATGTGACACTGGGTTGTACATTGGGACAAGGTGAGGTTTATTGACATCGATAATAATAATGTCTGCCTGTTTGCCGGTTTCCAGAGAGCCTGTTTCATTATCAAGACCAAGTGCCCCTGCCCCATCAATTGTCGCCAGTTTAAAGACTGTCTTTGCATCCATGACTGTCGGATCAAGGATATTAACCTTGTGGAGTTTCGCAGTAACATCCATCTCATTGAAAAGATCAAGGTCGTTATTGCTCGCACTCCCGTCCGTGCCAAGTCCGACTTTTATTCCTGCTTCTAAAAATTTAATAACCGGAGCAATGCCGGAAGCCAGCTTCATTTCACTTTCTGTGCAAACCGAAACTTTGGCACCGCTATTTGCAATTATATCAATATCATCATCATCCACCCATATTGAATGAACAAGCAGAGTGTTATTATCCAGTATCCCAATACTATCGAGGTGCTTGATTGGAGAAGAATTTTTCTCAGACAGAATCCGATCTCTCTCGTCTTTTGTTTCCGCAACGTGAATCTGAAAAAGCAAATTTTTTGACAATGCAGCATGTTTTGCTTTTTTCAAAGTTTCTTCAGAACAGGTATATGGTGAATGACAAAATATTGATGGGGTTATCATCAATGATTTATTATACCATTTATCAGTAAACCTGATTGCTTTATTAATATTATCTGACGGTTCCGGCACTCCAGGGGCAGGAAAGTCTATAACACCCTGCCCGAGTATCGCTCTCATGCCGGAATCAAAAACCGCCTTTGCCACTTCATCTTCGAAAAAATACCCGTCACAGCACGTGGTTGTACCGGACAGTATCATCTCCGCACATGATAAAAAAGACCCGAGCCTGACAGTCTCGGCTTTAATATGCTTTGCCTCGGCAGGAAAAATATGTTCATTAAGCCAGGTCATCAAGGGCAGATCATCAGCAAGTCCCTTGAATATAGACATCGGAAGATGGGTATGTGTATTTATAAGGCCAGGCATTATAATCCCGCCTTTAGCATCTATTATTTCAGTTGCCTCCGGAATCAGTGAGCCGGCGCTCCTGGGTTCAATACGTTCCAGCCGCCCCTTTTTTATACATACAATACCATCTTTAATAATATCAAAATCAGGGTTTACTGTAACTATTGTACCGTTGTGTATAACAATATCAAAAGTCATAACTCAAGTTTCGGGCCTCTTATTTCATCTGCAATAATCTTAACATCCTCAATTATATCCTCAACATTCAAAGTTAAAAGCCTGCCGTCTTCCATGACTATTTTCCCGTTTATAATAGAGGTTGCAACATCGCTCCCTTTTACTGCATAAACAAGATGAGAAATCGGGTTATACATCGGCGTGAGGTGGGGCTTGTGGGTATCAATAATTATAATATCCGCCCTTTTCCCTGGCTCAAGAGAGCCGATTATATCATCAAGCCCAAGTGACCTTGCCCCGTCAATAGTGCCCATTTTAAGCACAGTATATGCATCCATAACAGTCGGGTCAAAAGTGTTTACCTTGTGCAGCTTGGCAGCAGTATCCATCTCCAGGAAGATATCCAGATCATTATTGCTTGCGCATCCATCTGTTCCCAGCCCGACACAAATTCCTGCTTTTAAAAACCCTGGTATCGGAGCAATGCCTGATGCAAGTTTCATATTGCTTTCAGGATTATGGGAAACTTTAACATCAAAACGCTGCAAAAGAGAAATATCTTCATCTGTCAGCATAACACAATGACAGGCAAGAAGATTCGGCGACAACACATCAAGATCCGCAAGGAATCCGACGGGTGTAACGCCATGCTTTTCTTTGCTTGTTTGGACTTCGTATTCAGTTTCCGAGACATGAATAACGAGCGGAATATTATTCTTTTTCGCAAGAAAAGAAGCTCTTTTAAGAAGATCCCGCGAACAAAGGTAAGGAGAATGAGGCTCAACAGCAATAGTTATTAGAGAATCTTTTTTCCACTTTTCAATAAGCATTTCCGTATATGCAAAACCCTGCTCTATTGGACCGTAGTTGGGGGAAGGAAAATCATACAATACTTCACCCACTACCGCCCGTATCCCGGCATGTTTTGCCGCACAGGCTACAGCATCTTCAAAAAGATACATATCACAAAAACAGGTAGTCCCGGAACTTATCATCTCAGCGCAGGCAAGAAGAGTTCCACAATAAACTTTTTCATAATCAAGCTTTGCCTCTGCAGGAAATATATAATCATTCAGCCAGGTCATCAATGGAAGATCATCTGCAAGGCCCCTGAAACATGTCATTGCCGCATGAGTATGAGCATTAACAAGCCCTGGCATAATTATACCTCCACGGGCATCTATAATACGTGATACATTCCATGATGAAAAATCATCAGCAGACCCTAAAGCAACAATCTTTTCACCTTCTATGGCAACAGCACCGTTTTTGAACTGTGTGCCCCTTGAATCCATGGTCAGCAATGTTCCATTCAAAATCAACATATCAGATGAATTCATAGCAAGTTATCACCTTTCCAGGACTATATCCCACCCACAACATCATTAATTATCTCTTCCAGCTTGGGAGCAGCTTTCTCCGCCACGCTGATAATTTCTTCAATAGTTGCAGGAACAGGCTCGTCAGGATCATTAATGTTGGTAATTGTCGACAGGCATAGCACCCTCATTCCTCCATGCACGGCCGAAATAACTTCCTGAACTGTTGAAAAACCAACAGCTTCCGCACCTACGGTCTTTAAAAAACGCACTTCTGCCGGAGTTTCAAGAGACGGCCCCTTTAAGCCTGCATATACACCTTTTTGTATTCTTATACCTGCCTTGGCCCCGGCATCTTCCGCAAGCAAAGCAAGCTTTTCATCATATGCTCTGCTCATGTCGGGGAATCTAATACCCCAGATGTCTTCATTGGGCCCGACAAGAGGATTTGAGCCGGTAAGATTAATATGGTCTTTGACAATCATTATGTCCCCGGCTTTAAAGTCAGAATTAAGTCCTCCGGCTGCATTGGAAAGAATTAAGATCTTAACACCAAGCTCCTGCATAACTCTTATTGGAAAAGTAATATCTGCCGGAGAGTAGCCCTCATAAAGATGAAACCGGCCCTGCATGGCAATAACAGGTTTCCCATTCAAGCCGCCAAAAAGAAGCTTCCCAAAATGTGCCTGAACTGTCGAAACAGGAAAATTAGGGATATCCTTGTAATTGAATGATACATCAATATCTATTGAACCTGTGCTATTGCCAAGGCCTGTCCCTGTGAGAATGCCTATTTCAGGAGACTTGTTAATGTGAGATTTCAAGTATTCTGCCGTCTCAACTGCCCTGAGCTTATAACTGTTCATACCAATTCTCCCAACCCGAATTTCCATTTGTTTTGAACCGCAGAATTTCTAACAATGTTTTCTGCTCCCCAATCCTACCCTATATAATTCAACATTGTTTTTCAGTCAAGTATCCAAGATCATATCTGCCCGACAGGGCTACGTCATTTATGCTGATAACCACCTGAATTCACAAAAATTGCTTACTTATTCAATTTTAAATAAATTCGAAGCTCGAAGCTCGAAGCTCGAAATCCGAAACAAATACGAATGACCAAAATTCAAAATTTCAAACATGGTGGAGCGCCATAAATATTGCATAAGTGTCTGACATGTTTTGGTCATTTGATATTCGAAATTAGATATTGTTTCGAGTTTCGAGTTTCGTATTTAGGATTTTGAGGTCCCCACTAACTCTAAATATTAGCACTTTAGCACTGACTTTGACGTTTCCCTGATCTGCCTGACGATATCGTTGACAGCTTGCAACTATTATGAAATATTAGTAGACGTTCACGGCTTGAAATTGGAAATTAGAAATTGGGAAGAACAGTACAAAAGCATGAAGGCCAAATTTCCAATTTCTATTCATAATTAATTACGGACTAATATTTCATATGAAAATATCTGAAATTAGGGATATATTAAAGGCAACTGTGCTTGTTGGAGATGATCAGCTCGATAAAACAATAGTAGCGGCCGGAGGATCGGAACTGATGGATGATATTTTGTCCTCACTGGCGGAAGGATCGGTTTTGCTTACCGGCATAACCACAGAGCAGGTTATACAGACAGCTAAAGTTGCCGGAATTGTTGCAGTTGTTTTTGTAAGAGGAAAGAAACCAAATGAAAACATTATAGAGCTTGCAAGTTCCTATGATATGCCCATTTTACTCACAAGTTACTCTATGTTTGAAGCAAGCGGGCGTCTTTATATGAACGGATTAAGGGGCCTTGACGGATTCTGGTAACTATGAAGACAAGATGTGAGTGGGCGGGGAGTGACCCCCTTTATATAAAGTACCATGATAACGAATGGGGAATTCCTTTGCATGATGATAGAAAATTGTTTGAGTTACTTATACTTGAAGGAGCGCAGGCAGGTTTAAGCTGGCTAACCATTTTAAAAAAACGCCCTAACTACAGAAAAGCTTTTAATAATTTTGACCCGGAAATTGTTGCAAAATTCGACTCAGCTATAATAAAAAAGCTTTTATCCAACAAAGGAATTATCCGAAATAGACTTAAGATAGAAGCCGCCATTCAAAACGCCGGAGCATTCCTTGACATTCAAAGGAAATTCGGAAGTTTTGATACATATATCCGGCAGTTCACTAAAGGCAAACCAATAAAGAATGCATGGAAAAATCAAAACGAAATTCCTTCAAAAACAAAGGAATCAATGGCTATGAGCGTTGATTTAAAAAAAAAGGGGTTTAAATTCGCAGGCCCGGTAATATGTTATGCTTTTATGCAGGCAACAGGAATGGTAAATGATCATACTGTAAATTGTTTTCGATATCAGGAGATATAGTTGGCATGAATATAGAAAATGATGAAATTAAATTTGAAGAAGAAAATTTTTGCGATTTATTCGCCAGCAAACCGCAACATGTTGGATTTATTTCAACCCGCCTTGCCGGGACAGACGGCGTTTCCCTTGAAACATCAAAATGGGCTCATGTTTTTGAAAAAGAAGGATTTACATGTTTTTATTTTGCCGGTGAGTGCGATTGTGCACCAGAGCGTTCATATATAGTTCCTGAAGCTCACTTTAAGAATCCCGACATACGGAAAATCCATCAAAACTGCTTTAGATTGAAAAAACGAAGCGACTATGTATCACAGAGAATCCATGAAGTCAGACTAAGATTAAAGAAACATCTTTATAACTTCATCCGGCAGTTCAAAATTGATCTTCTGGTAGCTGAAAATTGCCTGACAATACCGCTCAATATTCCTCTTGGCATAGCCATTGCTGAGTTAATATCTGAAACCGGCATTTCAACAATTGCCCATCATCACGATTTTTTTTGGGAACGACAGGCTTTTATGAGAAACGCTGTATGGGAATACCTTAATATGGCCTTTCCTCCCCATCTGCCGCAAATTCAGCACGTGGTGATCAACTCTTCTGCTAATAACCAGCTAAGTCTTAGAACTGGTATTTCTCCAACCATCATCCCTAATGTCATGGACTTTGATAATCCGCCTGAACCAGTTGATGATTATGCATCTGACGTGAGAAAGGCCCTTGGAGTCGAAGACGACCAGTTATTTATTCTACAGCCCACCAGAGTTGTTAAGCGCAAACGAATTGAGCTTGCAATAGAGATTATCAACAGATTGGGGAAAAAAGCCAAACTCGTTATTTCACATGCTTCAGGTGATGAAGGTTATGCTTACGAATGCAGAGTAAAAGAATATGCTTGTCTGATGGGCGTTGATACTGTTTTTGTTTCAGATATCATTAATGAAAAAAGAGGATTCACTGAATCAGGGAAGAAAATTTATACCCTGAATGACATTTACCCTTATGCAGATCTTGTTACCTATCCTTCAGATTTTGAAGGCTTTGGCAATGCTTTTCTTGAAGCAATATATTTCCGAAAACCAATAATGGTTAATGCTTATTCGATTTACGCAATGGATATTAAACCAAAGGGATTTTCTGTAATTGAAATTAATGGCTATATAACAGATAAGGCAATAATGCAGGTTGAAAAAGTTCTTGCAGACGAAAAGTTTCGGAAGAAAATGGTTGATCACAACTATGAAATAGCCAAAACTTGCTTTTCATACTCAGTTCTTCATAAGAAGCTTAAAAACCTTCTTATGGAATGTATACAATGCGATTATTAAAAATGCACAAAATGATAAGTTTATTTTTCAAGTGAGAATTGGTCATGGAAGAAAAAGTATTGATTTTTGGAAAGAATACCTGACCTTATACCACAGCGGCTCGTGAAGTCTATATAAAAAACGGTAACAATGTGGAATATATTGATGTGCTGTCTGATGCCGGCAAGCTTGATACTATGTTGAAATATTCCGATGGGAGACGCAAAGTCCCGATTATTGTGGACAGAGGTAAAGTCATAATTGGATTTAATGGTGAGGCGTGAGGGGTCTAAGTATCGGCTGGATGCTGATAAGGATAAATCGTAACAGTTCACGCTTACCAACAAACCTTAAAGAACATCGTAATATTAATGGAAAAACAATTTATAATTGACGATTTTAAAATAGGCGAAGCATGGCGTCTGTTTAAAATTATGGGAGAATTCGTTGAAGGCATTGAGAGGCTTCACGATATTGGCCCTGCAGTGACTATTTTCGGTTCAGCCAGGATTAAAGAAGATGATCCAATCTATAAGAAAACCGAAGAAATAGCGACTCTTTTTGTCAAAAGCAATTTTGCTGTAATAACCGGCGGAGGGGGGGGCGTCATGGAAGCGGGAAACAGAGGGGCTCTAAAAGCAGGAGGCACCTCTGTTGGAATGAACATTGTCCTTCCGTTTGAGCAAAAACCAAATGACTATTCAAATATCAAGCTTGAGTTCAAATATTTCTTCATCCGCAAGGTTATGTTTGTGAAATATGCCACTGCCTATATTATTATGCCAGGCGGTTTCGGCACCATGGACGAACTCTTTGAAGCTGTTACGCTTATTCAAACACACCGCATTAAACCCTTCCCTGTTATACTGGTGGGAACTGATTACTGGTCAGGACTGTTAGAATGGATCAAGGCTACCTTGCTTGAACATCATAAGATATCTGATAATGATCTTGATATCCTGCAAAGCATGGATGATCCTGAAGAAATCGTCAGGGCAGTACAAAAAGTGGTAATTATTTGAAATGTTTATCAGTTGCATTAAATATTTCTTTATCACAATATTCTGCACAGCACTTTTTATATTTACCAGTGTATTATGCGGCCATGCTGACATATACACATATATTGACAGCGATGGAGTACTTCATTTTACCAATGTGCCGACATCATCAAATTATAAATTCTATCTAAGTGAAAACCCTTCAAAGGCCTCAAACAAATATTCAACAAGCAAGTATGACCATTTTATATCTGAAGCATCAATAAGATACGGCGTTTCTTTCCCCCTGCTGAAAGCTCTCATAAAAATTGAGTCGAATTTTAATCCTAAAGCTGTTTCAAAAGCGGGAGCAATGGGACTTATGCAGATCATGCCCGAAAATTTTGAGGCTCTCAAAATCACCAATCCATTTAATCCACGGGAAAATATTCTGGGAGGCACACTTTATTTAAAACAATTAATGAACCGTTTTGAAGGTAAGCTGCCTCTTGCACTGGCTGCTTATAATGCAGGCCCAACTAAAGTTGAACGTTACAAGAAAATTCCTCCTATAAAAGAAACAGAAAATTATGTGATGAAAATTATGAAATCATATTATCTCTATAAAAACCACTAAAAGCCCGCCCTGGCGCTGTTTACTCAATAAGGAAAGACCCCTTACGTTTAATCAAACGAGGTATGATAAGATAAAAATGCAAGAAAGATTTTGGACGATAATAAAATCGGTAAAATAAAGGGAGTGTTAAAGTAATGGAAATCTCAATTACATTACTGAACCTTGGTTATGCAATAACCGGAGCTTTTTTGACCCTGGTGTTTATGATGATAGGTTATAAAATGTTTGACAGGATGACCCCGTTTAATACGTCAAAACAGTTAGCAGAGAAAAATATTGCAGTAGGAATCGTAGTTGGTTCAATATTTGTCGGCCTTGGAATTGCTGTTGGTCTGGTCATTGGCATGGCTCTAAACTAATCTTCCTCCTTCTGGCCTTGTGAAATTAATTATCTGAAAGTCTATAAATATTGGGAAGAAACATTTCCTGGGAATTGGCATGCTATCTTATTTGAACATCAATTCTTTTTCTACCCCAGTTAAGTGCTTTTTTGTGAGAATTAAAAAAGGCGTCAAGACGGTATTTGCCCTTTATAGCTCCCCCTCTATCTTCAACTACACCATAACCATAGCCCGGGATGTACAACCTGGTACCAAAAGGATAATATCGGGTATCCGCTGCAATAGTACCATCTTTGGATAGCCAGAGCCACGGGAAAACAATTCTTATTGGAATCATCCATGGATGAACAATACTATCAATAGAAAAAAGCCCGGGAACAGGCTCATGCGGCTTTGTACCGCTGGCGGTCCGGCCGGTATATGGCCGCCCTTTGCGTTTGCCGGCGCTTACATAACGATTCCAGAAATTAAGCTTCAAATACTTCCAGTTTCCCCGTTCCCATCCACAGCATTTCCCGCATCCGCAGTAGCCGGTAACTTCCATCTTTTGTACTACAGGTTTAGTACATCCATAAAATAAAAGAGTAACCAATAATAATAAGCATATGACTTTCCACTTCATGATAGCACTGTCCTGCACTGGAATTCTCAAAATTAGTAAGATATTATTCTTGCATATTGGCCTATCTATCAGTAAAATAAAATATTTACTTTTTGTATTCAACTTCAAAATATCCGGCAAGGCAAGGAAAAATCATGGCATTAGTAACCGCAAACAATTTAGAAAAAACTTACCAGATCGGTGAAATTACAGTTAAGGCCATTCGCGGTGTAAATTTCAGCATTGAGCAGGCATCTTTTGTTTCATTTGTCGGGCCCTCCGGCAGCGGTAAAAGCACACTTCTCAACATGATTGGCTGCCTCGATCCGCCTACAGGCGGGTCTTTACATGTTGCGGACCAGAATATAGCCCGTCTGAACCGTAAGCAGGCTGCGCGCTTCAGGGGCGAACATATCGGTTTTGTGTTCCAGGACTTTAACCTGATTCCGGTGTTGACGGTCTTTGAAAACGTGGAATATCCGTTACTCATGGTGCAAAACTGGCCTGAACAAAAGCGCAAAAAGCAGGTGAACGATCTGCTCGAAGCCGTTGGCATGGGGGATCAGGCTAACAAATATCCAGGCCAGATATCGGGCGGTCAGAAGCAGCGGACAGCGGTTGCCCGTGCCCTGGTAACCAATGCCAAACTGGTGCTGGCTGATGAACCGACTGCAAACTTAGACGGGGAAACGGCAAGCCGGATTATCGATCTCATGAAAAAGATGCGCGATGAATTAGACACCACCTTTATTTTTTCCACCCATGACCCCAGGGTCATGCGGAATGCAGAAATAATTTTTACACTTGAAGACGGCAAGCTTCTATAGACCTTCAGATAATTAATTTCACAAGGCCAGAAGGAGGAAGGCGAATTAGTTATACGTCGACGACTGATAACGCAGTGAAATTATTTATCTGAAAGTCTATACAAAAACAACAACGGAGGGGCTATGTTTAATATTATTAAAATTGCGGCCCGAAATCTTCGCCGATATCAGCGGCGCACAATACTGACATCTGCGCTGATCACTCTGGGAGTGGTGGCGGTATTGCTTTTTATTTCCGTAACAGGATCTTTTAAGGATATGATGGTTGGCCAGATAACGGACTCCATGCTTGGCCATTTGCAGATCCACCGCAGAGGCTATCTGGCCTCCATTGACAACCTGCCGCTCGATCGTAACCTGAATGAACGACAGGTCGCAAAGGTGAAAAATGTTTTAAGCAATGTGGATACGGTTGAATCCTTTTCCATGCGTATCAAGCTTGGTGCCATGTTCAGCAATTTTACCGAAACCACCAACATCAGGCTCAATGCCGTAATCCCTGAACAAGAAGTCAAAACCGTTCCCTTGCTTCAAGACCGTATTATTGAAGGACAAAAGGAAAATGTTTTGCTGCAAAAAGGCGAAATCCTCATTCCCGAACTGATTGCAAAGGGCATGAAGGTGAAGGTAGGTGACAGTATTGTACTGGTGGCCAATAACAAAGACGGCTCGGTCAATGGAAAGACTTTCACTGTCGGTGGTGTACTTGAAGGCATTTCCGGCCCCGGGGGTCGGGATGGGGTTATTCATCTAAATGATGCCAGCGAGTTGCTGCGCATTGATGGCGTTGAAATCAGTGAAATAGCTGTACGGCTTAAAAGCATGGATGATCTTCCCCCTGTTTTTTCCAGGCTCAAGGCTGAGCTTGCTACCATTAAAGACAAGCAGGATAAGCCGGTATTTGAATTGCACACATGGGAAAAGCTGACACCGTTTTACAATATCGCTCAAATGATTGACCTCATGACATTTTTCATTAAAGTCATGCTTGTGGCCATTGTTCTGGTCAGCATAATGAATGTGATGATCATGGCTGTGTACGAGCGGATCAATGAAATCGGCACCATTTCCGCCATTGGTACATTGCCCGGCAAAATCATGGCCCTGTTCGTGACCGAGGGCTTTCTGCTTGGCGTGCTTGGAACAGTTGTCGGAACAATTATCAGCCTGATCAGCATTGCCGCCGTAAATGCCGCTGAAATAACCTTTAACTTTGGGCGGCAATCCGACCTGTTGCTGGCGCCTGTCATCGGACAGGGGGATGTAATTACCATTGGGTTGATTGTTATCGGCATCTCCGTATTAGCCAGCCTGCAACCGGCTTTTAAGGCTGCAAGAATGGACCCTATAACCGCCTTACGGCATGTATAAAACTATATGGAGGAACCCATGATAACCAGAAGGATACCATTCATTATTGTCAATTCGATTTTGTTGTTTTTCTTTGGTCTTACCATAAGCGCTTATGCTGATTCAATGAAAATTGCCGTGGCTACCACTGGCCCGGAAAAGACTGCAGCCATAAGCCAACAGGCCGCACGATCCCCCTTTTTCCTTTTTTTCGATGGCAAGGGTAATTTTCTTGAGGCCGTAGAGAACCCATCAAAAGATCTACCTGGTGGCGCAGGCCAAAGCGCTGCTTCACTCATTGCAAAGAAAGAAGCAACGCTCATTATTGCTGGTGATATCGGACATAAAATGAAACAGGCTCTTATGGACTATCAGATTAAATATACAAAAAAAACTGGAGTTGCTTATGATGTGGTTCAAACAATTATTCAAAATCAATAGCAATGTCATTTTTTCGGTGGTTGTTTTTTTGTGCTTACTCGTGACAAGCACGGCAGCAGCCCTTGATGGCAATGAAATCCTGCTTCAGGTGGATCGTAACCTTCAGCCTGAATCCTATGAAATGTACCGCAAGCTCATCAATATCGAACCGGACGGCAGTAAAAAGGAGTACGTTCTATACACGGTAAAAAAAGGGCAGGACAGGATGGTCGCTCTGTTTCTATCCCCTGCCAGCGAGAAAGGAAGGTCAACCCTCCGGCTGGGTGATAATATGTGGCTTTATATTCCCAGCGTGGGGAAACCGTTGCGCATTACGAGCCTTCAGTCGGTGGTAGGAGGTGTTTTTAACAATTCCGATATATTGCGTCTGGATTATAGCGCAGAATATGATGCTGTCATTCTTGAAAAAACAGCAGATAAATATATCCTCAATTGCAAAGCTAAAACATCATCAATCGCCTATGACAGCTTAAAGATGGAGGTGGATAAAAAAACCATGGTGCCTGTTACCATTGGATGTTATGCTGCAAGCGGCATGTTGATCAAAACCCTTTATTATAAAAATATTAAAGACTTCGGAGATGATCTTTTACGGCCATCGGTTCTTGAAACCGATAGTCCTTTGTATAAAGGCTATAAATCCATAATGATTTACGCCAGGATCAATAAGAAAAAACTTGCAGATGAGGTGTTTACCCTGAATTATCTGCCCAGAGTCGATGAATTGAGATGAGAGTTATTTGTGACCGGACATTCCCCAGGCTTTTATTTCTCTTTTCTATTATTATCCTGTTTTTTTCCTCTTTGGCTGTCAGTGCCGGAGAGGACTACAGTTTTGACATTGAAGAGTTTGAACCCAAAAATTTTGAATGGGGCGGATATACAGAGGTCAGATGGGAGCATATTGATTTTAATACTGATGGCGCATTCTATAAGCTGAATCAATATAAAGACCGCCATAGCACTCTTGACCGTTTAACCGGTACCATGCAGTTGGAAACCCTCTACAAAAAGGGTATCTGGGCATTCAACTCTGTGTTGTATGCCAAAGCCAGTCAGGACGATATGGGCTGGTCGGATACTGCGGATGTTTTTGAGGCCGGCCTGAGTCTCAAACCAGCGCCGTTTGTCACAGTTGATCTGGGCAAAAAGGTTTTTAAGTGGGGCACGGGATATGCCTGGAATCCAGCAGGGTTTATTGATCGGCCCAAAGATCCCAACGACCCTGAAGAGGCATTGGAAGGATATATCGGTGCCGGCCTTGATCTGATAAAAAGTTTTGGAGGAGCACTGCAGACAGTTGCTCTGACCACTGTGGTACTGCCGGTATGGCAAGATATTAATGAAGATTTCGGAGAGGCAAATAATGTGAACCTTGCTGCCAAACTTTATTTACTCTACCGGAATACGGATATCGATTTTTTGATATTCAACGGCAACAGCCGTTCGACACGATATGGAATTGATTTTTCAAAAAACCTGGCCACAAATTTCGAGGTTCACGGAGAATTCGCCTATCTTACTAAAATTAAGCAGACTTATCTTTCTAAAACAGGCACAATAATTAAACACGAACGTTCCGTTAAAAAATACCTGCTGGGACTGCGTTATCTGAGCGAAAGCGATATCACCACCATTATTGAATTTTATCACAACGGCAATGGTTTCTCGGAAACAGAACTGGACACTTTCTATCAACTTGTTGACGACACGGGAATCCAGTTTTTCAGCAGCGGAAATAATACCCTCCTTCAACTTGCTGAAAGTCCCCAGGCAGGTCGCAATTATCTGTACCTCAAAATTAATCAGAAAGATCCTTTTGATATCCTCTACTTCACCCCGGGATTGATCGCCATCCTTAACCTTGACGACCACAGCTATTCCGCCACCCCGGAAATGCTGTATACGGGTTTTACCAACTGGGAACTTCGGATGCGTTTCACTTTTTTAAACGGCGGCAATTTCACTGAGTTCAAGGAAAAACAAAACGAAAACAAGCTCGAGTTCCGTGTTCGTTATCATTTTTAAGCTGATTTCATCTTATCTTACATCTCTTGATATCCATACAATTTTTCCGATGATGCGAACGCTGTTCATCTCATTCTGACTCAGGTAAACAGGTTTATAATCTTTATTGTCGCTCATGAGAACCAGTTTGCCAGGATGCTTCTCTATTCTTTTAACCATGATTGTATCGTCAATTCCCACGGCATATATTGCTCCTGCCAGTATATCTTTTTCTGATGTATCAATAAGAACCGTATCTCCATCTTTCAGTTCGGGCTCCATGCTATTTCCGTAAATATCAATAAGGATCATGTGTGAAGGTGACCCTTTACGCTTGAGCCAGGCTGTCCTGAACATCCAGTAATCACTGATGTTTTCATCGACTTCAAAAGATCCGTCACCAGCGCAGAGCCTGGCTTTTACATGTGGGGCGCTTTTATACTCCGGAACAATAACGCTTCCATCCCTTTCCGCGATAAACATCTTTCCTTTGCCGGTCTCAATCCAGTCCGGGTTTATGCCATATTTCGGTAGTCCCTACAAAGCAGTGCAGGTTTGAGGATACCGCCCTGTTTTACTTTGTAACCACCTGATTTTTCTCTATATGCTGCCATAAGACATGATATGTAACTTACTGAAATTATTGACCCGCACTGTTTTGTAGGGACTACCCATATTTCCTGTAAAGGTCCAATATCCACTTGTCAGGAACAGTTCCTTTGTTTTTGGCTTGCGTATAAATCTCTTGATCCAATTTGTATATGCCTGTTCTGTCCGAATCGAATAATGCTTCTTCCTTATTACGTGACGTACCTGATCCAATAGTTTCATCTTTAACTCCATTTTATCATCAATAATCAATTGCCTTTAAATATTGACAAATTGTTACTAATATGCAAAATAAATGTAACTTCATTATGTCCAAATCGGAATTTGTGAAATACCAAGGCATGTTGTATATTATTATCATAGAATTTTTTATATTGCAACACTTTTTATAGTCTTAAACGCTTTTTTTGAGATCAATATGCGACTTAACAAGATTATTTTTTATGATATCATAAGGTTAAAAAATTTACCCCAAAAGCACTATACGAGAAAACAGTCGCATATTAGAAATAGTCTGTATTTTAACGGTATTTCACATTTCAATATAAAACAAGGTTAATATTAATACCGTGTATTGTTTATACTTTATGATTTTACAGCGGCAATTAGTCGTAATTAGCTACAGCTATTAGGTCGTCTAATCTATGTTAGGATAAGAAAATATAAGCTTTGGAGAGTGCGATGATCAAACAAATATTTGGTTGGATTGCCTTGGTAGGTGGCGTAATGATGGTCATATTTTCGTTATTAGCAAAAACAAACACTTTGGATCGGTTTAAGGCAGATGTTAATGCCTCGCCTTGGAAACCTTATCAAACGGATCCATTATCTGGCGATTCTCGTTTTTCATATTTATTCTCAGGCATAATTTGCGCGCTTATCGGTTTTTGGTTGCTGGAGATATTTAATCCGTTGCTGGCTGTGTTACATTTCATTGACTATTTGTTTGACTAACTCAATAAATTTAACTGCTGCTCTGGTTGCGCAATACCAGTTTTTTTCACTGAGGTGATTAAAGAAACAAATGATAGAGGCTTCTGAAAGCAAAAGCTATGCTGAATGAGGAAAAGGTTAGTAACGGAATGAACTATCCAGACTTGATTCAAGAAAAAGCTAAGAAGGCAGGTGTTCTTTGGAAGAAACGAGAATATCAGAGTGCGCGTCATCTGTATGATGAGATAATAGATTCTATCTCTTTTCCTTTGGATAAAGCGAAGATGCTAGCTAATATAGCACAGCTCTATGAACAAGAAGGCAATGTAGTTAAGGCGGTAACTTCAGCAAGAACAGCTATTGCATTTGTAAACGAGCACGAACTCTTTAAATCACTAGAGGGCTCGCACTTACGTGGTTGTTTAACTGGATTAATTAATCGCCTTCATGGGAAAAGAAGTTGGGAGGCCCTACCATATGAAAAAGATATTCCGATAGAAATGAATCTAAATATTTATGATAGAGTGCGGGTACACTTATCAGTTGGAGTGATTTCTGGTGTATTGATAGCTACTCTAAGTTCTAATATAAACATTCCCAGCTTAGATATTCCATTTTTACATAAGAAAATAATCGTATTTTCCTCGTCAGGTTTTTTGTTTAGTGTCTTTTTCACATCCAAACTACTGCAACAAGCAACATACGCAATAATGTCGCTTTCTGGGCGTAGCATGGAAAAAAGTTTGAAGCCAGCAGCTAATTTTTTATCATCTGCGGCAGTACTCTATTTGCTATTTATGCCTTCTGCATTTTGGAGCATGGTAAGCGATTTAGTATTTTTTATCTTAACTGGAATTATTGGCGTAGTTGTTTTTTTTTGTTTTATTTGCAGAAAGCATGGTAAGAAATTGGATGATAAATCCTAACCAGCCAGTGCACCTGACACCAAAAGCCTGGGCGTTCTTTATTTTAGCCATTTCAGAGCAAAACTTTGCATTTGCCAAGTCATCATTAGCTTTTGGTGCAGGTGACTCGCACGTTATAATAAAATAAAAAGGGAAAATCATGTCAAACTACAAAAACCCAAACGCAAAACTCAAGAAATCTGATATAGATAGCACTGCACGCATTAAGGAACTTATAGCGGAGAATGCTAAACTTCATAAGATGAATATCAAATATCAGGTACAAAGCATCTCTTTTAAGAACAGGATCTCTGAGCTCGAAAAACAACTTCAAGAAGCCTCTGAAAGAATTGGAATTCAAATATTTACGCGACCAGAAAAGTCTTCTAAAAAAAAATAAGTATTTCATGATTCATGCCTCAATAAAAAAAGGAATACAAAATGGAGCCAAAAAGAAACAATGGAATTTGTCCTCTATGCAAACAAGAGTCTGAATTTATACCATTAGATTTTGGGCGTAAAAGAAAGTTTAATTGCCCAAATTGCACACAGTTTCTAATATCTTCATCATCAGAAAAAGCCATATCTGAACTTGATGAATCAATTAGAAAAAATCTATCCAAAGAATCAAAATTAAGTAAATCTGGAACCATGTTGCACATATACATAAAAGAGAATAAACCCATTACGGAGCCCGTACTAAAGAGCAACTGGTATTAACTTCAACAAAACCAAAACCAGGCATATAGCAATTCATATCTTGGAGATTAGGCTTTTTACCACTAAATTCTTCTTCATATAGTCGCACAAAGCGTTTTAAAAATTTTACAGGATCATATTCCATAGTTTCTTTATCAATAAAAAAATCGCCAGTAGGTTTTACTGGATAAATTGTTATACTCAAATATGGAGATTTTCCAGGACATAAAGCACCACTGTTTATTAGATCAAACTCGTCTTTATATTTTCTCATAATACCTC